>PPYE01108751.1_pt1 | contig 12882 bp, 9 predicted proteins | sample 1559881 | NCBI WGS metagenome assembly PPYE01 (sample SAMN08240022, study PRJNA423297) | Human gut metagenome, whole genome shotgun sequencing project.
GGAGGGCCTCCGGCAATGCCGGAGGCCCTCCTTGTTATAATTCTATATCCTTCTTACAGCTTTGTGACCATGGGGATGATCATGGGGCTGCGCTTGGTGTGCTTATAGAGGTAGCTGCTCACCGCCGAGCGCACGGCACGGCACACCTCGTTGTCGTCCTTGCGCCGCCGGGCAGCCATTCCGTCCACCGTGGACATGGCCAGCTCCCGCAGCTCCTGCAAAAGCTCCTCGGATTCCTTCACATACACGAAGCCGCGGGTGACGATCTCCGGCTCACACAGCAGCCGGTGGTCGTGGGAGGACATACTCAGTACCACCACCACCATGCCGTCCTCGGCCAGCAGCTTCCGGTCATTGAGCACCACAGCACCCACCTCACCCACGCCGGAGCCGTCCACAAAGACCTCTCCGGCGGGTACGGAGGCCTCGCACTTGATGTGCTTGGTGGTCAGCTCGATGACGGAGCCGTTTTCGGCCACGCAGATGTTCCGGGGGTCCATGCCCATGGCCTCCGCCACCCGCTTGTGGATCTGCAGCATCCGCTGCTCACCGTGCAGGGGAATGAAGAACTTGGGCTTGGTCAGGGCGTGGATGATCTTCAGCTCCTCCTGGCAGGCGTGGCCCGACACGTGCAGCATATCCGCCTTGTCGTACACCACGTCGGCGCCCTTGCGGAACAGCTCATTGATGACCCGGCCCACCGTTACCTCGTTGCCGGGGATGGCGGAGGCGGAGATAATGACCTTGTCCTGGGGCCCGATATCGATCTGCTTGTGGGTGGAAAACGCCATCCGGTACAGGGCGCTCATCTCCTCGCCCTGAGAGCCGGTGGTGATGATGACCTGCTGCTGGGGCGGCAGGCCCTTGATGCGGTTGATGTCCATCAGCACGCCCTTGGGGATCTTCATATACCCCAGCTCCGTGGAGACCTTCATGATGTTCTCCATGCTGCGGCCGGTAACGGCCACCTTCCGCCCGCAGGCGGCGGCAGCGTCAATGATCTGCTGGATGCGGTGGACGTTGCTGGCGAAGGTGGTGACGATGATGCGCTGCTTGCAGCCGGTGAACTGCCGCTGGAAGGTCTTGCCCACCAGCCGCTCGCTCATGGTGTAGCCGGGGCGCTCCACGTTGGTGGAGTCCGCCAGCAGCGCCAGCACCCCCTCCTTGCCCAGAGCGCCGAACCGGGCCAGATCGATGACCTCTCCGTCAATGGGGGTGGAGTCGATCTTGAAGTCGCCGGTGTGGACCACCACGCCCATGCGGGTGTGGATGGCGAAGGCCACAGAGTCGGCAATGGAGTGGTTCACGTGGATAAATTCTACTTGAAATTTTCCGGCCTTCACCGTCTGGCCCGCCTCCACCGTCACCAGCTTGGTGCTGTCCAGCAGCCGGTGCTCCTGCAGCTTCAGCTTGATGAGTCCGGCGGTAAAGCGGGTGCAGTAGATGGGCATATTTACCTGCTTGAGGACGTAGGGGATGGCCCCGATATGGTCCTCATGGCCATGGGTGATGAACAGGCCCCGCAGCCGGGATCTGTTCTTGATGAGATAGGTGACGTCGGGGATGACGCAGTCGATGCCGTACATATCATCGCCGGGGAATGCCATGCCGCAGTCCACCACAATGATCTCCCCGCCGTACTCATAGGCGGTCATGTTCTTGCCGATCTCGTTGAGACCGCCCAGAGGAATGATCTTCAATTTTTCTGCCATATGTGTTGTATATTCTCCTTTACAAGATAAGTAGCGCACAGACAGACTGCCCGTCGGCGGACGCAGCTGCTCCGCAAACGGACACGGCAAAATAGAGGCGGCTCCCGACGTTTCTCTGCGGCGCTGTATCGCCGGAGAAGTCCGGCGGCCCGCCCGACTGTCCTGTGCAAAAGTGGTGAGGGGAATCCCCTCGTTTATTTGATCACGAAGGCCCGCCGCCTCCGCAAAAAATACAAAAAAGGCCATCGCTTTTCAACGATTTACACAAAGTATATCATATTTCTCCGCATTTGTACAGTCTTTCTTTCCTCCTTTTTTCGCCGCCCCTCGCAAAGCCCGCATTTCCCCGATCCCTCCGCCGAAAAAATACCCCGGAAAAGACTTTTTCAAACCGATAAGAAAGACGTTGTAGCAGAGGAAAAACTATGCTATAATAGTGTAATTCAAAATGGCGGAACAGCGCACTCCGCCAAAACAGGGAGGGATGCGCCTTGAATAAACGGATCGCCCGACTCCTCCGGACGAATATCACGATCTTCTCGCTGTGCCTGGTGCTGTTTGCCCTGGCAGCGATCCCCTTTGACGTGCGCCTCGCCATTGGCGAGGGCGTGGCTGCCGTGGCCTTCTTCCTGCTGGGCCGCCGCCGCAGCAAGGCTACCCAGCAGAGTCTGCGCCAGTATATCCAGCGGTTTTACGGCGGCATGGACTCCGCCCGCTCCAGCAATATGCTCTTCACCCCCCTGCCCATGATGGTCTTTGATCTGGCCACGGAGGATATCCTCTGGAGCAGCGAGAGCTTCCTCCAGCTGACGGAGCAGCGGGAGGGCATCTTCGATGCCCATCTGGAGACGGTGTTCCCCGATATCTCCTTCCACTGGCTGCTGGAGGGCAAGACCGAGGCACCGGAGACCGTGGTGTGGAACCACCGCACCTATCGAGTGTTCGGCGGCGTCAGCCACCCGGAGGGCGGCCAGAGCGCACTGGCCACCACCTACTGGATGGACGTCACCGACACCGAGGAGATGCGCCGGACGCTGGAGCTGACTCGGCCGGTGGTGGCCATCCTCATGGTGGATAACTACGAGGACCTGATGAAGGCCACCCCGGAGGGCAAGCGCTCTGCGGTGCGGGCCATGCTGGAGGAAAAGCTGAGCCAGTGGTCCGCCGGCAGCGAGGGGATGATGCTGAGATACGACCGGGACCGCTACCTCTTTGTGTTCGAGGAGAAGAGCTTCTCCGACTTTGCCGCCAAGCGCTTCGACGTGCTGGATGCCGTCCGTGAGGTGGTGGCCGGGGAGGGCGTGGCAGCCACCCTGTCCATCGGCGTGGGCCGGGATGCCGACAGCTTCGAGGCCCTGTTCAAAAACGCCTCCGTGGCGCTGGAAATGGCTCTGAGCCGTGGCGGCGATCAGGCAGTGGTGAAGGACAAGCTGAATTTCGAGTTCTACGGCGGCCGCTCCAAGGCTACGGAGAAGCGCACCAAGGTGAAGTCACGGGTCATGGCCAATGCGCTGGCGGAGCTCATCGACGAGGCCAAGCAGGTCTACGTCATGGGTCACAGCTATGCGGATATGGACGCACTGGGCGCCGCCGCAGGCGTGTGCGCCATCGTCCGCAAACGGGGCAAGAAGTGCCGCATCGTCATCGATACGGAGAATAACGCCGCCCATCCGATGCTGCGCCGCCTGCAGGCCCTGCCGGAGTATCAGGGGGCCTTCCTCAGCGGCGATGATGCCTTCCTGCGGGTTCAGCCGGAGACGCTGCTGGTGGTGGTGGATACCAACCGCCCCGGCAGCGTGGAGTCCGAACCTCTGCTGGATGCCTGCAACCGGGTGGCGGTCATCGACCACCACCGCCGGGGCAGCAGCTACATCGACAAGATGGCCCTGAACTACCACGAACCCTACGCCTCCTCAGCGTCGGAGCTGGTGACGGAGCTGCTCCAGTACCTCATCGAGCCGGGCGACCTGTTGAAGGCGGAGTCCGAGGCGCTGCTGGCCGGCATCGTGCTGGACACCAAGAATTTCACCAACCGCACCGGCGGCCGCACCTTCGAGGCGGCAGCGTACCTGCGCCGGGCCGGGGCGGATACGGCGGACGTACAGCGGATGTTCCAGAGCGACCTCCAGTCCATGATCTCCCGCTACGATATCATCCGCCGGGCGGAGCTCTACCACGGCGACATCGCCATTGCGGCGCTGGATCAGGAGTGTGACCGGGTCATTGCCGCCAAGGCCGCCGATGAGATGCTGACCCTGCAGGGGGTCCGTGCTTCCTTCGTGCTGTACCGCAAGGACGACGGCATTTACATCTCCGCCCGCTCTCTGGGCGAGATCAACGTACAGGTGCTGGTAGAGACGCTGGGGGGCGGAGGCAACTCCACCACCGCTGGCGGCCAGTGCTCCGGCATGACGGTGGCGGAGGCGAAGGCCACGCTGCTGCGTGCCATTGATAAGTATTTTGAAGAATAAGGAGGAATAATTCCATGAAAGTGATTTTGCAGCAGGATGTCCGGGGTAAGGGCAAGAAGGGCCAGATGATCGAGGTAGCCGAGGGCTACGCCCGCAACTTTCTGCTTCCCAAGAATCTGGCGGTTTTGGCTACCGCCGATGCCATGAACACCATGAAGCTGCAGGCCAAGGCCAAGGCCAAGGCCGACGCAGAGGCCAAGGCCGCCGCACAGGAGCTTGCCGGGAAGCTGAAGGGCTGCCAGGTGAAGATCGCCGCCAAGGGCGGCGCCGGCGGCAAACTCTTCGGTGCCGTCACTGCCAAGGAGATCTCCGAGCAGTTGAAGGCCCAGCACGATATGGAACTGGACAGCAAGAAGCTGGTGCTGGCGGAGCCCATCAAGACCTTCGGCAGCTTCGAGGTCAAGGCCAAGCTGGGTTTCGAGATCACCGGAACCGTCTATGTGCTGGTCTGCGAGGAGAAGTAACTTCCCTTTGGCCTTGCCGGCACTTTTGGGGCTTGACAGTCCTTTCTGTTTGTCTCCGACGGGTGACTTTCTGCCTTTTTGTCTCCGACGGCATACTTTTTGCCAACAGCAGCAAAAAGCTTTCACCGTCGTGTCAACCGGTTTCCAGCCACGTTGTGGCGTGAAAATGGTGAAGGAAATGGTGCGTCTACCGCTGGGGAGTACGGATTCCCACGGTAGAACAGAAGACTTCTTCAACCACCCAATAAAGCGGCAGCGTGAGTAGAAGTAGACCAATTCCCTGCTTCGGCAGGATTTAGGAAGCAGCTCTTACACACGACAAAGGAAGTGCAGAAACCATGGGTTTCTGCTGGCGTTCTTTGGGTACTTTCTTTCGCTACTGAAAGAAAGTATGCCGCCGGAGGCAAACAAAAAGCCCCCGCTGGAGGCAAAAAGAAAAGCACACCCCACCCCCTTCAGAAAAATCCCCGAAAGGAGTTTCCTCATGGATGAATTGCTTCTGCGGCAAATGCCGCACTCCACAGAGGCAGAGCAGGCCGTGCTGGGCTCCATGCTCATTGACGCCGCCTGCGTCAAGGACGTGATGGACCAGCTTCAGCCGGACGATTTCTACCTCCGCCAGAACCGGGAGATCTTCGAAACCATCTACACCATGTTCGTCTACTCCCGCCCCATCGACGGACTTACCGTGGCCGGGGAGCTGGAGAAGGCGGGCCTCGCCAACGATGGCACACGGGCGTATCTGGCCCAGCTGATGGAGGTGACGCCCACTTCCGCCAATGTGCTGGAGTATGTGCGTCTGGTGCGTGAGAAGGCCCTGCTGCGGTCGGTGGCCGCAGCGGCGGCGGAGATCACCGCCATGGTGCAGGAGGGGACCGGCGCTCCCGGCGACGTGCTGGAGGCGGCGGAGCAGAAGATCTACGCCATCCGCCGGGGCCGCAGCGCCCAAAGCATGGCCACCATTCAGGTGGTGCTGCAGGAGGTCATGGAGCATCTGGCGGAGCTCAGCGCTCAGGGGGGCAAGACCCTGCCGGGTCTGTCCACCGGCTTTTCGGCGGTGGACGGTAAGATCAACGGCTTGAACAAGTCGGATCTGCTGTTGCTGGCCGCCCGTCCCGGCATGGGCAAGACCAGTATGGCTCTGAACGTGGCCCTGAACGCCGCCAAGGAGTCCGGCCAGACGGTGGCCGTCTTCTCGCTGGAGATGTCCCGTGACCAGCTGGTGACCCGCCTGCTGGCCAGCGAGGGCCTCATCGAAAATACCCGCCTGATCAGCGGCGACCTCCGGGAGAGCGACTGGGTGAAGATCGCTGAGGGCGCCTCCTCCCTGAGCCGTCTGGATATCCGCATCGACGATAATCCCCTGCTGACGGTGGCGGATATGAACGCCAAGTGCCGCCGCATCGACAACTTGGGGCTGGTGGTCATTGACTACCTCCAGCTGATGACCTCCGCCGGCGGAAAGGGGTATAGCGGCGAGAACCGCCAACAGGCGGTGTCGGACATCAGCCGTATGCTGAAGATCATGGCCAAGGAGCTGCAGGTGCCGGTGCTGTGCCTGTCCCAGCTGTCCCGTGCCAACGAAAAGCGTGAGGACAAGCGCCCCATGCTGTCGGATCTGCGTGAGTCCGGCGCCATTGAGCAGGATGCCGATATCGTCATGTTCCTGTATCGTGACGATTACTATAAAGAGGATTCGGAAAAGCGCAACATCGCCGAGTGCATCGTGGCCAAGAACCGCCACGGCGAGACCGGCAAGGTGGAGCTGCGCTGGATGCCGGAGTATACCACCTTCGGCACCTTGGAAAACCGCTACGACGAGGAGTAACGAGTCATGGATCTGATGCCGTGGATGCAGCAGCAGGGGATGCTGCCCGCCGCCGGGGAGACGGTGCTGTGCGCCGTGTCCGGGGGCCGGGACTCCGTGTGCCTGCTGCACTATCTGGCGTCGCTGGGTCGCCGCCGGGGCTTTGCCGTGGCCGCCGCCCACTATAACCATCTGATGCGCCCCACGGCGGGACGGGACGAGGCTTTCGTGGCCGGGCTCTGCCGGGAGCTGAGCGTGCCGCTCTATGTGGAGCGGGGCGACGTCCGGGCCATCGCCCGGCAGGAGGGCTGGGGCGTGGAGGAGGCAGGCCGCCGCCTGCGCTACGACTTTCTGGAGCGCACGGCCGACGCCATCGGAGCCTCCCGCATCGCCACCGCCCACCACCTGTCGGATCAGGCGGAGACGGTGGTGCTGAACCTGCTGCGCGGCACCGGCCCGGAGGGGCTGGCGGGCATTCCCCCGGTGCGGGGACGGCTGATCCGCCCCCTGCTCCAGACCCCTCGGCAGGAGATCGAGGCATATCTCAAGGCCCACGGCCTGGGCCATGTGGAGGACGAGACTAACGACAGCATGGACTTCACCCGCAACCGCCTGCGACAGGAGGTGTGGCCTCTGCTGGTGATGCTCCACCCTGCCCCGGAGCGGAGCATCGCGCGGGCTGCCGCCATCCTGCGGCGGGAGAATGTTTTTCTGGATCGGCTGGCCCGCTCCTATCTGGAGACAGCCGTATCCGATTGTCCGTCAGCCGGTGAGCCCAATGCCCCGGAGATCTTTGGCCGCCAGGACCCCGCTGCACCCAGCCCTGCACCGCTTCCCGGCACGTTGCCGGAGGAGTTGTCAAAGTCGGATAAGCCTTCAGAATGTGCATATGCGGGCGATATTTCGCCTGATTTCACATCGGCACCCACCGCCGTATCGGTGTCCGAAGCCGTGCTGCGATCGGCACCGGAGGAGCTGCGGCCCCGGATGCTCCGGCTGCTGCTGGAGCGGCTCCCCGTCGGGAAGAAGGATGTATCCGCCGCCCATATAGAGGCCCTGCTGTCCCTCCGGGAGGGCGGGATGCTGGATCTGCCGGAAGGCGTCACGGCATGGCGGGAGAAGGATGTGCTGCATCTGGAGATGACCCCGCCCTCGCCCCCGATCCTGACCCTGTCGGAGGGGGAGCAGGTCTGGGGAGACTATCTCGTCCGGGTGTGGAGAAGCGAAAAAAATACCCCGCCCCCTGACGGAGAAGGGCTGTCCAAAACGGGTCGGTTTTCGGACCATATCCTGACGCTTTCGGACGGCGGGAAAATGTCCGAATGGACACTCCGCTGTCCGCAAAGGGGAGACGGTCTGACCCTGCCGGGGGCCAGAGGCCGCCGCAGCGTCAAACGTCTGCTGACGGAGCGGGGGATGCCGCCCCGGCGACGGCGAACCACCCCGGTGGTGTGTATAAACGGAGAACCCGCCGCCGTATACGGCGTGGGAACGGATCAGAGATTTTTGCCGGGAAAAGACGGCAGCAATATAAATATTTTGATGATCGAGAAAGATCAGGAGGAAGAAAGTAATGGCTAAGAACAATATGGATCAGGACATCCTGAAGGTCCTGTTCAGTGAGCAGGAGATCCATGACCGCATTCAGGAGATGGGCAATCAGCTCTACGATGAGTTCCACGACAGGAATCCGCTGTTTGTGGGGGTTCTGAACGGGTGCTTCCTGTTTATGGCGGATCTGGTGCGGGCCACTCAGTGCAAGAGCGAGGTGGAGTTCATCGGCCTGTCCTCCTATCAGAACGCCACCAAGTCCTCCGGCGTGGTGCAGATCACCCGTGATCTGCAGCGGGATATCTCCGGCCGGGACATCATCGTGGTGGAGGATATTCTGGACTCCGGCAATACCCTGTACTTTTTGAAGGACTATATGCTGGCCAAGGGAGCCAATAGCATCACCATCGTCACCCTGCTGGACAAGCCCTCCCGCCGGGAAAAGCCCATTTACCCCGATCTGGCGGGCTTTGAGGTGCCGGACGAGTTCGTGGTGGGCTTCGGGCTGGACTACTGCTAGCAGTATCGCAATATGCCCTACATCGGCGTGCTGAAGCCGGAGGTATACAGTAAGTAAGCGACAGCGCAGGAGAAGCGGCGCTGTGCCGGCAGAGGGCCGGCGGTCGGAAGGAGGAATGGTCCGTGGAGGAACGGAAGCGGGGTTATCAGGGCCGGCGGCTGGCCGGTGCGACCCCCAGGCAGGAGCGGGAACGCCGGGGCAGCCGTACCCGGCAGGCGGAGGATAAAGCCCGCCGGGAGCGGGACCCGTGGGAGATGACCCCGGAGGAGAAGGTATCTCCGGTAGAGGCTACGTCGGCAGAAGAGGCTCAGGCAGAGCCGCGGGAGCAGTCTGTCCGGCAGGTGGAGGATAAGGCCCGCCGGGAGTGGGATCCGTGGGAGATGACCTCGGAGGAGACTGCTCCGATAACGCCGGGAGACGGCGAGTCCGTCTCGGTCGGTCGGAGAGCCGCTTCGGTGGCCGGAGGTAAAGCGGCACCGGCGGCGGACTTTGACAGCATGAGCGGTTCTGCCGATGGGGCGAGCGCCGACTATGCAGCCGGTGCGGTGGACTCCGATGCTATGGCCGGGCCCGGTGAGGGAAGCGGCTCCGGCGGGGCGGCGGTCAAGAAGAAAAAGAGCGGCTTTGCCGCCTTTTGGTCGGATTTCGGCTATCTCATCGTCACGGCGGTGGTGGTGGTGCTGGTGTTCCGGGTACTTTTACAGCTGAGTTGGGTACCCTCCGGTTCCATGGAGACCACCATCCCCAAAAAGACGCTGCTGATCTCGTGGCAGCTGCCCTATGTGATGGGTGACCCGGTGCCGGAGCGGGGGAACATCGTCACTTTCTGGAGCGATGAGCTGGATAAGCTGCTGGTAAAGCGGGTCATCGGCCTGCCGGGGGACACGGTGTCCTTCTCTGGCGGCTATGTCTATATCAACGGCCAGCGGCTGGAGGAGGAGTATCTGGATCAGCAGGGCGGTACCATCAGCCCCGACCAGTCCTCCTTCACCGTGCCGGAGGGGTGCCTGTTCTTTCTGGGCGATAACCGCTCCGGCTCGAATGATGCCCGGTACTGGGAGGAGAGCTATATCCCGGTGGGCAATGTGAAGGCCCGTGTGCTGCTGGCCATTTCCCTGACCGGGGGCAGCAGCTGGCAGGGCGTGCGGGCCATCGGCTGAGAGGAGGAAAGCATTTGGCAGAACGAAGAAAGATCGGTTTCGGCACCATTTTGATGGTGATTTTGGCGGTATGCGTGGTGGCCTATGTGGTGTCCACCATGCGGACCGCCGGGGACATCCCCTACTCTGAGCTGCGGCAATACTTTTTAGAGGAGAAGGTGCAGGAGTTCTCCATCAGCGACACCCGGATCACGGCCAAGCTGAAGGGGGGCAGCACCGTTACCTCCGACCTGTACGACTTCGACCTGTTCTATCAGGATCTCAACGAGCTGGTGCAGAAGCAGTATGACAGTGGTATTATCACCGCCTATAACTATCACGCAGACCACTCCACCAACTGGCTGCAGCTGCTGCTGCCGTATGTGCTGGCGTTTTTGGGCTTCATTTTGCTGATGAATCTCATGAACCGCATGGCCGGCGGCGGAGCCGGGGCGCAGGACAAGCTGTCCCGGTTTGGAGAGGCCAAGGTCAGTACGCCGGGAGAGAAAAAGGTCACGTTTCAGGATGTGGCCGGGGCCGACGAGGAGAAGGAGGAGCTGCGGGAGATCGTGGAGTTTCTCCGGGAGCCCCAGAAGTATCTGGATCTGGGGGCGCATATCCCCAAGGGCGTGCTGCTGGTAGGCCCTCCGGGTACCGGTAAGACGCTGCTGGCCAAGGCGGTGGCCGGTGAGGCGGGAGTACAGTTTCTGTCCATCTCCGGCTCGGACTTTGTGGAGATGTATGTGGGCGTAGGCGCCTCCCGTGTGCGGGATCTGTTCCAGCAGGCCAAGAAGAGCGCCCCGGCCATCATCTTCATCGACGAGATCGACGCCGTGGGCCGCCAGCGTGGCAGCGGCCTGGGCGGCGGACACGACGAGCGGGAGCAGACCCTGAACCAGCTGCTGGTGGAAATGGACGGCTTCGGCTCCAACGAGGGCGTGGTGGTGCTGGCTGCCACCAACCGTGTGGATATTCTGGACCCGGCGCTGCTGCGTCCGGGACGGTTCGACCGGCAGGTCTATGTGGGGCTGCCGGACATCAAGGGCCGGGAGGAGATCTTGCAGGTACACGCCAAGAACAAGCCCCTGGCGGAGGACGTGGATCTGAAGCAGATCGCCCGTGGCACCGCAGGCTTTACCGGCGCCGATCTGGAGAACCTCCTCAATGAGGCGGCCCTGCTGGCGGGACGGTGCAGCGAGTCCTTCATCACCATGAAGGATCTGCAGGAGTCCATCATCAAGGTCATCGCCGGGCCGGAGAAGCACAGCCGGGTCATCCCGGAGAAGGAGCGGCGGCTGACAGCCTATCACGAGGCGGGACACGCTGTGGTGATGCACGCACTGCCCGATCTGGACCCGGTGCATCAGATCACCATCGTTCCCCGGGGCGAGGCGGGCGGCATGACCATCTATCTGCCGGACGAGGATCGGTCGTACCTCTCCCGCAGCTATATGCTGGACCGCATCGCCGGGCTGCTGGGCGGCCGGGCGGCGGAGCAGCTGGTGCTGGGGGATATCTCCACCGGGGCGTCCAACGACATCAGCCGTGCCACGCAGCTGGCCCGGAAGATGGTGGGCACCTACGGAATGTCGGAGCAGCTGGGCAACGTGGCCTTCGACGCCGGACACGACGAGGTGTTCATCGGCAAGTCCATGGCCCAGACCCGGCCCTACTCCGAGAAAACGGCGGCGGAGATGGACGGGGAGATCCGCCGCATCATGGACGACGCCTACGCCCGCTGCACCGCCATTCTGGAGCAGTACCGGCCCCAGCTGGTGGAGGTGGCGGAGTATCTGCTGGCCAACGAGACCATGACGGCAGAGGAGTTCGAGAAGGTATTCCGGACGGAGTGAGGCATTGACAGCGCCTTGCTTATGGGGTAAAATAACGGGGTATCCGCCTCCGTAGCTCAGCTGTATAGAGCGACCGCCTCCTAAGAATATGTTAATCACGGGCCAAATGATTTTTTCAAATCTGAAGTCCGGTTCGAATGGAGTTGTGAATTCAGCGTTTTTCTAACGCCGGGGAAGAGGAACATTTTTAAGAAAAATGCTTTCATGAGGTAAAAATCCATTAGCAAAATGACCGTTTTTCTAATGGATTTTCCCTCTGAAATATAGATCGTCACCTTGGACGAAACGCAAAAAACCGCGTAAAATCAAGGAAATTTCATAGATGTCTCTGTAGCTCAGCAGGATAGAGCGTCCGCCTCCTAAGCGGAAGGCCGCTGGTTCGAATCCAGTCAGGGACGCCAGCGCACTATCGCGGAAGATTTTTTACGAAATCTTCCGCGTTTCTTCTAATAAAAAAGAAGCTTCATTGATGAAGTGCTAAAAAAACAGGGCTTTTATCTAATGAGGAAAAACACCCCGAAACGGTGATTCCGCTAAAAATGGCGCATGTTTCCGTGTTCACCGGTGTATCTGGGTGTAAATCTATAAAAAATCGGTCCTGACAGCAATAAAATGCCGATATTTAGCCTGAGGCTGATGTGATGGAAGAACCGGTTAAGATGCATATTTCTAAACGCATTAGAAATTCAGATTGCGATATTTTAGATTTCTAAAAACAAGCGCCAATATTGAAGAAATCTTTAAAGATGGAGGTAGGAAAACCATGACAGTACGAGAATTGGCAATGCGGCTTAAAGAGATGTATGAGAATAGCAGCAATGAAAAGACAACCATGATTCACTTGTTTGGCATTATGTATGCTGAAGAAATCAAGGGATGTGGATCTACTCCCAAAGAGATTTTGAAGCTTGCCAATATGCCTGAATCTTATCAGACCGAGATAAGCAAAGGTGTCAGGTTATCAAAATATGTTGATGTAAAAGAACGATACTCCAATTTATAAAGACTAACGATATTTTACATAGCCCTGTGGTGACGAAAAATCATCACAGGGCTTTTGTCGTCTCCGGACTTCCCCGGCGGCGGATCAAAACTATGGAGGATATCGTGATGAGAAAAAAAGTGAAACGCAAAACCATTCTGATCGATGGGATCAGATACTACGATGACAAGCCGGATACCTGCCGCAAGTGCTTCTTCTGGAAGAACCGCAAGGTCGGCTGTGTCCTTGGAACGCAGAACTGCTACTACCTGGCTGAGGCGGTAAAGACCGAGCAGGAAAAGAAATGTGAGGGCTGCTGTTACGCCAAAGGACATCCCTGTGTCAGCGCTGTCTGCTACAAGGAGCTGGACGCATGGCTCAGA
>PPYE01662402.1_pt1 | contig 12879 bp, 10 predicted proteins | sample 1559881 | NCBI WGS metagenome assembly PPYE01 (sample SAMN08240022, study PRJNA423297) | Human gut metagenome, whole genome shotgun sequencing project.
TGTGGCCAGACTTTGCTATACAGCGGATCCCATGCGCTGAACGCGCTTCAGCGCATGGGCTAATTGCCCGGAATAATCATCATCGGGTTTTGCCTGTAATCTGCGGGCAAAGATGTATGAAAACATCCAGACATTTTCTTTTTCCAATATTGACAAATTCAGTACCGCCGGTCTGGTGACACGTATGACCACCGATGTGACAAATGTGCAGAATGCAGTGCAGATGATCTTAAGAATCGCCTCCAGGGCGCCGTTGGTACTTCTCTTAAGTATGGGTATGTGCTTCTTTATTAACGCGGAACTCAGCGTAATTTTCCTGCTTGCCATGGTGATTCTGGCAGCGGCTTTGTACATTATTATGAGCAAGACCACTGTGATTTTTAAGCAGGTATTCAGCCGGTACGATGATCTGAATGCAGAAGTACAGGAAAATGTTACGGCTATTCGTGTAGTGAAGGCTTTTGTGCGGGAAGATCATGAGGTAGGAAAATTTAAAAAAGCGGCACAGAATCTTTACGATCTGTCTGTGAAGGCAGAATCCCGGCTGGCGTTTAACAATCCGGTGATGATGCTGGTGATTTACGGCTGCATGATTGCTCTGTCATGGTTCGGAGCACAGCATATCGTTATCGGAGATCTCACTACCGGCGAACTTACATCTATGTTCAGCTATGTAATGAGCATGATGATGTCTCTGATGATGCTTTCCATGGTATTTGTTATGATCACTATGAGTGCAGCCAGCTGCAATCGAATCGCGGAAGTGCTGGAAGAGAAGCCGGATCTGACAAATCCTGAAATGCCGGTTATGGAGGTTGCTGATGGAAGGATCGACTTTAAACATGTGAGCTTTTCTTATAAGCATGGAAGCGGGGAAGAGACCCTCCACGATATCGATTTCCACATAGATGCGGGAGAGACCATCGGCATTATCGGCGGAACCGGCTGCGGAAAATCCAGTCTGGTGAACCTGATCAGCCGTCTTTATGATGCAGACAAGGGGCAGGTTATGGTAGGCGGCAGGGATGTGCGCACATATGATATGGAAGCACTGCGCAACCAGGTGGCAGTGGTCCTCCAGAAGAACGTACTGTTTTCCGGGACAATCCTGGATAACTTAAGGTGGGGAAAAGAAGATGCCACTGAGGAGGAATGTAAGGAAGTGTGCCGTCAGGCCTGTGCTGATGACTTTATCGAAAGCTTTCCCGATGGATATGAGACCTGGATCGAACAGGGTGGAACCAATGTTTCCGGCGGACAAAAGCAGCGTCTCTGTATTGCCAGGGCGCTTCTTAAACGTCCCAAAGTGCTGATTCTGGATGATTCCACCAGCGCGGTGGATACAGCCACCGATGCACGGATACGGGAGGCATTCCGCAATAAGATTCCGGGCACCACAAAGATTATCATTGCCCAGCGGATTTCCAGCGTTCAGGATGCAGACCGGATTATGGTACTGGAGGATGGACAAATCAATGGGTTTGACACGCATGAAAACCTGCTGAAAACCAACCGGATCTACCAGGAAATTTATGAGACCCAGCAAAAGGGCGGCGGCGATTTCGATCAGCCATCATAATGAGAATGATAATCGAAAGGACGGTGCGAATACAGATATGGAAAGACAGAATGAATTAAAAGGCAGGCGGAAAGTCAGTCCCAAAGAGATGGGAAGGATCCTGGGGCGTGTCCTGAAATATATGGTTTCAAGTTATAAATGGCAGTTTGCGGTGGTGGTAGTCTGCATTTTCGGCGCAGCACTGGCCACCAGAAGAGGCACGCTGTTTATGCAGGACCTGATTGATGATTATATTCTTCCCTTAACGCAGACACCGCAGCCGGATTTCGGGCCTTTGGCCGGAGCATTGTGTACTCTGGCGGGAATTTACTGCATTGGAATTATCTGCTCCTACACTTATAACCGGATCATGGTAAATGTAAGCCAGGGAACCATGAAAAAGCTGCGGGATCAGCTGTTTTCCCACATGGAGTCCCTTCCTATCCGGTATTTTGATACGCACGCTCATGGCGATATCATGTCGGTTTACACAAACGATGTAGATACTCTGCGCCAGCTGATGAGCCAGAGTATTCCCCAGGTAATCAATTCCGTGATCACCATGGCAACTACGGCGGTCAGCATGATCTTATTAAGCCCGCCGCTGACGGTGATCTCTCTGCTTATGGTATGCGTCATGGCCTTCTCGGCCTCAAAGATCGGCGGAAAATCCGGCGCTTACTTTTCCCGGCAGCAGAAGGCACTGGGCGTGGTAAATGGCTATATTGAAGAAATGATGGAGGGCCAGAAAGTAGTTAAGGTATTCTGTCATGAGGAAAAGAGCCTGGAACAGTTTAAGGAACTGAATGAAGAACTTCGGGTCTGCGCTTACAACGCAAATAAATTTGCCAGCATCATGATGCCCATTAATGCCAATATCGGCAACATCAGTTACGTTTTGTGTGCCGTGGTTGGCGCAGTTATGTCCTTAAGCGGCAATTTCGGTCTGACCCTGGGAACTCTGGTTTCCTTTCTGATGCTCAGCAAGAGCTTTACTCAGCCTATCACTCAGTTAAGCCAGCAGATGAACAGCATTGTCATGGCTATGGCAGGTGCGGAGCGTATTTTTAAGCTTCTGGATGAGACTCCGGAAGAGGATAATGGATATGTGGAACTGGTAAATGCAAAAGTACAGGCAGACGGTACCCTGACAGAAACCATTGAGCGGACCGGCCTGTGGGCATGGCGTCATCCCCACAAGGCAGACGGTACGGTTACCTATACAAAACTGGAAGGCGATGTGACCTTTGACGATGTGGATTTTGGCTATACACCGGAAAAGATTGTCCTGCACAACATCAAAATGTACGCCACACCGGGGCAGAAGATCGCCTTCGTGGGAAGCACCGGTGCAGGAAAGACTACCATTACAAACCTGATTAATCGTTTTTACGATATTCAGGATGGAAAGATCCGCTATGACAATATCAATATCAATAAAATCAAAAAATCCGATCTGCGCCGTTCTCTGGGCATGGTGCTTCAGGATACCCACCTGTTTACCGGAACCGTTATGGAAAACATCCGGTACGGACGGCTGGATGCATCGGACGGGGAGTGTATAGCGGCGGCAAAACTGGCTAATGCACATGATTTTATCAAGCGCCTGCCTGACGGATATAATACCATGCTGACAGGAGACGGATCCAATTTAAGTCAGGGGCAGAGACAGCTTCTGGCGATCGCCCGGGCGGCTGTGGCAGATCCGCCGGTGCTGATCCTGGATGAGGCTACTTCTTCCATTGATACCCGTACGGAGATGCTGGTGCAGCAGGGTATGGACAGGCTGATGCAGGGCCGGACCACCTTTGTCATCGCCCACCGGCTTTCCACAGTCCGCAATTCGGATTGTATCATGGTTCTGGAACATGGCCGGATCATCGAGAGAGGAACCCACGATCAGCTGATCGAAGAAAAAGGAAAATATTATCAGCTTTACACCGGAAATGCCATTGCCGGGTAAAGGGATCGCTGCATAAGATTTGTGAAAGCCGGGACGAAGCACGCCCCGGCTTTTTGTTTCACAGATATTTTTTATAAAGTTGGTTCTGTATGCACAATTAAACCTTTCTTAAACTGTTAAAAAAAGAGAAAATAAGATATACTGGGAGAAACGGTTTGAAGGGCGGCATGAATGGTGATAAGATAAGCTTGCTTTGAAAATATGAAATTCCAGATAAAATGCGCCGGGCTCCGGACAGAGACTGGAAGGAGAAAAGGAGGAGTTTTGTAGAATGAAAGACAGCAGATGGTGGAAAACAGCAGTCGTGTATCAGATTTATCCCCGCAGTTTTCAGGACAGCAATGGTGACGGGATTGGAGATTTGCAGGGAATTGTAAGCAGGCTGGACTATTTAAAGGAACTGGGAATTGATGCGATATGGCTTTCTCCGGTATGCCGCTCTCCGCAAGATGATAATGGATATGATATTTCGGATTATCAGGACATCGATCCGATGTTCGGAACGCTGAAGGATATGGATGAGCTGATTGCTGAGGCGAAAAAGCGGGGAATCCGGATCATTCTGGATCTGGTGCTGAATCATTCTTCTGATGAGCATTGGTGGTTTCAGGAAGCAAAGAAGAGCCGGGATAATCCTTATCATGATTATTATGTGTGGCGGGACGGAGAAGAGGGAACGCCGCCTAATGACATGCGGGCAGCCTTCGGCGGTTCGGCCTGGCAGTGGGTGCCGGAAGTGGGGCAGTACTATTTCCACCAGTTTTCCGTAAAGCAGCCGGATTTGAACTGGGAGAATCCTAAAGTCCGCCGGGAAATTTATGATATGATCCTCTGGTGGATGGCGCGGGGCGTAGGCGGATTCCGCTTGGATGTTATTGACCAGATTGCCAAAGAGCCGGATAAGAAGATTACGGGAAACGGGCCGAGGCTTCATGAGTTTATCCGGGAATTAAGCCGGGAAACATTCCAGAAGGGAGATCTGCTTACGGTAGGCGAGGCCTGGGGGGCAGATACGGAACGGGCGAAGCTTTACAGCAATCCGGACGGCTCCGAATTCTCTATGGTGTTCCAGTTTGAGCATATGGTTCTGGATCAGGAGGAAGGCAAAGAAAAGTGGGATCTGGCGCCTCTTCCCTTTGTAAAATTAAAAAAGACTCTGGCAAAATGGCAGAACCAACTGGAGGGATGCGGCTGGAACAGCCTTTTCTGGGAAAACCATGACCTGCCCCGTATCGTATCCCGGTGGGGGGATGATGGAGAATACCGGGAACTGTCAGCCAAGATGCTGGCGGTGGTTCTCCACGGTATGCAGGGAACTCCTTTCGTTTATCAGGGGGAGGAGCTGGGCATGACCAATGTGCGCTTCCCGGATATTACCTGGTACCAGGATATTGAAAGTATTAATCTGTACCGGGAACGGACGGCAGCCGGATATACCAGCGAGGAAGTGATGGAATCCATCTACGCAAAAGGACGGGACAATGCCAGAACGCCCATGCAGTGGGATGCCAGCGAGAATGCCGGATTTACGGAAGCGAAACCCTGGATCTCGGTAAATCCCAACTACAGGGAGATCAATGCAGCTTCTCAGATAAAGGATCCTTCTTCTGTATTTTCCTTTTATCAGAATCTGATTTCCCTGCGCAAGACCTGGCCGGTATTTGTGGACGGCGATTTTTCTCTGCTGTTTCCGGAGGATCCTCAGATCTTTGCCTATACCCGTGATGACGGAGACACACGGCTTCTGGTTTGTGCCAATTTTACCGGGGAGAAAGCAGCATTCCATCTTCCCGCCGGCTGGGAGGGGGCCGGCCGGCTGATCCGAAATTATGAGGATGCGCCGGAGGAAGGCGTTCTGCGTCCTTACGAGGCTTTTATCCTGGCGATTCCGTCCCATGCAGGTGAATTGAAGCAAAATCAGTAAATTTCAGGAATTTTCTGCGATTTTTCGGCCGAAGCTTGTAAATGATCCGGAAATTTGGTACAATAAAATGCAGAAATTGGAATAATGGGCGAGGGGAGAAAGCATGTATCAGAGTGAAAATGCGAATCGGACAGAGGGGCTGCGGACATACAGCGCAGAACAGATGCGCCAGGTGGCGAATGATCTGCTTCCGTTCTTTGATTTTGTGCGGCTGGTGGATCCGGAGATTTGCCAGGTTGTTCATCTGCCTCAGGAGAACAGGGATCCGGAACCATGCTATGCTTTGTGGAACCGAAGCCGCAAGTGCAGGAACTGTACCAGCAGGATGGCATTGGAGCAGGGAAAACGGCTGGCGAAGTTTGAGATGATGAACCGGAAGATTTATTATGTGATCTCTGCACCGGTTCTGGTGGAGTGCCCGGATGGAAAGACAAAACGCTGGGTCATAGAACTGGTAATTGAAAATTCAGGACGTTTTTCAAACGGCGTTCTGGAGGAAGGCGCTCTGATTGAAAACATCATAGCCAGTGAACATGAGTTATATGAGGATTCTCTGACCAAGGCATATAACCGGAGGTATTTTGATGAACGGCTTTTCTGCGTCCAGGACGGAAAAGTGCGGGAGATGGTATTTATTGCCGCGGACTTAAAGGACTTTAAAAAGATTAATGACACCTACGGTCACTCCACAGGAGATTACGTTCTGGCACAGGCTGTGCGCCTGATGAAAAAGACGGTTCGGGCCGGAGATTCCATTATACGTATGGGTGGAGATGAGTTTTTGATCGTCCTGAACAACTGCAATCAGGATGCTGCAAAGCGGATTATTGATAATATCCGGAAAGCCTTTAAAGATGATCTGGTATATGACCGGGAAAAAGGCCTTTATGCCACTGTTAACTTTGGGATTTCTTATAGGGAACATTTTAACGGAGAGGAAGCCCTTATCCGTTCCATGTATGAGGAATCAGACCGGAATATGTATCTGGATAAAAAGAACTCCGATCTGTAATTTTTACTTCTGATGAAAAAGCCCGGCTGGCTGTATCCTGAAACTGCAGGATCCTGCCAGCCGGGTTTCTTTTATATGGGAATTACAGGCGCTTTGCAACCGCCTTGATGAAGTCTTCGCTGTTTAATACTGTGGGATTTTCAATGGTGGTAATCAGCGCCAGATCTTTCGTCATCTCGCCGCTTTCGATGGTATCGATGGTAGCTTTCTCCAGGCGGTCAGCAAAGGCAGAAAGCTCTGCATTGCCGTCCAACTCGCCTCTCTTTCTCAGGGCGCCGGTCCAGGCAAAGATGGTGGCTACGGAGTTGGTGGAGGTCTCTTCGCCCTTTAAGTGCTTGTAGTAATGACGCTGTACGGTTCCGTGGGCTGCTTCATATTCGAAGTTTCCATCGGGAGAAACCAGCACGGAGGTCATCATAGCCAGAGAACCGAAAGCAGAGGAGATCATGTCGCTCATTACATCGCCGTCATAGTTTTTGCAGGCCCAGATGTAGCCGCCTTCGGATTTCATTACCCGGGCTACGGCATCATCGATCAGGGTATAGAAGTAGGTGATGCCGGCTTCTTTAAATTTATCTGCATATTCCCTGTCAAAAATCTCCTGGAAGACATCTTTGAAGGTATGGTCATATTTCTTGGAAATGGTATCCTTGGTGGCAAACCACAGATCCTGCTTCGTATCCAGAGCATAGTTAAAGCAGCTGCGGGCGAAGCTTTCGATAGAGGGGGTGATGTTGTGCATGCCCTGGAGAATGCCGGGACAGGTAAACTGATGCACCAGCTCGCGGGTTTCGGAACCGTCCTGGGCGGTATAAACCAGCTCTGCCTTTCCGGGACCGGGGATCTTCATCTCAGCTGCCTTGTATACATCGCCGTAAGCATGTCTTGCGATGGTAATGGGTTTTTTCCAGTTCTTTACGCAGGGTTCGATTCCCTTCACTACAATGGGAGCGCGGAATACGGTTCCGTCAAGGATGGCACGGATGGTAGCATTGGGGCTCTTCCACATTTCCTTTAAATGATATTCGTCCATGCGGGCGGCATTGGGCGTGATGGTGGCGCACTTAACGGCTACTTTATACTTTTTCGTGGCATTTGCGGAATCGATGGTTACCTGGTCATTGGTTTCATCCCGGTGTTCCAGGCCCAGGTCATAATATTCCGTCTTCAGATCAATAAATGGCAGCAGCAGGTTGTCTTTAATCATCTGCCAGAGAATCCTGGTCATTTCATCTCCGTCCATTTCTACGATGGGGGTAGTCATCTTAATCTTATCCATGTAGGTATCCTCCTGTTTTGCGTATTTAAACGGCCATCCGGACAGCCGCATTTGTCATATAGTATACAACGAATCGGCCGGGCAAACAAGGGTTTCCGCTTTTTTTCCAATCCTGAACAGACTTGAAATCTGGCTGTCATCTGGTATAATGACTGCGATAGTGTGTTTATGTGAAATGCAGGGATAAAATGAAAACAGAAAAAATAAGAAAGAAGGGGACATATGACGGGAATGGGAACGGTAATGAATGTGGCGGGAATCCTGGCCGGCGGCCTTGGCGGGCTGGCGTTCGGAAAGAAGCTGGAGAAACGATACCAGGATACCCTTATGAACGCCAACGGCATTTGTGTCCTGTTTCTTGGCATCGGCGGGTGCATGGAAAATATGCTGGCGGTGACGGAAGAAGGATTAAAGAGCGGCGGAACCATGATGATGATCGGCTGCTTTGCCCTGGGAGCGCTGCTGGGAGAGTGGATGAACATCGAGTATCGTATGGAGCAGTTTGGAGAGTGGCTGAAGGAAAAGACAGGGAGCCAGAAAGATGCCCGTTTCGTAGATGGATTTGTAACGGCATCTCTTACCGTGTGCATCGGGGCCATGGCTGTGGTTGGAGCCATACAGGATGGGATCGCCGGGGACTATTCCATCCTGGCGGCCAAAGCGGTTCTGGATCTGATTATCGTGCTGGTAATGACAGCCTCCATGGGGAAAGGCTGTATTTTTTCGGCCATTCCCGTGGGGATTTTCCAGGGATGCATCACGCTTCTGGCGGGGGTCTTGCGGCCGATTATGACGGATCTGGCTCTGGATTATCTTTCTCTGACCGGTTCTATGCTGATCTTCTGTGTGGGAGTTAATCTGATCTGGGGAAAGAAGATCAAGGTAGCAAACCTCTTACCTGCCATCTTTCTGGCTGTGGCGTGGGCTTTCCTGCCGTTATGATGCCGGAGCCGGAAGAATTTTCAAAATTGCCGTGAAATCTTAAGGAGAATTGCGATGATGAAAGTACGAGAAAACTGGTTTCCTTTTCTGAAAAGCCTGCTGCTTGTGGTAGGAGGCAATATTCTTTACGCGCTGGCGGTTAAGCTTTTTCTGCTTCCGGCAGACTTGATGACCGGAGGTACTACCGGTATTGCTTTGGTGGTGAATCATCTGACGGGAGTGTCCATCTCCATGTTTGTGCTTGTTTTTAATGTGTGTATGCTGGCTGCAGGTTTTTTCATGCTGGGAAAACAGTTTGCCCTGACCACGGTGGTCAGTACCTTTACTTATCCGGCTGCGCTGGAATTTTTTGACCGGATGCTGGGGGACATGATGCTGACTTCTGATCCGCTTTTATGCGCACTGTTTTCCGGCCTGGGCATCGGCGCATCACTGGGTATTGTAATCCGGGCAGGCGCTTCCACCGGAGGAATGGATATTCCGCCTCTGGTTCTGAACCGGTATTTGAAGATCCCGGTTTCAGTAAGTCTTTATGTTTTTGATCTCTGTATTTTGCTGGCACAGGCATTTTACAATGTTCCCGAGAAGGTGCTTTACGGAATCCTTCTGGTGCTGGTGTATACGATTGTGCTGGACAAACTGATTCTTATGGGATCGGTAAAAACTCAGGTAAAGATCATAAGCAGACAGCCGGAAAAGATCCGGGAGTCAATTCTCCATCAGATGGATCGGGGCGTTACCGTGCTTCAGGCGGAGGGCGGTTATCTTCACGAAAATACGCCGGTGATCTTAAGTGTGATCTCAAACCGGGAACTGCCTTACGTTGAGCGTCTGGTACGGGCCGTTGATCCGGAAGCTTTTATGATTGTAAGCCGGGTGACGGAAGTCAGGGGAAGAGGCTTTTCCATGAAAAAAGAGTACCGGTAGAAAGCGGCTGTGGGACAGAACGCTGCACCGGCAGAAAGGATATCCGTGATGAACTATTATTTTGCTCCCATGGAAGGGATAACCGGATGGGTATACCGGCAGGCCTTCCATCGATATTTTGGGCCGGCAGACGAATACTTTACCCCCTTTCTTTCTCCGGGGGCTGACCGGTGCTTTACCAGCCGGGAATTAAATCAGGTACTCCCGGAGAATAATGAGGGCATGGAGACGGTGCCCCAGCTTATGACAAGAAACAGCGAAGACTTTATCTGGGCAGCCAGGGAACTTCAGAAGATGGGGTATCAGCAGGTAAATCTGAATCTGGGATGCCCCTCCGGCACGGTGACGGCCAAGGGAAAAGGAAGCGGGTTTCTGGCTTACCCGGAGGAACTGGATCGATTCCTGGACGCGGTTTTTGGCAGCCTGGATATGCAGATTTCCATAAAGACCCGGATTGGAAAGGATGATCCGGCGGAATTTGAAAGGCTTCTGGAGATCTTTAACCGTTATCCTATCTGCCGGCTGATCATTCATCCTAGGATCCGGCAGGAGTTTTATAAGGGAACACCTCATATGGATGTGTTCGCTGAAGCAGTGCGGGAAAGCAGAAATCCTCTTTGCTATAACGGAGATCTGTTTACCCTGGAGGACTGCCGGCAATTTCAGAAAGCATTTCCTCAGGTGGACGCAGTGATGCTGGGGAGGGGACTTCTTGCAGATCCTTTTCTTCTTTCAAAGCTTCGGAAAGAAAAGGATGCGGAAGCAGAAGAAGGCAGGAACCGAAGGGAGGCAGAGAAAAAAGAGATCCTGGCGCAGTTTCTTGCAGATTTGTGTGCCGGATACCAGGAAACCATGTCCGGGGAGAGGAATGTTCTGTTTAAACTTAAGGAATTGTGGTCTTATCTGATCGGCCTTTTTGAGGATGGGGAAAAATACGGCAAAAAGATCCGCAAATCCCAGAGCCTTCAGGAATACAGCCTGTGGACAGAACGTCTTCTGGCAGAACGGCCCCTTCGAAAAGGATAGAAGCTTCGAAACAAAGTTTTATCACATCTTTTTCGCGGCAGTATTTGCAGGAACGGCCTGGGCGGAAGAGACACGAACGGAGATTACTATTATAAGATAAGAGCTGTCTACAACAGTTCAAACAAGGGAAGCTGGGTGGAATCCGACAGCATTTATATTGATGAAGATGTTCTGGCAGCGATTCAATCAGGAAATTATAATTCTTATTACGGAACCGTTTCTTCCGGAAATACGCCGGGAAGCACTTATAATGGAAGCGGAGGATGGCAGCAGGATGGGATCGGCTGGTGGTACAGAAACGCAGACGGCAGGTGCCATGCTGACGGATGCTTATACGCCGGACGGGTACTATGTGAATGCAGATGGAATATGGGTATCGTAGAAAATCCTCTTTTGAGGGGCAGGCAGAAGGCCGGGGCAGAAAGTCCCGGCCTTTTATGAATTCTGTTTTTATGAATGTTCCGGTCCGGATACCTGCATGTGTTCCGATTCGGATTCCAGATGACGGTCAGCATGCCGTTTGATAGCTTCGAAGCTTTCTGCACTGATAACATGTTCCATGCGGCAGGCATCCTGAACGGCTGTCTTTTCATTGACTCCCAGATTGATCAGCCACCGGGATAGAAGTTTGTGTCTTTCGTACATGGTTTCTGCGATGTTTCGTCCTGCATCAGTCAGCGTGATGAAGCCGTCTTTATCCATATGGATATATCCGTTTTCACGGAGATTTTTCATGGCGATGCTGACGCTGGGCTTGGAATAATCCAGTTCATTTACAATGTCGATGGAACGTACCTGAGGTTTTCTTTCGCTGATCATCAGAATGGTCTCCAGGTAATTTTCTGCTGATTCTTGAATTTTCAAATACATCTCTCCTAACGCAACAATTACTCTGATAGTCTGCCGCCGGATAGGCGGCGTTAATTCAGGGATGCCCAATGCGCCGCCAGACTTTTGCGGGATGGCTGGTGCATCGCCCGCCGGCGCATGATGGTTTACTTAACATCATCATTTTCTTAAGGATAGCATAAATTCAGAAAAAAGACAAATTATTATTGCCTTCCCGGTAAGAAAAGCGGTTTAAAACTTTGCACCCTGAAAGGTGTTTCTTTCTCGAAAACGCCGGTCTATGGTGTTGAGTACCTGGCGTTTGTGCAGGCTCCATTCCGGGGCGATGAGAAGGGACCTGGGGCCGTCGCCGGTTATACGGTGTACGGTCATGGAAGGGGGGAGGTGTTCAATGCAGGTAACAATAAAATCTGCGTATTCTTCCATGGAAAACAGAGGAAATGGATCTTTCTCATACATGGCAGCCAGATCCGTCCCCTTCAGGACATGGAGAAGCTGCAGCTTGATCCCGTCCAGGGCCGGCAGGAAATGTGCCGTGTAGTCCACAGACGAAAGCATCTGCTCCCGGCTTTCCCCGGGCAGTCCAAGGATCAGGTGGACGATTACGGTAAGCCCGGCTTCCTTAAGGCGTGCTGCCGTGTCTGCAAAGCAGCTTAAGGGGTAACCGCGGCGGATCAGGGCAGCTGTATTCGGGTGGATTGTCTGTAATCCCAGTTCCACCCATACCGGTTTTTTACGGTTTAATTCTGCCAGAAGGCGGATTTCTTCGTCTTCCAGACAGTCCGGCCTGGTGCCAATGGATAAAGCGGCAATCTGAGGATGATCCAGAGTCCGGGAAAAGAGATCCGAAAGGTAGGGAAGGGGGGCATAGGTATTGGTAAAAGACTGAAAATAGGCGATGTAGGGGCCGGAAGGAGCTTTTCTTTCAATCCTTTTTCTGGCTGCTTCGATTTGTCCGGCTATATCCGGATAACTGCGGCAGCTTTCTGCAAAATCACCGGAGCCGCCTTTGCTGCAGAAAATGCAGCCGCCTGTTCCAAGGGTTCCGTCTCGGTTTGGGCAGGTCATGCCGCCGTCCAGAGAAAGCTTGTAAACGCGGGTTTTGAACTGCTTTTTCAGAGAATAACTGAGAGTATGGTAGGGACGCTGATCCCATAAACGGGGATTTTGGGGCATGATGGGCACCTCCGAAGGATTTTTTGGATGCGGCCAAAACCGCAGCTTTTACTACTATAACGGAAAAGCCGGCCAAGGTAAAGGAAAACAAAATGCTTTTTTCACGTAAGATTCTATTGTTGCCGCCCAGAAAGTTTGCTATACTTACTCTGAAAGTCCTGCCGCCGGATAGGCGGCATGTATTCAGGGATGCCAAATGCGCCGCCAGACTTTTGCGGGATGG
>PPYE01628035.1_pt1 | contig 12873 bp, 8 predicted proteins | sample 1559881 | NCBI WGS metagenome assembly PPYE01 (sample SAMN08240022, study PRJNA423297) | Human gut metagenome, whole genome shotgun sequencing project.
GTGTAGCAATGAATTCAGCGAACAAAGATATAACTTTTAGCACAATTAATGGACATTTCAAGTGAAGAACAAACGGATTACCCAATTCTTTTTGTATCAGATCCGAAAAGGCACGGCTTTTATAAACTTTCCCGTCTGTCAAAAAATACGCCTTACGAACTACTTTTTTCTCTATTCCCAGGAAAATAGCCTGCACAATGTCTTTTACATACACAAAGGTCAAGTCCTGACGACGGAAACCTACCGAGAAATCAACGTGTTTCCGGATAGACTTTGCCATCAGATAGTAATCAGCTTCACGAGGTCCATAGACTCCTGTAGGACGATAAATGACATAAGGGAAACCGGGCATACTCTGAATATACAACTCCGCTTTCAGTTTGCTCAATCCATAAGCAGTATTGGGTACCGCAGGGTCGTCCGCTTTTATCGGAGTATAGTCCTTCTCACGTACAGGTCCGAACACACTCAATGTACTGATATAGATAAACTGTTTCGGAACCATATTCAGCTCCTTCAACGTATCGATAAAATATTTGGTCTGAAGATAATTTACATAGTCAAAAGAGTGCTTGTCGGGGCACTTTGTAACACCGGCACAATGAATGATATAATCAAATTTGTTGTAAGTGCCTTTATGCCCGGAGAGTTGGGCACGAAGTTCATTAGGGTGCGCAAAATCCAGTTCCAGAAAGTGGATTTTCCGGTTTTTCAAATACCGCTTGCTACTCGTAGAACGAATCCCGGCCCACACACCAAACTTTCGCTTCAACGCTTCCTCCACGATGAAACTGCCGATAAAACCACTCGCGCCTGTAATTAAAATACTCTCCATTATTACTTTTCAGGTCCTACATGAATATTAATTGAAAAAATATGATGCCACAAAGATACGATAAATATAAAATAAAAGCCATTTTGCTTTTCTCAATTATTATTTGTTTATTTTTCCGAACTGACCAAAAGTTATGTTGAAACGGAATATCTGGAGCAGGATGAAAGAATGATGCATATCAGCAAGGCAATGGAAAAACTGACTCCACATACCAGGCATATTTTAGAAGAATGTTATATTCAACGCAAGAAATATCAGGAAGTGGCAGAAGAATTAAATATCAGTGTCAGTGCAGTCAGGAAGCATATTGTGAAAGCATTACAGGTGATACGTGAAGAATGTGCAAAAAAATCATAAATCAGGTATCTTTATTTTATGATTAAACGTAATATAAATAAGTATGATACAGTCAAACAGTGATGAATAAAGATATTGACAATATAAATAATACAGATGAATCTGTAGAGAAGGCGCTCGACATCATGGAGAGTTCTTCAGAGATAAACGACGAACAGCTGCAGGAGATGCTTAAAGATAAAGAAGTCCTGCAAGCTTGTCGCGACATCATGGATAGTAGTCTTTTCCTACAACAAAAAGGAGGAATAGAGCTTCCTAATGTAGAAATGGAATTGGAGCGATTTAAGAAAAAACAACATTCAACACGAATGCGTTCCAATCTCTGGAAGATAACTATCGGAATAGCCGCCATGATTACCGTTCTATTCGGGAGTTACTATTTAATTAATAGCCTGACAACCCCTGCACTCGAACCAATCACTGTATTCACTGCTGATACTACTCCCCAACATATTGTTTTGCAAAAAGATGACGGAGAAAAAGTTGTGTTAGACGAACCGCAGTCAAACAATCAAGTCCTGCCTAAAACCGCCATTGCAAAGTCTGAAAAGAAAGAGCTGGATTATAGGCAAGTCATCTCAACAACTACACAGACACATGTACTTACCGTACCACGAGGTGAAAGTTTCAAAGTGGTATTATGTGACGGCACAGAAGTCTGGCTGAATGCTAATAGTAATTTTGTTTACCCTACAGCCTTTATTGGCAACGAGCGTATCGTTACTTTAGAAGGCGAAGCTTATTTCAAGGTGGCCAAAGACGCCAAGCATCCCTTTATTGTAAAAACCAAGTCAGTCCAAACCCGCGTTCTCGGCACGGAATTCAATATACGTAGCTATACTCCCGAAGATACTCATGTAGTACTTATTAACGGGAAAGTAGAAGTAAGTAACACAAAAGGAGGATCATATACCCGACTATATCCGGGAGAAGACGCCCACCTGCAATCTGATGGAAATTTCGTTCTAACAGAAGTAGACTTAGACTCTTACGTCTATTGGAAGGACGGCTATTTCTATTTTGACAATATTACATTGAAAGATATTATGCAAAACTTAGGACGCTGGTACAATGTAAACATAGAATTCAGAAACAAAGAAGCAATGACGTATAAAATGCACTTCATATCCGATCGCACTAAAGATTTAGAGCATACAATCTCATTGCTTAATAGAATGAAAAAAGTCACTGTCACCTTGCAAGGCAATACGCTTACCATAGACTAGGTTTTTATTGCATAAGTATAACAAATCTATGCAATAAACAACAAAATATCACTTTTATTAAAAAATAAATCGCAAAAGGGGTATCCATTTTCTTTTCTCATACGCATTAGTTATATAAACATATCCAAATAGTGTTATTAAAAACAAACGTATGAGAAATAATTGGAACTTATTTATTGTGTGTTTTCTATGCGTATTGTGCTTCCAGCCTTACCAAGTTAATGCTCAAACGCAATCACAAAAGAAAATCACGATTGAGATTAGCAACGAACGATTGCCGTCCGTACTTAAACGTCTGGAAAAACTCTCCGGCTACAAAATCCTATTTACGTATGACGATGTCAAGAAATTCACCGTTTCCGGCTCTGTCAAAGATAAGAGTATAGAGCAGACTCTCGATATTATCTTAGCCAATAAGCCACTAGAATACCATATTGAAGATCAATTTATCACAATTACTTCCAAAGGTCCTTCCAAACAAGCGAAAGTATTCAATGTAAAAGGAGTGGTAATTTCCGGTGATGACGGACAGCCTCTCATCGGTGCAACTGTTGTCATCAAGGGAAGCAAGTCCGGTGTATTAACAGACATAGACGGAAAGTTTTCGATAGAAAATGTATCCAATAAATCCCTGTTACAATTTTCTTATATAGGAATGAAGCCACAAGATCTGACTCCTACCCCAACTATGAATGTTACATTAATGCCTGATGTACAAACTTTATCAGAAGTAGTAGTAACAGGTATGCAAAAAATGGATAAACGCCTGTTTACAGGAGCAACCAAACAATTGTCCGCAGATGAAGTGAAACTAGATGGTTTGCCTGATATCAGCCGTGGACTTGAAGGACGCGCCGCAGGCGTATCTGTACAAAATGTTTCCGGCACGTTTGGTACTGCCCCGAAAATTCGGGTACGCGGTGCCACATCTATTTTCGGTAGTTCAAAGCCATTATGGGTAGTAGATGGAGTCATCATGGAGGATGCTATTGACGTAGGTCCGGATGACTTATCTTCAGGAGATGCAGAGACGCTAATCAGTTCAGCCATTGCCGGGTTGAATTCAGATGATATCGAGAGCTTTCAAATATTGAAAGACGGATCAGCAACCTCTATCTATGGCGCACGAGCCATGGCAGGGGTTATTGTAGTAACAACCAAGAAGGGAAAAGCCGGCGTTAGCAAAATGAGCTATACCGGTGAATTTACAACCCGTATGATTCCCAGTTATAAAGAATTCAACATTATGAATTCGCAGGAACAAATGGGAATCTACAAAGAGATGGAGCAGAAAGGATGGCTTAATAACAGCGATACTTACCGTGCCAAAGATAGTGGTGTATATGGACGTATGTATCAATTAATCAATCAATATAACCCGGTTACAGGACAATTCGGACTTGCCAACACGCCGGAAGCACGTAATGCTTACCTGCGCGAAGCGGAAATGAGAAATACCGACTGGTTCAATACCTTATTTTCCAACAACGTTACACAAAACCATTCGGTCAGCATCACTTCCGGAACTGAAAAGTCTTCATTCTATGCTTCATTAAGTGCGATGTCAGATCCGGGATGGTATAAACAAAGCGAAGTAAAACGTTATACTGCTAATTTAAATACAACATATAATATATATAAGAATTTATCTATAAACCTGATCTCCAGTGCTTCCTACCGTAAACAGAAAGCCCCCGGGACACTAAGTTCAGAGGTTAATGCAGCAAGTGGAGAAGTTACCCGTCAGTTTGACATCAATCCCTATTCATATGCACTAAATACATCACGTGCATTAGATCCAACAGTTGACTATACAGCCAACTATGCACCGTTCAATATCCTCCATGAATTGGATAACAATTATATGGATTTGAATGTAGCTGATGTTAAGTTTCAAGGAGAAATAAAATGGAAAGCACTTCCGGAGTTAGAACTAAGTGCATTAGGAGCAGTCAGATATCAGGCTTCTTCACAAGAACACAATATCAAAGATCACTCGAATCAGGCAACCGCTTATCGCACAGGAATGGACGACGCTACCATTCGTGACGAAAACAACTTATTGTATACCAATCCGGATAATCCGTATGCTTTGCCTATCAGTATACTACCGGAAGGAGGTATTTACCAGCGTAAGGACTATCGTATGTTGGGGGTAGACTTCCGTGCCACAGCATCCTGGAATCATTTATTTGCAGAAAAGCATATAACCAATCTTTTCGCCGGTATGGAAGTAAATGATTTGAAACGTATGCAAAATTATTTTCAAGGATGGGGAATGCAATATACAATGGGTGAAATACCATCGTATGTATATGAATTCTTCAAGAAGGGCATTGAATCCGGTGAAAGCTATTATGGATTAAACCATACAACAACAAGAAGTGTAGCAGGCTTTGCCAACGCAACTTATTCTTATGATGGACGTTATACAGTAAACGGAACATTCCGCTATGAAGGCACCAATCGCATGGGAAAAAGCCGTTCTTCCCGCTGGCTTCCTACATGGAATATGTCAGGAGCATGGAATGTACATGAAGAAAATTTCTTCAAGACATTCAGCTCTGTACTGTCACACTTAACATTCAAAGCATCCTACTCTTTAACAGCCGATAGAGGACCGGAATATGTGACCAACTCACATGCCATAATCACTAGTTATTCACCATTTCGTCCTTTCACCAGCGGACAGGAAACAGGACTTTATGTATCTGATCCTGAAAACAGTGAATTAACCTACGAAAAAAAGCATGAGTTGAACCTCGGTGCCGACATGGGATTCTTAGACAACCGGATCAATTTTTCGATCGACTGGTATAAACGCAACAACTATGACCTGATTGGTATTACCCCGACACAAGGAGTAGGCGGTTCTATCTACAAATATGCCAATATAGCTTCCATGAAATCACATGGTATCGAGTTCACCATCTCAAGTAAGAATATCCAGTCGAAAGACTTTTCATGGCATACAGACTTCATCTTTTCCAAAGCAAAAAATGAAGTTACAGAACTGAATGCCCGTTCCAGCGTAATGGATTTAGTTTCAGGTTACGGTTTTGCCCGTCAGGGTTACCCGGTACGTGGTTTGTTTTCCATTCCATTTGTCGGCCTAAATTCAAATGGTATCCCGATGTATAATATCAATGGAAAAATAACCAGTACCGATATTGATTTTCAGACACGTGACAACATAGACTACCTAAAATATGAAGGTCCTACTGATCCTACCATAACAGGAAGTCTTGGTAATATTTTCACTTATAAAGCATTCAAACTGAATGTATTCATCACCTATTCATTTGGTAATGTAGTACGTTTGAATCCATGTTTCAGCTATCAATACAGTGACTTATCTTCTATGCCACGCGAATTCAAGAATCGCTGGACAGTGCCGGGTGATGAGAAACGCACGAATATCCCCACTATTATCTCGAAACGCCAATATGAAGATAATAAAGATTTAATGTATGCATATAATGCCTACAATTATTCTACAGAACGAATTGCCAAGGGAGATTTTATCCGTATGAAGGAAATTTCCTTGTCTTATGATTTCCCCCAATCATGGATTGCACCAGCAAAGATATCTAATTTATCTTTGAAACTTCAGGCTACCAATTTATTCCTGATTTATGCAGATAAAAAACTCAATGGACAGGATCCGGAATTCTTCAATACCGGTGGAGTAGCCTCCCCTGTACCTCGTCAGTTTACATTGACTCTTAGATTAGGATTTTAACCATTCAGATAATTATAAAAATGATGAAATACAGAAACGTCTTATATACAACACTCATTTCAGCTCTATGCTTGGGAACAACTTCCTGTAGTGACTTTTTAGATGAAATGCCGGATAACCGAACCGAATTGACTACTGAAGAAAGTATTACTAAAGTTCTGGTATCTGCATATCCTATGACTACCAACTGCCATATAGGAGAATTTTACAGTGACAATATCGATGAAAATAGCAGAGCATACAGCTACCTTTTCCGATTAAACGAACATTTGTACCGTTGGCAACAAACGACTGAAGAAAATCAGGACTCTCCTCATGCTTTATGGAATGACTGTTATAACTCGATTGCATCAGCCAACCAAGCCTTGGCGGCTATTGAGCAGATGGGAAATCCTCAATCATTATCAGCCCAAAAAGGCGAAGCTTTGATATGCCGTGCATACAATCATTTTGTATTAGCTACCACATTCTGCAAAGCGTATGGTACAAATGGGGACAAAGACTTGGGTATACCTTACATAAAAGAACCGGAAACATCTGTAAATCCACAATACTCACGCGGAACAGTTGCTGAAGTATACAAAAATATTGCAGCCGATTTAGAAGAAGGGCTACCTTTAATTGATGACAATATTTACTCACGGGTAAAATATCATTTTAATAAAAAGGCCGCTTATGCATTTGCAGCCCGCTTTTATCTATATTATACACAACCGGATTTCTCCAACTGTCAGAAAGTTATCGATTATGCCAATATAGTACTCGGTAATAATGCGTCCCAATATTTACGTGACTGGGCTGCATTAGGAGCTTTATCTCCCAACAAGAATATACAGCCGAACGCTTATGTAGATGCAGATAACCGTGCCAATCTAATGGTAATATCAGCAGCTTCATATTGGCCATTGGTTTCCGATCCGGGTTATGCCAACTGCGAGAGGTATTGCATGAACAATATTACTGCTTCGGAAAGTTGTAAATCCGAAGGTCCATGGGGAGATCAGTCAAGTTATCATCAGATCCCATTTTCACCCGGTGGCTCTATAAAGAACGGATTCCGCCGCTTAGTAATCTATCAGCAATTCACGTCGGGCAACAGTTGGGTCGGCTATATGCTGTATCCTGCTTTTACCACCGATGAAGCATTGCTTTGCCGGGCTGAAGCCTACACGTTACTAAAACGTTATGACGAAGCTGCCGCCGATATAGATGCCTGGCAGAAAGCCTTTACAAAAAACACTCAAACTTTGACCAAGGAGACAATCAATGATTTTTATGCCCGACTAAAATATTACACACCGGAAGCTCCGACAGTAAAAAAGGAATTGCATCCGGATTTTGTAGTAGAAAAAGGAATGCAGGAGAATCTGATACATTGTATTCTACATGCAAGACGCCTGCTAACCTTAGAAGAGGGTCTTAGATGGCAAGATATAAAACGCTATGGCATTGTAATCTACCGCCGCTATTATGAAGGTTATACCTTGGTGAATATCACCGACAAGATGGACACGAATGCGCATGGAAGATAACGAGAGCGACATGACACACATATTAGCACCTGCCGAATACAAAAAGTCTGTGGTACTGGCTAAAATTATCAAACATGTGTGGCTGGAAGCATACGATGAAGCAACAGGCAATCCGAACTTCTTACGCCAATATATTCCTAAGACAATCCACTTTATCGGTTCCCCCGCCTATGAAGACAATGGAACTATGGTATTAGGAACAGCTGAAGGCGGCATGAAAATTACATTATACAATGTAAATGACATCAATCCCGACCAAATAGATATTAACCTGTTAAACGACTACTATTTCCAGACAATGCACCATGAGTTCGCACATATTCTGCATCAAACTAAAAACTACGATCCGGCCTTTGACCGTATTACGGAAAATGCCTACATCGGTAGCGACTGGTATATGGTGGGAGCCGACCGCAATGCATGGCAACAAGGATTTGTCACTCCTTATGCAATGAGTGAATCACGTGAAGATTTTGTGGAGAACATCGCAGTGTATGTCACAAATACCAAAGACTACTGGAATAACATGCTGCAAAATGCCGGTGAAAACGGCCGTGCACTCATAAAGCAGAAATTCGAAATAGTCTATAGTTATATGGAACAAACCTGGGGAATCAATCTGGACGAATTACGCGAGATTGTTCTACGACGCCAGGATGACATAGCAAACGGCTATGTAGACTTAAGTATTATTGAATAAAATATGAAAATTATGAAGAAATATCTATCCATATACACACTTCTGGCATTGGCCTGCATTGTTTTGCAATCTTGTCTTTTCTCCGAAGAAGAAATATTCGACGAATCATCTGCCAATAGAGCCACAGCCGATGTAATCAAATGCCAGGAGATTCTTAAAGATGTGCCGAACGGCTGGAAACTGGAATATTACATAGGAAGCAACTATTCTGCAGGTGCAGTCACTTTACTAATGAAATTTGACGGGAAGCAGGTAAAAATGGCTTCGGAAACAGGCGCAGAAAGCTATAAACCGGGAACTATAATAACCTCTCTGTATCAAGTAAAATCGGAACAAAGCACAATGCTCACTTTCGACTCATACAACCCACTGATCCATATGTTTTCAGGTCCTTTAGGCCTGAACATGAACCTAGGAGGGGATTACGAGTTTATTATAATGAGCGCAACTCCCGACAAAGTAATTCTGCAAGGAAAAAAATACAAAAACATAATGGAGATGACGCCTATGCCCAAAGATATACCATGGCGTATTCAGATTGAAGATATCATTAACATTGAGAAAGATGCTTTTCTAAATACATACCGCATGGAGAAAGGCGGACAAGTACTGAATTACTTTATACGCAACAATGGCACAATGGCTACATTCTCCGCTTACAGCGCCGATTATAGTAGTGCAAGAAGTTTACCCTATATCTACACAGAAAAAGGATTAAAGTTACAATCCCCGTACAATGTCAACGGACTTGAAGTCCAAAACTTCAAATGGGATAGAAAGTCCAGACTATTTGTTTGTACCGACGCAGGAGCAACTGACATCGTACTTAAAGAATATTATCCCGAAAACTATCTACAATATGAAGACTATATCGGTACCTACACTGCAACGATTGACGATTATGACGAAGGGCCAACTTCGCAATCTGTAACCATCTCTCCTAAAGTCAGAGGAGAAAGTTATACACTGAAAAGTATTGGCGGATTCAACTTCACCCTCCAGTATGACAAAGCCAGCGGAAAACTAATTTTAGATTCACAAAGTATAAATTCGACTTCTTCATCGTCTTATTACTTTGCGTGCGCGGCAGGTGTGGAAGGCTATGCCCACACAGAATTAAGTCTGCCATCACGCCTACGCAACGGATTGATAAATGTGACGACAAACAGCAACCCTTTCACTTTTTACTTTGCGGATAAAGCAAGCCAGGAAATTACATCATTGATAATTTGGGCTTATTCATCTGATGAATATTCAACCTCCGGACTAATGGGTTACTGGAGCTGGTATAACTCAATCTTAATGGTAAAAGAAAACGAAAGTAATTAATACGATTATGAGAAAGCTTTTTAATATATTCTTATTTGTACTTTGCAGCGTAGCAATAGCGGGATGCAATGATACGGAAAGCAGCGAATCCAAGTTAGAAATCAAAGCTGTAAATACTAATTTCCAAGCTACCGGCGGAAAAGGATACATACAACTTCAGTCAACAGGAAATATAACAGCAGATGTTGACGTCGATTGGTGTGTGCTGAAAGAAGTAAATCCTAATGAAGTGGTATTCGAAGTAAAAGAAAATACCGGGTACTCCGGTAGAAATGCTTTATTGACAATCAGTAACGGAGTAGAGACAGAAGCATTCAACATCAATCAATCCGGAGCTGTTTTCATCTTCGGCAAAGACGAATGGATGCTCCGTACCGACAATAAAGCAGCTACTCTGCCAATAAAACTACAAAGTTCTTTCGATTATACAATAGACATACCCGCAGAAGCTCAAGAATGGTTGTCATTTGAACAGAATGCGAAGGGATCCTTCTGTAACAATCTCATTAGGCCCCGTAATGTTAACAGACGGAACATTCGTTTTCGCTTTTTCCGGAATAAAAGAAAGTGATCCTTTCGGTTTTGTTTTCCGGGTATATGAAGATGCAAAACTACAGAAAGTTATAGACAATCTGTCCATTTTTATTAATTGTATTCTATTTAAAGAAGACATAATCCAATAACATATGAAAAAGATACTATTAACTAGCTTTATCGTGGCATTAGGATTACTTGGTGCAAGCTGTAAAGATGACAACAGCACCGCAGGCGGAGGAGGAGAAATACTTCCGGACCAACAGGTAAGCTGTGAGATATTTATGCCGACTAACGGAGAAACCGTTATAATATCAGACAAACTGATTATCAGAGGAGAAGGAACGACTAACTATGGTAAAATTATCTCCGCTGAACTTAAAGTAGGAGGAGAAGTTATTACCGACATAAGTTCGGTTCCATTCTACTATGAATACACTTTCCCCAAGGAAGCTGAACCAGGAAAGTTGAAAATTGAATTAGCAGTCAAAGGAGATCATGAAGGCAGTGCTTTGGCAACTATTACTGTCACAACAGAACTCGGTGACAGACCTGCACCACCTCAAATCGGAGAAGACCTCACAGATACACGTGATGGAAATGTATACAAGACGGTACAACTTGCAGACCAGTTATGGATGGCAGAAAATTTACGCTATTTACCGGAACAGAATTTTGATATATCTTCAACAGCGCCCAAATATTATGTCATGTTCGACAGTGATATCAAAACAGACTTGGGAAAAGCTTATTTAAAAGCTTATGGAGCCTACTATAACTTACCTGCAGCACTTCAAGGTGAAACAGCATTAGGAGAAGATGAAACACGAAATATAAAAGGTGTTTGTCCTGACGGATGGCATATTCCGTCGCAAAAAGAATGGCAGACATTATCTAAATATGTTTTAGACTCCGGCATGGCCGCTATCATGAGTGATGGTCAAGTAGACGAAACAGCCATAGCAAAAGCTTTAGCTTCAACAACAATGTGGATGCTGCCAGAATATACAGAAATAGAACCTCAACCAACTTGGGTTGGCGTAGAAATGGAAAAGAATAATGCAACCTTGTTCAACGGTTTACCCATCGGATTCCGTGCATGTGCAGGTGACGAAGATTGGATGCATACCTGCTACAGTGCCGGCTGGTGGAGTTCGACAGCCGGAGTACAAATGGGACCTGAATTCGGTATCACCGTACGTTTATGGTCAGACCTCCACACATTTGTAACCAATGCAGAATTCAATCCGGGAGTAGGTCTTCCTGTCCGTTGTATCAAAGACTAACGATTATATTATTACTCACTAAATATAAATACATTTATGAAAAAATTTGGATTCTTTTTATTCGCAGTCTTAGGACTAATTGCTTGTGGTGACGACAACAACGACCCTACTCCCGAGCAACATGTAACATGCTCCATATCTGCACCTGCTGAAGGAGCTACGGTAAACATTGCAGAAAAAATGACAATCAAAGGAGAAGCCATGAATACAAAATTGTTACGATTGGTGAACAAATATGGATGGCAGAGAACTTGGCCTATTTACCATCAGTTAGCAAACCGGAAGCTGCCGCTACTAGTGATGGAGATCCACTCTATTTTGTTTTCAACTATGATGGCGAAGATGTAAATGCAGCTAAAGCCACGAAAGAATATAAAACATACGGAGTCTTGTATAATTGGTATGCCGCTATGAACCAAAAGAATGCAACAGGTGGAAATGCAGAAGCCATACCAAGTGGTATCCAAGGAATCTGTCCTAGCGGATGGCACCTGCCAAGTAAAGCAGAATGGAAAAAGCTAGAAAGTTTTGTTGCTAGTGAATTAGCACCAGTTGAAGGTAACGTATGGACAGATGAGGATGGAAATAAGTACTCTGATAAAGATTGTAAAAACGTCTGGTCAGCATTAACAGGAAAACTTGATACTGACGGTTGGGGAGAATCTGGCATGATAGATGAAAATCCTGACCTTGCTAATGGCCCGCGTGATACCTATGGCTTTAATGTTATACCTGCTGGACAATGCTATCATAGTGGAGGTTTTGAAACACCTAAGTCAAAGAGTAGAACAGATTTTTGGAGTACAGACCAAGCTACTTATGGAGCAGGAACTGTATATTTTAGTAATATGAGTTATGGATTAGGTTATTCTTCTGATAAAGGAGGAATACAAGAAAAACGCGGTCTTTCGGTACGTTGCGTAAAAAATTAGTTATAAACAAGTATTCATCAATTAGTTCATTACAGAATTAATAAATTCTCTCTTAAAGATAAGGGAAGCGTGTCAAGAGATATACTTCCCTTTTTATGTGCCTCTCTACACAGGAAATAGTGAAAATGCAATATGTAATTATGACCATAACGAAGGTATTCTAATTTTATTCTCTCTCTCTTTATAAACCCGACCAGCCTCCTTTTCCGAATTGATTCAGAAAAGGAGGCTTTCTGTTTCAAAATCTATGAAATATCAAGTAACACAAAAAGTTTTGTCCTCATTCAGAACTATCAAGTCCAAAAATTTGTTTACTTTGTAGATTGAACTACTAATAAATTCCATATAATATGGCAAAAAAGAAAGAAAAGAAAGAGAAAAAGGCCGGCAAAAGAATGAG
>PPYE01257477.1_pt1 | contig 12871 bp, 8 predicted proteins | sample 1559881 | NCBI WGS metagenome assembly PPYE01 (sample SAMN08240022, study PRJNA423297) | Human gut metagenome, whole genome shotgun sequencing project.
ACTCTGTTTTAAGTTCTCTGTCTTGCGACAGCTTGTTTATTCTATCAAAATGTTTTTCATTTGTCAAGAACTTTTTTCATAACTTTTTCAACTTATTTTCAAAGTAGTATCTATAAAGTCATGTCTGTAAAATGTAACTCACAAGCTCTACAACTCAATGTGTCCCGCGAGTCAGCTTTGATATAATATCATCCCGGCACACATATGTCAACGGATTTACTGCAATTAATTAAAGTAGTAAAACTATCTTAAAAAACGCAAATTTTCTAAATTGTCTGTTTATTATATACAATTCTCACAATTACTATCTGACAGCCTCTATTGCTTCCTTGATATTTGCCACACCGACAATCTCAATTCCACTAATATGCGACACTCCTGCAAGACACACTTTGGGAACAATACACTTTTTAAAGCCAAGCTTCTTTGCCTCAGCAACACGCTGCTCGGACATGGTAACTCCGCGCACCTCTCCGCTTAAGCCCACCTCTCCAAAGCATATGGTATCCTCACGCACTATAATATCCTTTTTGCTTGATGCGATTGCAAGCACTATCCCAAGGTCTATCGCCGGTTCGTTCATCCTTATACCGCCTGCTATATTCACATAAGCGTCACAGTCTGACAGTGACAGGTTGGCTCTTTTTTCAAGGACCGCCATGAGTAGATTTACTTTATTATAATCTGTACCATTTGCTGTACGCCTTGGATTATTAAAAAAGCTGTGACATACAAGAGCCTGTATCTCGAGAAGTATCGGACGGCTTCCCTCTATGGAACATGTGACAATTGATCCTGATGCTCCCTCGGGCTTACCGCTAAGCATATACTCCGACGGATTTTCCACCTCAAGAAGTCCCTCCGCCTTCATTTCAAATACGCCTATCTCATTGGTCGAACCAAATCTGTTCTTAACACCTCTAAGTATCCTGTACGACTCATACCTGTCACCCTCAAAATAAAGCACAGTATCAACCATATGCTCTAACGTCCTCGGTCCCGCAACCGCACCATCCTTTGTCACATGTCCTACTATAAAAACAGAAATACCCAGAGTCTTTGCAAGCTGCATAAGCACTCCGGTTGTCTCCCTGACCTGTGAGACACTGCCCGGTGCCGACGCTATCTCCTCATTGTACATAGTCTGGATGGAATCTATTACAACAACCTCCGGTTTTTTTCGCTGAATCACGTCTTTTGCTATATCAAGACTTGTCTCACATAAAAGCTCCAGTGAATCCGTAAAATTGCCAAGTCTGTCGGCACGCATCTTTATCTGATGCAGGGATTCCTCACCTGACACATAAAGTAATGGCACCTTTTTTTGTGAAAGTTCCCTGCATACCTGAAGTAGAAGTGTGGATTTTCCTATACCCGGATCTCCTCCCACAAGCACAAGTGACCCCCTCACAATTCCTCCACCAAGTACTCTGTCAAACTCGGCTATACCTGTCACTATACGCTCCTCTTTCCCGCTTTTTACTGCCGAGAGAGGCAGAACCTGTGCCGCCTTTGATTCTTTTTTTACTTTTCCCGACGAGCTTATCGACTTTTTATCTACGGTCTCCTCTACAAATGTATTCCATTCCTTACAGGCCGGGCACTGTCCCATCCATTTTGCCGATTCATAACCACATTCCTGGCAGAAAAATACAGAGGTCTTTCCTTTTGCCATATTGTTCTCCTTTATAAAATACAAAAAGCCCGGCTTTCACCGGGCTTAAAAATATGCTCTATTTTCTTGATACTTTGATATCGACTGAATCAACACCCTCAAGCTCTACGCTTAAGCTGAGCTTGCCGCCGAGATTTGTCTTCATAGTACCTGCAACAGCTCCAGCTATATCAATTTCGTACTCCGTCTCCTCTTCAAGGCCAAGAGTAATCTGAGCATCCTCAGGTCCCTCCACAGTAAATGTCACTGTATCAGCAGTCTCCTCGAAATCCATAACCGCTGTTCCCGGAACAGACTCGTATACAAAGAGTCCGTTTCTTTCGAGCTTTGTAATCTCCTTAAAGGTCTTTACCTTGTAGATATCTCCATCCTTCTCAAAATTGTCAAGCTTTGCCTTTGCAGCCAATGTATAATCTCCGAAGCTGAGCTTTCCGTTTTCCTCAGTACGGATTAATTCACTTATTACAGCCATTTTTATCCTCCCGTAGCTATATTGATATATTAATTATAAATCCAATTCTACTCAACAGTCAATGAAATTTGTTTGTTTTTCGTAGAAATTATTACCTTATTGCCGCGCTTAATTTTGCCGGTAATAATATCCTCTGACATACGGTCTTCAATCTCCTCCTGAAGCTTTCGTTTAAGAGGTCTTGCGCCATATTTTCTGTCATAGGCTTTGTCCACGATAAAGGATTTTGCACTGTCGCGCACTGTGAGCTCTATATCAAGCTGTTCTTTACAGCGTTTCTTAAGCTCCTTTACAAGAAGTGTCACTATATGCTTCATGTCATCCTTGTTGAGAGCTCTAAATACAATAGTCTCGTCGATTCGGTTCAAAAACTCAGGTTTAAATATACGGCGGACCTCCTCCATGACACTGTTCTTCATACGCTCGTGATCCTGCTTTTCATCCTCACCAGCGCCAAAGCCAAGGCGCTTTGGTTCTATAATAGAAGAAGCTCCTGCATTTGATGTCATGATGATTATTGTATTCTTGAAATCAACCGTGCGCCCCTGTGAATCAGTGATTCTACCATCATCAAGCACCTGTAAAAGTATATTGAACACATCAGGATGTGCTTTTTCTATCTCATCAAACAGTATAACAGAAAAAGGATTGCGTCTGACCTTCTCTGAGAGCTGTCCGCCCTCCTCATGGCCCACATATCCCGGTGGTGAACCAATCATCTTTGAAACACTATGCTTTTCCATGTACTCTGACATGTCAACACGTATCATGGCATCTTCTTTGCCAAAGACAGCCTCAGCAAGCGCCTTTGACACCTCCGTCTTGCCTACTCCTGTCGGTCCCAAAAACAGGAATGAGCCAATCGGCTTCTTAGGATCCTTTAAACCAACACGGCCTCGTCTGACTGCCTTTGCGACAGCAGAAACAGCCTCCTGTTGTCCTATTACACGCTTGTGAAGTATCTGTTCAAGCTTTGCAAGTCGTCCTGCCTCTGACTCTGTAAGCTTATTTACAGGTATTTTGGTCCATCCCGATACTACATCCGCTATCTCATTTTCGCCGACTACAGGCTGGTTTTTGGCTCCTGTGCGACGATTCTTTCTGATAAGCTTCTGCTGTTTATTTTCAAGTACTTCCTTTTCTGACATAAGCGCGCCGGCAGCTGCGATATCTCCTTTCGATAAAGCATTTTCCACCTGGTTCTGCTTATCTGTTATCTCTTTTTTCAGAGCAAGCAGTTCTTCAGATGATGTCAGATTCTTAAGCCTTATCCTGGCTGCCGCTTCATCCATCAGGTCTATCGCCTTATCAGGTAAAAATCTGTCATTTATATATCGTGCAGAAAGGTTTACTGCTGCTTTCACACCCTCATCTGTTATGATGACACCATGATGCTTTTCATAGATTCCCTTTAATCCTGTGAGTATCTCTATTGTCTCATCCACACCAGGCTCTTCAACCATCACCGGCTGGAAACGGCGCTCAAGCGCAGCATCCTTTTCCACGTATTTGCGGTACTCTTCTATGGTAGTGGCGCCGATTACCTGTACCTCGCCTCTGGCAAGTGCCGGCTTTAATATGTTAGATGCATCTAACGAGCCTTCTGCTCCTCCTGCACCTATTATAGTGTGAAGCTCATCAATGAAAAGCAGTACATTTTTGGCATTTGAAACCTCGCTTATCACCTTCTTGATACGCTCCTCAAACTCACCACGATACTTTGATTTGGCTACAAGCCCGGACATATCAAGGGAAACCAGTCTCTTTCCCAAAAGAATATCCGGAACATTGCCACTGACTATATCCTGCGCAAGTCCTTCTACTATAGCGGTCTTGCCCACTCCCGGCTCTCCAATCAGACATGGATTATTTTTGCCACGGCGGCAAAGTATCTGGATAACGCGCTCCATCTCCTTTTTTCTGCCTATAACAGGGTCAAGAAGCCCTGCCTCTGCCATATCTGTCAAATCTCTGGAATACTGATCTAATACAGGAGTCGCAGAATTGTATGATGTACCGTAGCTTTTCATCAGATCCCTGTATGCAGACGGATCCTCACCCATCGCACCAAGAATATCTATAAACATCTTCTGACTGTTAACACCCATGGTGTTTAAAAGTCTTGCAGCTGCACAGTCTCCCTGCAGTACTATAGCCATTAGCAAGTGTTCTGTACCTATCTCATTGCACTCAAATCTATCGGCTTCCTCCGATGCACGCTCCAATACTCTCTGTGTCCTTGGTGAATAGCCATCCCTGTCCATCACTTCGATGTTATCCCCCGGTGAAATCAGGTCTTCAATCATCGAAATAAGCTTATCATATTCCACATTGCAGGCTGTTAGAACCTCAGCTGCCACACCGGTGCCCTCTTTTATAAGGCCAGCCAGTATGTGCTCTGTTCCAACATAGCTGTAATTCATTTTCTTTGATATACGTGCAGCCAAATCTATTGCTTTTTTAGCCTTACTTGTATATGGTTTCAAGTCATATCCTCCAGTCATATTCACTAATTTAAGTCGATGAACTGCAAATCATCATCCTCGCTGTCATCTTCATTGTCGTCCTCTGCACTACTGTCTATAGTCTCAGACGGCTTATTTCCCTCATTGACAAATCCATCAAGTGCCCTTTGAAGCTGATTCTTTAAAGCATCCTCATCAGCATCGTTTTCTGTGTCAGAAACGTTTTCCTGCCTTGAATCGTCTTTTAAATCAAACTCAGAGTTTTCATTCTCAACAGCTTTCTTAGAATCAGGTGTAATTTCTACGGTTCTTCCGACATAGGATGCATTTGATATATTTTCATCCGTAGCCATCTTTTGCTCATCTGCAGCACCTTCCGCTGTTTCTTCTGCGGCTTCACCTGCCGACTCTTCTGCAGCTTCTCCTGCCACTTCATCCACCGACTCTTCTGCAGCTTCTTCTGCCACTTCATCTAATGGCTCTTCTGTAACCTCTTCTTCCAGCTCATCTGCTATCTCGTCCGCAGTTTCATCAGTTGTTTCTTCCAAAGCTTCATTTGATACATCTTCTGCTGCATCATCTACATCATCATCGTCATCATGATAGTCCATTGCCTTATATTTTCTGTTTTTCACAGCTGATACAATAAGCAACAGTAACAGAATAATGATAACAAGAACCAGTATTGCAGCTAAAACAAGATATTTATTGGCAATTCCCGGGACAAGCTCACTCTTTGTTGTATCGTTTTCCTCCTGTGCCACTGTAGGTGTACTGAGCTCAGTTCTCATATATGTGCCATCTACGCTATCATATGTGTACCAGCCACTCTCACCATTGTCATTCATAGCGTATACGAGGTAAAAATCCTTTGTCTGATCATCTTTTTTTTCGACTTTGGTCTGGTAGGCTGTTGCCACACCCTTGCCCTCTATGGAGAGCGATATCTCATTATATCCCTCAGGCACATCATCCACCTTAGGCAGTAAAACCACTATAAAATGTGACTCTGAATTGATACGGACAAACTCATATGCTGCATTCTGTGCTGCATCATATACAAAAAGCCCATTGCCGCTTTCCGACTGTAAATACACAAGCGTGATATCGCCAAAGGTGCCATGAAGGGTATTGTATTCAAGTCCGTCAATCACTGTCTTTGAGTGCTCAAAGCCTTCAGGAACAACATCCTCCGGAATGTCATTTACCATAGTCCACTCTGTGCCATTTATATCGAACTTCTTCCAGTTATCCTGCTTATCTGCATTCTCCGGATCATCCTCGGCTCTTCTGGTAACAACTATATTGTATGTGCTTGTGCTGCCATCCTCTGCTGTCACAACAACGCTGACCGTATTCTCTCCAACCTCAAGTGAATCATTGCCTGTGACGGATGTCACACTCGCCTTGGAATCAGCCGGATTTGCTGTAACCGCAAGGCTTGAACAGCTGTAATCTACTGTAGCTGTGTAATCCTTTGTCGCAGCAGAAAACTCAGGGGAAAGCGTACCTGCTGAGATAACAAGCGAACCAAGAGATGCGTTTGAGGATTTCTTTTCCTCTTTGTTTTCATTATCTTTATTTGCATCGCTGTCATTGTCTGTATTGCTGCCGGAATTGTCCTTGTTATCCTTGTTGCTGTTTGAATCATTGTTTGATGAAGGACTTGTTACGGTCACATTAGTGCTGGCACCGGTAATTGTGCCTCCGGCATCGTTACCCTCTGCATCTCCTACTACTGTACAATACGCCTTTATAGTGCAGCTTCCTGCGCCCTTCGCCGTAAATGAAAATGACTGTGATGTCGGATATCCCTCAACAGCATCACCAATATTGGCCACACCATCGCCTCCGTTACTCAGCACTTTCTCGTCAGAGCTTTTGATAACTACTGTACCAAAATATCCTGACGGCATAGAAACCGTCACCTTGACTGTTTTTCCAACAGCTACAGAGCTTGAGCTGACACTGAGACCAAGTCCCTGCGCATATACATGCTCGGCAGGTGTGAAAACAAGCATTACTGCCATAACAAGTGATAATATACATCCAAATAATTTCTTCATATTTTTCCTCACATTTCTAATTCTGCGATATCTTTGATTTGCCCAGTATGTGTCTGTTCATGATTATCATATCAAGGGCATTTCCACCATCGCCCTTTCTGTTAGCATCAGCTGCCTCCAGATAAGAACCGGTGAGTGTTCCCTTTCCTAAAATATGTCTGTTGAGCTTAATCATATCAAGTGCATTTACAGCACCGTCACCATTGATATCTCCATATACAACAATATCATATGTCTTTTTCAGGTTACCCGAAGCATCATAAACAGCCACTTTATTGCCTGTTGCAATCTTTCCGCTGTTTTCTGAGCCTGAGCTTGTCAAAAGCTTTACAGTACCTGATGCTGATACTGCTATATTCTTCACAAAATCAGCTGCACCGGTTCCAGGCTCAATGCCTGTAATATAAGTACCTATACTGTATTTACCTGATGTTATGTTTACATCTGTATTATTTTGGTTATTATTGTTCTGATTATTATTGCCACCTGCATTATTTGCAGATGCCGCCTGCCTGTTTATATTGATAGTGTATGTTCTTGTATCACCGCTTTGCGACTTGCATTTTACCTTAATTGTATTATTTCCGACAGCAAGCGAATAGCTTCCTGTGCCTGAAACACCACTGTTTCCTGAAACTGCATCTGCCGAAACAGTCACTGAGCTTATAGCATTTGAAACAACTGCTGAATAGCTTGTTGTCGCTCCATTGAAGGCCGGTGTGAGTGTTACACCACTTATCGCAAGCGACTGCAGATAGTTATTGGTATCGCCAGCTTTATCGAAGCCCACTGCTGACGATGGCATATTGTTGTATACAGGTATTTTAAATACAAAAGCCTGATTCCTGTCTGAATATCCTTTAGCCAGACTCTGTCCCTCAGTAAGAGCCGCTGTGGCATTGCCCATGTACTGATGGAAATACAGCGAGCTTGTATTTACTACATTAAACTTCTCAAAATACAGTGTATTTTGACCCTTATTTATATAATTGCTGCCCACCTTTACAGCTCCGCCGCTTATGGACTTTACTCTTGTATTCCATCCCTGCTTCTTGGCAAAAGACAGACCATTTTTATAAATCTTATCCTTCGTGTTTCCGGTTGCACTAAAATTAAAATAATTATAATATCCTTCGTATCCGGAATATGTACCCGAAATAAGAGGGCTCGTTCCCTTTTGTCCCTGCTCCTGCTTTATGCGCGATGCTATATGGTATGCACTTACTCCACTACTCTTTGCCACATCCATGAATGTGCTTGCATAATTGATTTTCTCACCATTGTTGGAATAGGTCTTTGTGCCCTGCATAAATGTACCTTTTACTATGGACTGAACACCTGCAAGCGCCTCATTCGGACTGTATGCAAGGCTTTGGAACTGGAAAATATTGGTCTCATCAAGGAAGTTCCTTGGATCCATGAGATAAGCAATATAAGCACTGCTTGCTGACACCCAGCCCGGCTCATACTCAACCCACGTATTTGTTGACCAGTTATAGGCTCCGGCAGCTGTCGATTTCTTGGCATTGTCTGCTGATTTAGACACTAGATTAAGTCCATTGATACTCTCATTTTTAATCACCGTATTCCAGTCCAGCCCTGTATTTACAGCCTCAAATGTCCAGCTTGGATACTTATTGTGAAGAGCTGTAAGGTTTGGAATATAGCTGTCAGGAAAGCCTGCATTCTTCATAGCCGTGACAAAATCAGTATTGTCTCCGCTATTATTGTATGTCACCTTTATGTATGTACTGATAGTCCAGCCCGTAAATGCCTTGCCGTTTAAAGTACCCTTGACATTATACCAGACCACACCGTTTACCCTGGTCTCTCCAATTATGTCAACCTGATGGTTCCAGTTGAGTGAGACAACCTTGGTAGTGCCGGATGTGCCTGCTGCATTGCGGACATACACATTGCCACCTGTAATCGTACCTGTAGCATATGCTCCCGATGCGGTTGCAAGGGCAAGCTGCTCCTCATTATTCTGCTGTATGGCATCCGCATTGCCGGTGTCTGCCGAAGCATCCCCTGTCTGCGCATTGTCTGATACAGCTGTGCCGGTACCTGCTGATACAAAATCAGACCTGATATAGCTGACACACTCCTCATTATTTGCTGCCAGATTGTACTTTGCCTTGTACCACACCTTGCCGTCTGCACCTGTGGTCTGCTCAAGAATAGTAATATCCTTGCCGTTTGAAAGCTTGTGCTCCAGCTCATACTCTGTGCCCGGTCCGCTTCTCGCCGCTACCCAGTATCTCTCATCACACACAACCTTAGCCGCCTGATCCGCATAGACTGCTATGCTGCTGTATGGTGCCAGGTCACATGCGGCTAATGACAATGTAACGACAGAGGCTGCCAGAAATTTATTAATCTTTATCATCAAATCCCATCTTTCTTATGTGCATTGTTTACATTAATCCATTATCCATTTAATTATAATAGAATATGACCTTTGTATCAATGTATTCGGCAGAAATTTATTATTTTTTTATTGATATGAGGGTCAAAAGGTATTTTGCCCCTTTAATCATAATATATAAAAACTCCCTTCAACGTGCAGCTCATGCTTACGTTTCAGGGAGTTCTCTGATTCATATTCTGCTTATTTTTACTGTATTCGGTCACTTCTCTAGCTGAACAGTGATTTTATCTTATCCCATAAATCCATGAAAAAGTTACCAAGCTTTTCCCAGAAGCCCGGGTCATTTATCTTATCGCCAAGCTTTGATGCCCAGTCCTGTGCCTGGTCGATGACTGAATCCCAGTCGATATTGGCATCCTTAAGCTTCATAAGAAGCGATGTCAGCTTTGCAATATCATCATCAGAAAGCTTCAGGTCGTAATCCTTTGCAGCCTCCTTTATCGCATCCTTTATCTGGCTCTCATCCTTGAGCCCTCCATCGGCAAGCTGCTTCTTTAGGTCTGCAATCATTGCCTCTATATCCTGCGAATCGCCGTCAATGCTCTTGTTGAGCTCTCCTGTTGTGACAAGCTCATCCATCGCTGCGTCTGTCACCTTGTCGTCAAGCTTCTTGCCTGTCATCTCCTCATACGCCTTTAGTGTGCCTACAAGTGCTGCCGTTCCGGAAATAGGGAACGGTCCTGCGACTATGATTTTAGCATCAGCTATGCCTGCTGTAGCAAGCGCATTCTTGTACATTCCTACCGTACAGTAATTGATATTGTGTGTGGAAACACTAAGACCCGCACCCTTTTTATCCTCCGTAATGAGTACTGAAGAAAGTGACCTTGTGCCAATCTCGCTCTTGCTGATGTATGAATCGAGGTACTTGTGCTCCTCATCATTATTTACATAGACCACATCGTAATTGTCCAGATCAGTGAGCTCGATTCCCATAAATCCAAGCACTGTCGCTCTCTGCTCCGGTGTGAGGTCTGCTCCAAGACTTAAGTATGGCTTATCATTTTTGCTGATGGTCACCTTGTCGTTTGCCTCACTGCCGGCTGTCGTTGTGCTGTCTGCAGTACTGTCTGTGTTACTATTATCAGTCTGCGTAGCTGTCTCTGTTGCAAATACAGCCGGATTCATTGTAAACAGTGTCACCGCAGCAAGCACGCTACATATAATACTCTTTGCTTTTTTCTTTATTAATCTAATCATTTTTCCTCCAATCTACTGCTCTATATCATACGAAATTGTAAAGTTGCTTCCGTCGAAGCTGACATCTGCCATGCTTCCGCATATCACAGGCATCATCGGCGACATATGACCTATATCCAGATCCATGATGATTGGCACATTAAAATCTCTAAGCAGTGATGAAAGCGCCTGTCTGTGGTCTATGCCAAACATTTCCTCTCCGAAGTGCGCCGGGCGTCCGATAAGAAAGCCCTTTACATTTGAAAACCATCCTGCATTTTTCATCTGCCACATAGCCCTTCTCATGCCCATCACATTAAGGTCACAAGCCTCAAGGAACCATATGATACCATCATCACTGTAGCGCTCATTAAATTCCCTTACATGGTCAAACGATGTGCCAAGCAGATTGATAAGACAATCCATGCAGCCACCAAGCAGCCTGCCTCTCATGGTAAGCCTGCTTCCCTTTGCCACCGCAGGAATAGAGCTGATGCACGACTTTTCAGTCAGGTTGTAGCCCACAAACGGAGCATTCTCATCCTTTATCGATTCCTTCTCCCACATAGGGTAATTGGTAAATGAAAGCTTCCTGCCACAAAGCAGATTAAATGCATCGGTAAGTGACTCATGCCACACCTCCATACCAAAGCTGCCCGCACACGGCCCGTAAATACCTGCTGTATCTGCAATAGTAGCCTCCAAAAATGTGAAATTCGTGTTGTCGGAATAGCCCATGTACCATTTAGGCTTTGACTGCTTCACACGCTCAAAATCAATATAAGGCACTACCTCGCACATCAGCTCGCCACCACCACAGGATATAAGTACATCACTGTCAGCAGAAGCATAGCTCTCGTTCAGCTCTTCTGCGCACTTCTTAGGTGTATTGCTGATACCTATGCCACTGTCGCACCTGCAGTTAGGTCCCTCTATCGTCTTATAACCCATGCTGTGAAACCTTTTAATGGCATTGTCAAAGGCACTCCTGTACGGCTCTGTTGTACAGCCCATCGAAGGCGCCACAAAGCCTATTGTTCCTCCATCCTTTAGAAATTCAGGGTATCTCATGTTTCTATCATCCTATCACTATTATTTACATATCTAAGCTTCTGTCTGAAATAAAATATGTAGGATTTTATCATTTCTGTCAAGGTCATTTTACTGTCATAATTAAATGTCGTCGTGTACTGCACATGCTGTCTGTTGCACCAGTTGTATATATCATGCAGACTTATCGAATCAACATGCTTCATATTGTTCATAAACGCCCTAACCTTTAAAAGCTCATCCTCACTGTCAATGTATAGATGAAAGATAGTATTCGGACATTCAATTATTATCTGCTGTTCTTCTATATTTTTCATCACTGTATCCTCTATTGAATAATGTATCCTGTGTGATTAAAAACATTATCATCTGTCACACTGGGATGTGAGTAATAACAAAATATCGTAACTGTTCAGTACCTTCACAGTTAAAAAATATCACATAACCATAGTACTACACCGGCGTCACAAAATCCAGTCATTTTTGCCTGCCAATTCTTACTATTTTATTAAGAAAAACGGTAAATATCATACTCCCTCACAGTCAAATGCCGGAATGAAGCTGTCCTTTGCCACGTCACCCTCCTGTATAAATGCATTCGTGATTCCTATTTCGAGGGCATAGTCAACAAGCCTTTCATACTCTCTCCTTGTCACTGTGCGGTTTATCTCAGGATAATCCTTTAGTGCAATCGGCGTAAACTGGCTCATCATGCTTATATATACGTGATCATGATATGTATCATACAGGTACTTAAGTACAGCCTTTGCATCATTCACATGTCCCGGCAGTAGAAGCTGTCGCACAATAACTCCCTTTTGTATGAGTCCTGTCGCATCGTCAATCACGACATCCGGCTGCTGCCTGACCATCTCTGAAAGCGCCTGCTTTGCGACAGATGGATAATCTTTTGCCCTTGAATACCTTGCCGAAAGCGTACTGTCCATATATTTAAAATCCGGAAGATACACATCCACTATGCCCTCAAGCAGCTTTAGCTCTGTCACATTTTCATATCCGCTCGTATTGTATATAATAGGAAGCTTCATGCCGCGGCTTTTTGCATCGTTTACCGCCCACACTATATCAGGGATATACTGCCCCGGTGTGACCAGATTGATATTATTTGCGCCTTTGACCGCCAGTTCCATAAAGATATCACTCAGCCGCTCTTTACTGATCACCTTTCCCGCTTTTCCGTCAGAAATCTCCCTGTTCTGGCAGAACACGCAGTGCAGGCTGCAGCCTGAGAAAAAAACTGCCCCACTTCCTTTTTTTCCTGATATGCACGGTTCCTCCCAATAATGAAGTGCTGCTCGCGCCACCTTTATTTCAGATGAAACGCCACATACACCTGTTTGTCCGGTTCTTCTGTTTATGCCACATTTTCTGGGACACAATAAGCAATTCTCGTATTTATTCATATTTTTCATTTTAACCCTTGCTAAAAATAATGTTTGATACTACAATCTATATGATTAAAGGGTCAAAAGGTATCATCGATGCATGCTTGCATGCAATTCGATGTATACC
>PPYE01597771.1_pt1 | contig 12869 bp, 8 predicted proteins | sample 1559881 | NCBI WGS metagenome assembly PPYE01 (sample SAMN08240022, study PRJNA423297) | Human gut metagenome, whole genome shotgun sequencing project.
ACGTTAGTGATATTAACTTATTCTTCATTAAAAAAAGAAAATGTCCACACTTTTCAGTGTGAACACTTTCTTTTTATTTGACTTATATTTTATTCTTCATCTTCAGATACAGCAACTGTTTCTTCTGCAATATCTTCTACTGCATCTTCTGTTCCTTCATCAGGAGTAATCTCCTGATTCATCTCATCTGCATCTTTGAATTCAAAATCAAAATCGTCCTCAAAGTCCAGTTCGTCTTCCATTTCCATCTCTGTGTTCAACTTGATGTCACGATACTTTCTCATACCTGTTCCGGCAGGAATATGTTTACCAATGATAACATTCTCTTTCAGACCTACCAGCGGATCAACCTTACCCTTAATAGCAGCTTCGGTCAGGACTTTTGTTGTCTCCTGGAAGGAAGCGGCAGACAGGAATGAATTCGTAGCAAGGGAAGCTTTTGTAATACCCATGATGATCTGCTCACCTGTTGCAGGTTCTTTACCTTCTGCTTCCAAAGCTTCATTTACATCCTCAAACTCAAGTCTGTCAACATTTGTTCCCGGAAGGAATTCTGTGTCTCCGGACTCTTCGATACGTATCTTCTTCAGCATCTGACGAACGATAACCTCGATATGCTTATCGTTGATTTCTACACCCTGCAGACGATATACTCTCTGAACTTCCTGGATCATGTAATCCTGTACAGCACGAAGTCCTTTGATTCTCAGAATATCGTGTGGATTTACACTACCTTCTGTCAGTTCATCACCGGCTTCCAGTTCTGCGCCGTCAGCCACCTTGATACGTGATCCATAAGGGATCAGATATGCTTTGGATTCACCTGTTTCTTTATTTGTCACAATGATCTCACGTTTCTTCTTCGTGTCATTTAAGTTAGCAGTTCCTGCGATTTCTGTGATAATTGCAAGTCCCTTAGGCTTTCTTGCCTCGAAAAGTTCCTCGACACGAGGAAGACCCTGTGTGATATCTCCACCGGCTACACCACCACTATGGAATGTTCTCATAGTAAGCTGTGTACCAGGTTCTCCAATTGACTGTGCGGCGATGATTCCGACAGCTTCTCCAACCTGTACCGGCTCACCTGTTGCCATGTTGGATCCGTAACATTTTGCACATACACCATTATGTGAACGGCATGTAAGGATTGTACGGATCTTAATCTGTGTCAGCGGCTCGCCCTTCTCGTCAACACCCTTTTTACAGATCAGCTCTGCACGTTTCGGTGTTACCATGTGATTTGCCTTTACAAGGATGTTGCCATCTTTATCTACGATGTTCTCACAGATATAACGTCCTGTGATACGATCCTGCAGACTTTCAATCACTTCGTTTCCATCCATGAATGCTTTTACATACATTCCAGGAATCGGTGCTCCCGGTTTTGCACAGTCTACTTCGTGGATGATCAGTTCCTGTGATACGTCTACCAGACGTCTTGTCAGATATCCTGAATCGGCTGTACGAAGAGCTGTATCGGACATACCTTTTCGAGCTCCATGTGCAGACATGAAGTATTCCAGTACATCAAGACCTTCACGGAAGTTTGATTTAATTGGCAGCTCGATCGTGTGACCTGTTGTATCGGCCATCAGACCACGCATACCGGCAAGCTGTTTGATCTGTTTGTCAGATCCACGGGCTCCGGAATCTGCCATCATGAAAATGTTGTTATATTTATCAAGACCGTCAAGCAGCGCCTTTGTAAGGGCATCGTCAGTTGCTTTCCATGTCTCTACAACTTCTTTATATCTTTCTTCTTCTGTAATGAGACCACGTTTGAAGTTCTTTGTAATCTTATCTACAGTATCCTGTGCATTTTTGATCATCTCCGGTTTCTGCGGAGGTACCGTCATGTCAGAAATGGATACGGTCATGGCAGCTCTTGTTGAAAGCTTGTAACCCATAGCCTTTACATGGTCGAGTACTTCTGCTGTAGCAGTAGCTCCATGTGTATTGATAACTTTTTCAAGAATCTGTTTCAGCTGTTTCTTTCCTACATGGAAATCAACTTCCAGAAGCAATTCGTTTCCTTCTACTTCACGGTCTACAAATCCCAGATCCTGTGGAATGATCTCATTAAACATGAAACGTCCGACTGTAGATTCTACCGTTCCTGTCTTCACTGTTCCATCTGCCATCTTTTTGGATACACGTACTTTTACACGTGAATGAAGTGTTACGGCAGCATTTTCATAAGCAAGAAGTGCTTCGTTGAAGCTCTTGAAGATCATGCCTTCTCCCTTGGCACCAGGACGCTCCTGAGTCAGATAATAGATACCAAGTACCATATCCTGTGAAGGAACGGCTACCGGACCACCATCAGACGGCTTCAGTAAGTTGTTCGGTGACAGAAGTAAGAAACGGCACTCTGCCTGTGCTTCTACGGAAAGTGGAAGATGGACAGCCATCTGGTCTCCGTCGAAATCGGCGTTGAACGCTGTACAAACCAGTGGATGAAGCTTGATAGCCTTACCTTCTACAAGAATCGGTTCAAATGCCTGAATACCAAGTCTGTGCAGTGTAGGGGCACGGTTCAGCATAACCGGATGCTCTTTGATTACTTCTTCCAGAACATCCCATACTTCCGGCTGAAGTCTTTCTACCATCTTCTTAGCATTTTTAATATTGTGTGCTGTTCCGTTCTGAACCAGTTCTTTCATAACAAATGGTTTGAACAGCTCGATTGCCATTTCTTTCGGCAGACCACACTGGTAGATCTTAAGTTCCGGTCCTACAACGATAACGGAACGTCCGGAATAGTCAACACGCTTACCAAGCAAGTTCTGACGGAAACGTCCGGACTTACCTTTCAGCATATCGGAAAGAGATTTCAGTGCACGGTTACCAGGTCCTGTTACCGGACGTCCACGGCGGCCATTGTCAATCAGGGCATCTACAGCTTCCTGAAGCATTCTCTTTTCATTTCTAACAATAATGTCCGGTGCGCCTAATTCAAGAAGACGTCTCAGACGGTTATTTCTGTTGATGATTCTTCTGTACAGATCATTCAGGTCAGAGGTCGCAAAACGTCCGCCATCCAGCTGTACCATTGGACGAAGATCCGGTGGGATAACCGGGATATTTGTCATGATCATCCATTCTGGCTTGTTTCCAGACTCACGGAAAGCTTCTACTACTTCCAGACGTTTTACGATTCTTGCTCGTTTCTGTCCGGTTGCACCTTTCAAGCCTTCTGTCAATTCTGTATATTCTTTCTCAAGATCAATGTTCTCAAGAAGTTCTTTGATGGATTCTGCACCCATTCCTACACGGAATGTGCTTCCCCATTTTTCTCTTGCTTCCTGATATTCAGCCTCTGATAATACCTGTTTGTACATCAGATCTGACTCACCTTTATCCAGTACGATATAAGAAGCGAAATACAGTACTTTTTCCAATGTTCTCGGGGACAGATCAAGAATCAGTCCCATACGGCTTGGAATTCCCTTGAAGTACCAGATGTGCGATACCGGAGCAGCAAGGGCGATATGGCCCATGCGCTCACGACGTACACTTGCTTTTGTTACTTCAACACCACAACGGTCGCAGACCACACCTTTATAGCGGATCTTTTTGTACTTTCCACAATGGCATTCCCAGTCCTTGCTTGGTCCGAAAATCTTTTCGCAGAACAGTCCGTCTTTTTCAGGTTTTAAAGTTCTATAGTTGATGGTCTCTGGTTTGGTAACTTCTCCTTTTGACCATTCCAGAATCTTTTCAGGTGATGCCAAACCGATCTTGATCGCATCAAAAGTCATTGGCTGATAAGTTTGTTCCTTATTATTTTCTGGCATACTTTGGACCCCTTCCTATTCATCATCAGATGAATCGCCGAAATCATAGTCATCATTTTCTTCAAAATTCATATCGAAATCATCGTCTGATTCTGGTTCTTCTTCTACATCAACCAGCTCTTCACCCTGGAATTCCTGTTTGCTGTATCCGTGTTTACCAAAGTCTTCGTCATCATCATTACGATATCTTCTGTCTCCCTCGATCAGAGAACGGAAATCTGTCTCTCCCATATCGGAAGTTTCCATAATCTCCACTTCTGTATTGTCATCACGTAAGACACGTACGTCCAGTCCGAGTGACTGTAACTCTTTGAGCAATACCTTGAAGGATTCCGGAATTCCCGGTTCAGGAATATTCTCACCCTTGATGATTGCTTCGTAAGTCTTCACACGTCCGATGACATCATCCGACTTCACAGTCAGGATTTCCTGCAGTGTGTATGATGCACCATAAGCCTCCAGTGCCCATACCTCCATTTCTCCGAAACGCTGTCCACCGAACTGAGCCTTTCCTCCTAATGGCTGCTGTGTAACCAGTGAGTAAGGACCTGTAGAACGTGCATGGATCTTGTCGTCTACCAGGTGGTGCAGTTTCAGGTAATGCATGTGTCCGATGGTTACCGGGCTGTCGAAGTACTCACCCGTACGTCCGTCACGCAGGCGGACCTTACCGTCTCTTGAAAGCGGAACACCTTTCCAGAGTTTTCTGTGTTCTCTGTTATCTGACAGATACTGCAGTACTTCCGGAAGAAGTTCTTCTTTATGTTTTGCTTCAAACTCTTCCCAGCTTAAGTTGACATAATCATTTGCCAGATCAAGAGTATCCATAATATCAATCTCGTTCGCTCCGTCAAATACAGGAGTTGCGATGTTGAATCCAAGTGCTTTTGCCGCCAGGGACAGGTGAATCTCCAGGACCTGACCGATGTTCATACGTGATGGTACACCCAGTGGATTAAGCACGATATCCAGTGGACGTCCATTCGGCAGGAATGGCATGTCTTCAACCGGAAGTACACGGGAAACAACACCCTTGTTACCATGACGTCCGGCCATCTTGTCACCGACAGAGATTTTTCTCTTCTGTGCAATATAGATACGGACTGACTGGTTTACTCCAGGTGACATCTCATCACCATTCTCTCTTGTAAATACCTTTGCATCTACTACAATACCATATTCTCCGTGAGGTACTTTAAGAGAAGTATCTCTTACTTCACGGGCTTTCTCACCGAAGATTGCACGAAGCAGTCTTTCTTCAGCTGTAAGCTCTGTCTCTCCCTTAGGAGTAACCTTACCTACCAGGATATCTCCGGCACGGACTTCTGCTCCGACACGGATGATTCCTCTTTCATCCAGATTCTTCAGTGCATCATCACCAACACCTGGAATGTCGCGTGTGATCTCTTCTGGTCCAAGCTTTGTATCACGTGCTTCTGCTTCATATTCTTCAATATGGATAGAAGTATATACATCATCCTGCACCAGTCTTTCACTAAGCAGAACAGCATCCTCGTAGTTGTAACCTTCCCATGTCATGAATCCGATCAGCGGGTTCTTTCCAAGGCCAAGTTCACCATTAGATGTAGATGGTCCATCTGCAATAACCTCGCCTTTTTCGACTCTGTCTCCTTTGAAGACGATTGGTCTCTGGTTATAACAGTTGCTCTGGTTACTTCTCTGGAATTTTGTTAATTTATATTTTTTCAGTTTTCCGTCATCCTGACGAATTGTAATCTCTGTAGAAGTAGAACGTTCTACTGTACCGCCTTCTTCAGCGACCACACATACACCGGAGTCAACGGCAGCTTTTTCTTCCATACCTGTTCCTACTGCCGGAGCCTCGGTAAACAGGAGCGGTACTGCCTGACGCTGCATGTTTGATCCCATCAGGGCACGGTTCGCATCATCATTCTGAAGGAATGGGATTAAAGCTGTAGCCACAGAGAATACCATCTTAGGAGATACGTCCATATAATCGAACATTCTTCTTTCATATTCCTGCGTCTCTTCACGGTAACGACCAGATACATTTTTACGTACAAAATGTCCTCCTTCATCTAACTGCTCGTTCGCCTGTGCTACATGATAATTATCTTCTTCATCCGCTGTCATGTATACAACTTCATCTGTAACTACCGGGTTAGTCGGATCATCATGGTTGATCTTACGGTATGGAGCCTCGATAAATCCATACTCATTAATTCTTGCATAACTTGCAAGAGAGTTGATCAGACCGATGTTCGGTCCTTCAGGTGTCTCTACCGGACACATTCTTCCGTAGTGAGAATAGTGTACATCTCGTACCTCGAATCCTGCACGGTCTCTTGACAGACCACCAGGTCCTAACGCTGAAAGACGTCTCTTATGAGTCAGCTCACCAAGCGGATTGTTCTGATCCATGAACTGTGACAGCTGGGAAGATCCGAAGAATTCTTTCACTGCTGCTGTTACAGGTTTGATATTGATCAGGGATTGTGGAGAAATGCCCTCCATATCCTGTGTTGTCATTCTTTCACGAACCACTCTTTCCAGACGGGAAAGACCAATTCTGTACTGATTCTGAAGCAACTCACCTACAGAACGGATACGTCTGTTACCCAGGTGGTCGATATCATCATCTGTTCCGATGCCATATTCCAGATGCATATTATAGTTAATAGAAGCTAAGATATCTTCTTTTGTGATATGCTTTGGAATCAGATCGTGGATGTCTCTCTTGATTGCATCCTTTAATTCATCAATGTCTCCAGCTGTCTCTTCCAGAATTCCAGCAAGTACAGGATAATATACCTGCTCTGTAACCCCTACTTCTTCCGGATCCACATCAACAACAGCATCAAGGTCAACCATCATATTTGAAAGTACCTTGATCGGTCGTTCTGTCTCTTCTACGCTGATCCATACATATGGAACTGCATTGTTCTGGATTGCGGAAGCCAGTTCTCTTGTGATCTTGGTTCCTGCTTCTGCCAGAACTTCCCCTGTCATTGGGCTTGCAACATCTTCTGCCAGCACCTGACCACTGATACGGTTCTTTAACGCAAGCTTCTTATTGAACTTGTAACGTCCTACTTTTGCAAGATCATAACGTCTCGGATCAAAAAACATACTTGTGATCAGACTTTCAGCACTGTCTACTGCCAGAGGTTCACCCGGACGGATCTTCTTATATAATTCCAGAAGTCCTTCCTGATAATTCGTTGCAGCATCTTTCTCAAAACTTGCCAGGATCTTCGGCTCTTCTCCGAAGAGTTCGATGATCTCCGGATTTGTACCGATTCCCAATGCACGAATCAACACAGTGATCGGTACCTTTCTTGTTCTATCTACACGTACATAGAAAACGTCATTAGAATCCGTCTCATACTCCAGCCATGCACCACGGTTCGGGATTACGGTAGCTGAATACAGTTTTTTACCTAATTTGTCATGTGCAATGGCATAATAGATACCAGGAGAACGAACTAACTGGCTGACAATTACACGTTCCGCACCATTGATCACAAAGGTACCTGTTCTTGTCATCAGTGGAAGATCTCCCATAAAGATCTCATGCTCATTGATCTCATCTGTCTCTTTATTGTGAAGTCTTACTTTGACTTTCAGAGGTGCAGCATATGTTGCATCACGTTCTTTACACTCATCAATCGTGTATTTCACTTCATTCTCACACAAAGTAAAATCCACGAAATCCAGGCTTAATTTTCCACTGTAATCTGTAATTGGGGAAATGTCATCGAACACTTCATTTAACCCTTCATCCAGAAACCACTTGTAAGAATCTGTCTGAACTTCAATCAAGTTAGGCATCTGAACGACTTCTTTCTGTCGGGCATAACTCATTCGTGAACTTTTTCCACTTTTAATAGGACGAATTCTGTTTTTCTCCATATTGACGTTTCACTCCTCATTTATTTTTCTGGCTGGGCTTTTCACCGCCCATATAACTTGCAGAGTCTCAAAAAACAACACAATTTATTGTTTTTTTCACGAAATCATGGCATAACTATCCACAATAGCGCATTTTTTACTATAGCACAGGCCTGTCAAGTATGTCAAGCAAATCCGCACTATTTTTTCAGTTCTTTCTTATATTCAGCATCCCTTATAATACGAAAGGGCATCCCGTCACCGGAATGCCCTGATAATTCAATCAAACTCGAATTATTTAAGGTTAACTTCAGCACCTTCTGCTTCAAGTTTAGTCTTGATTTCTTCAGCCTCAGCTTTAGAAGCGCCTTCTTTGATTACCTTTGGAGCTTCGTCAACTAATGCTTTAGCTTCTTTCAGTCCAAGTCCTGTTACTTCACGAACAACTTTGATAACTTTAACCTTAGCTGCTCCTGCAGAAACTAATTCTACATCGAACTCATCTTTCTCTTCTGCTGCTGCTCCACCTTCTGCTCCAGCTGCTGCAACTACAACACCTGCTGCTGCGGATACACCAAATTCTTCTTCACAAGCTTTTACAAGATCATTTAACTCTAATACAGATAACTCTTTGATAGCTTCAATAAATTCTTCTGTTGTTAACTTTGCCATTTTATTTTCCTCCATTTTTCTTATTTTCTTTTTTGAAATAAATTATTACGCTGCCATCAGCCTATTCAGCTGCTGGTGCTTCTGCAGCTTCTTCTGCTGCCGGAGCTGCTTCACAAGCATCTGCTCCACCTTTTTCTGCGATCTGATTGAGAACGCGAGCCAGGTTTGTGATAGGTGACTGTAAGCTTCCAAGTAATTTGGAAAGAAGCTCTTCTCTTGAAGGAATCTTAGCAAGTTCATTTAATGCGTCTACATCATATAATGTTCCTTCAACCACACCTGCTTTTAATTCAAGGGCTTTTGCATTCTTTGCAAATTTGCAAAGGATTCTTGCCGGAGCTGTTGCATCATCTTTAGAAATAGCGATAGCACTTGGTCCTTCTAAGTGCTCATCTAATGCTGCGAAATCAGTTCCTTCAAAAGCTCTCTTCATCATTGTGTTCTTACAAACTTTGTAGACAACGCCTGCTTCTCTTAACTGTTTACGCATCTCTGTATCTTCTGCAACAGTCAGTCCACGGTAGTCAACAAGGACAACGCTTGTTGCGTCTTTCACGTCCTCTGCAATAGCCTGTACAACTGGTTGTTTTAATTCAACTTTTGCCACGAATGGTGCACCTCCTTGTAGATTTGTAAGTTTACACCGCCGACAGATATAAATGTAAAAAACCTCTATATCCAAAGACATAGAGGTTGATAAGTCATACTTTAGTATCGATCTTTCCTCGGTAGGCGTCCGCATAAAATGTGTTCTTACGCTCTTTCAAGCACCTACTGTCTTCGGCAGTCCTGTAGTATATTATCATATGCGTGTGTTATTGTCAAGAGATTTTTCATTTTCTTTTACAAAAAAACTTTGGTATAAAAAAACTCCGTATACAGCATCACATCTGTATACGGAGTTTTTATTCATTATTATCTTGCGGATTAAACAAGCTTCATTGGGTTGATTTTTACACCAGGTCCCATTGTTGAAGTAAGTGTTACGCTCTTAAGGTACTGTCCCTTAACTGCTGCAGGTCTTACTTTGTTAATCGCATCAATAAGCGTCTGGAAGTTGTCTGTAAGCTGTTCTTCAGTAAAGCTTGCTTTACCTACTGGCACATGGATAATGTTTGTCTTATCAAGTCTGTACTCGATCTTACCAGCTTTGATTTCCTGGATAGCTTTTGTAACGTCCATTGTTACTGTACCAGCCTTCGGGTTTGGCATTAATCCCTTAGGTCCAAGTACACGTCCGAGACGTCCAACAACACCCATCATGTCTGGTGTAGCTACTACTACATCGAATTCAAACCAGTTTTCATTCTGGATCTTAGGAATAAGTTCTTCTCCACCTACGAAATCTGCTCCGGCTGCTTTAGCTTCTTCAGCTTTGGCATCTTTCGCAAATACAAGAATACGAACCTTTTTACCAGTTCCGTGTGGCAGAACAACTGCTCCACGAATCTGCTGGTCAGCGTGACGTCCGTCACATCCAGTTCTGATATGAGCTTCAATTGTCTCATCGAATTTTGCTGTTGCAGTCTTTTTAACTAATGATACTGCGTCTGCTACATCGTAGAGTGTTCCTCTGTCGATTGTTTTCGCAGCTTCAACGTATTTCTTTCCTCTTTTCATTCTATAAACCTCCTAGTGGTATTGTCGGGATAACCCTCCCACATTAATCTTCATCAATTATTCTGTTACAGTTACACCCATAGAACGGCATGTACCTTCTACCATGCTCATAGCGCTCTCGATTGTAGCAGCGTTCAGGTCTGGCATCTTTGTCTTAGCGATTTCCTCAACCTGAGCTTTTGTGATTGTAGCAACTTTTGTTTTGTTAGGTACACCTGAACCAGATTTGATGTTGCAGGCCTTTTTGATCAGAACTGCTGCCGGTGGTGTCTTTGTGATGAAGCTGAAACTTCTGTCATTGTAAACTGTGATAACTACAGGGATGATCATATCTCCCTGATCTGCAGTCTTAGCGTTGAACTGTTTTGTAAATTCAACGATGTTTACACCGTGCTGACCAAGAGCAGGTCCAACCGGTGGTGCCGGAGTAGCTTTGCCGGCTGGGATCTGTAATTTAATATAACCTTCTACTTTTTTTGCCATTTCAATTACCTCCTTGTGGTGATGGCGGGGAACATACAACGCCCCTCCCACTTATTGTTACATTTTCTTAACTTCTGCGAAACCAATTTCAACCGGGGTCTCGCGGCCGAAGAGCTCAACATTAATAGTAAGGCTCTGCTTCTGCATGTTGATAGACTGGATTACACCAACCGTATCTGCCCATGCTCCAGCGATTACCTGGACTGTGTCGCCCTCCTCGTAGTCCATGACTACTTCCTCTCTCTGGATTCCCAGAGGAGCCATCTCCGCATCTGTAAGCGGCACCGGCTTAGATCCAGGTCCGACAAATCCTGTCACACCTCTTGTATTACGAACAACGTACCATGTATCATCGTTCATAATCATGTGTATCAACACATAGCCTGGAAACATCTTTTTCTGAGATACTTTCTGGACACCGTTCTTCATCTCAACAACGTCTTCCAGCGGTACTCTTACTTCAAGGATCTGATCCTCAAGATGTCTGTTCTCGATTGTCTTATCAATGTTGGCTTTTACTTTGTTCTCGTACCCTGAATAGGTATGAACTACGTACCATTTTGCCTCTGACATAATCTCACCTTTCTTGTCCGTTTTGAGTTATTTAATTAATAAATCTACTCCGTACTGGGCGAAAAAATCTACAACTGCGATAATCGCTCCCAGGACCACGGATACAGAAACAACCGCTGCCGTCTCTTTTGCAACTGTCATCTTGTCTGGCCATACGATCTTCTTGAACTCTCTGTTCAGACCTTTGAACCAGCTTTCTTTCTGAGTTTTCTTACCACTCATCGACATTCACTCCTTCTTGCGGCGATTATTTTGTCTCTTTGTGCAATGTGTGTTTCTTACAGAATCTGCAGTACTTCTTGGTTTCCATACGTTCCGGATGAGATTTCTTATCCTTTGTCATGTTGTAGTTACGCTGCTTGCATTCTGTACACTCCAATGTGATTCTTGTACGCACAACTTCCACCTCGCTTTATATTCTTAGTTAACGTGTTTCGTGGCAGCTTGCGATGCTGCCCGATTTTAGGCATAAAAAAAAAGCCTACTTCCATTCGCCCGAATATCGTATCATATCCAGGCTTAAAAAGCAAGCTTTTTCCTATATTATTTGCATTTTTTTGAAAGAACTTTTTGGGAATAAATCTACTGCAGCTGCTTATACCAGATATTTCCGGGATTAACGGAACGCAGCTGATAACTTCCATTCTGATACACAAATTCGGCGCTCATCTGCGAACTTCCGTCTGCATCTTCGACTCCATTACCTGTTTCTGACACAGACCGGCTCTCATCTTTATTTTCTTCTTTAAAAGTAACTTTATAATCATAGGACAACGTTCCCCTGACCACTCCTGTTACACCGCTGATCACATATTTTCCTTCATAATTATCAAGTTTTACTTCTTTCGTTATATAACCGTCTCTGGAACCGAGCTGCTTCTTCAGGTCATTATAGAATTCTTTGTTCTCTTTTTTGCAGGAAGAATCCTTCTCAAACACTCCTGCTACTTCAGAGAAAGATTTGCCTGCCTTCGCAGCTTTCACATATGCGTTCAGGATGTCCTGCATCTTTCTGTTAAATTTCTTTTTCCCATTTTCCGATATCTTCATCTTGGAAATCGTCGCATTTCCTTTATCTGACGCCCGGAACCCGGACCGGTACATCCGGAAGCACGGAACTTTTACCTTGATCTTATGTTCCCCTTCAATCAATGACACTTTGTATTGTTCCAGATTGTCAAAGTCATCTTTCAGCTTAGAATCCTCCGTCAGTTTTATATCATCGATCCAGGCTTTTGAACCTGCCGGAAGATAGAGATTAAAGTCATTTGCTACTATCGCGTCTGATGATACTTTCCAATCAGTAAAAAAAAGAAAGTTTCGTTTTTTCTGTTTTTGAACAATAAGCGTCTTCGTCTTTTCTTTGTTATCTTCTGTCTTATATGCAACGGTAAATGCACGCTGCTTTCCGCCGGATTCTACCTCTGTCTGACGATTTTCCTTTGTCTCTTTTATTTCATAACCGGAAATCCCTGTAACCGCATTTTTCTTCATATAGCTTACATATTCATCCTGCGTTACATATCCGTTTTTCGGAAGATCTGACAGACGTCCTGCCTTCTTCCAGTTTTCCTGTATGTATGCCTTACAATAGCGCTCTGCCACCGCCTCCGGGCGACCGTGATATACTTCTATAATACAGAATACAGCAACTATAAGGATCCCTGCTGCAATTCTTTTTATTACTTTCTTCTGTCCGGTTGTCATATCTGACCAGGAACGTTTATCCCGGATAAATTGCGGCACACGACTCGGATCTTTTCCTTCTTTTTCCCGTTTTATCTTCTTTTCTTTCCGCTTTCTCTCCCAGGACTGAAGAATTTCCTCATATGCATCTTCTTCCGGAACATC
>PPYE01777076.1_pt1 | contig 12869 bp, 10 predicted proteins | sample 1559881 | NCBI WGS metagenome assembly PPYE01 (sample SAMN08240022, study PRJNA423297) | Human gut metagenome, whole genome shotgun sequencing project.
CACAGTCTTTGCCGTTCAAGGTATTTCCAGTCTTTACATCTTTCAATTTCACAGTACAACCAATATCTCCGGCTACCAGCTCCGGCACCGGAATACGATTAGCTCCGGCACAAACAAAAAGCTGTGCCATACGCTCTTTAGAGCCACGATCAGCATTAGTTAAATCATCACCTTCGTGTACCTTTCCACTCATCACTTTAAAATACTGCACACCACCGATATGGGGTTCAACGGCAGTCTTGAAGAAATAAAGAGAAGTAGGTCCATTAGCATCGGGAGGCACAGGCACACCACGAGTATTATGAACTACAGGCATATCTGATACGAATGGAACAACATTACCTAAAAATTCCATCAGACGACGGACACCCATATCTTTACCTGCACATACACAGAAAACAGGGAACATACCACGTGCAGCCAATCCCTTACGGATGCCTTCACGCATTTCATCTTCAGTCAATGATTCCGATTCAAAGAATTTTTCCATCAATGTCTCATCATTTTCAGCAGCAGCCTCTACCAAAGCTTTATGCATCTCCAATGCCTTTTCTCTCTCAGAATCAGGAATTTCTTCAATTGTAGGAGCACCTCCTTCTGGTCCCCATGAATATTTCTTCATCAACAGCACGTCAATGAGTTCATGAAAATTAGGTCCCGTTTCAAGAGGATATTGCACGGGAACTACCTTAGAGCCATAAATACTACGCAACTGTTCGAGTACATTGTCATAGTCACATTTCTCGTTATCAAGCTGATTAACCAAAAAGATAACTGGTTTGCCTAGTTTTTCTGTATAACGGAAGTGGTTCTGAGTGCCTACTTCGGGACCGTATTGTCCATTCAGTAGCAAAATAGCAGTATCGGTTACATTAAGCGCGGTTATGGCAGCCCCTACGAAGTCATCACTGCCCGGACAGTCAATTATATTTAGTTTTTTTCCATTCCACTCTACATGATAAACGGTAGAGAACACTGAATAACCATATTCTTGCTCTACCGGAAAATAATCACTAACCGTGTTTTTGGCAGTAATTCTGCCACGACGTTTTATAATACCACTCTCAAAGAGCAAAGACTCTGTGAGGGTGGTTTTACCTGAGCCATCATTGCCAAGAAGTGCAATGTTTTTAATTTCGTTAGTCTGATATACTTTCATGATATCTAAGGTTTAATTATTAACAAACGGATATGTGTTTCATATCTCCTAAAAATGTGGAGCGCAAATTAGAAAATAAAGAGAAAAAAAATCTACCTACATATACCCTTCTGCAAAAAGCGTTGCATTTACTGTGATTTTTTCTCTACTACTTGTAAAGAACAGAAAACAGCATACATCCGTGCATTGTGCCACGAACTAACTGACCGGAAAGACTATCTGAAAGGAGAACCCATAGAAACGATATATCTAGGTGGCGGTACTCCCTCACAATTGGCTAAAGAGGATTTCGAAGCTATTTTCTCCCATATTTATAAGGTGTATAAAGTAACCCCCAATGCCGAAATTACTTTAGAAGCTAATCCCGATGACTTAACATCGGAGTATATCTCTATGCTACGCACCTTTCCTTTCAACCGGATAAGTATGGGAATTCAAACTTTCCAAGAAACGACTTTAAAACAACTCCAACGACGACACACCGCCGACCAAGCCATTCGTGCCTTCCAAGGCTGCCGCACGGCAGGTTTTCAAAATATCAGTATTGACCTGATGTATGGGCTGCCCGGCGAAACGCTCACCTCATGGAAAAAAGATTTAAAACAAGCCCTTTCCTTACATCCGGAACATATTTCCGCTTATCATCTTATTTATGAGGAAGGAACTCCCCTGTGGAAACTCCGCGAACAACATAAAGTAGAAGAAGCAGACGAGGACTTAAGCGTTTCCCTGTTCGGTACACTAATCGACGAGCTCACTACTGCCGGATACGAGCATTATGAAATATCCAATTTCTGTTTGCCAGGTCTTCATTCCCGGCACAATTCCAGTTACTGGACAGAAAAGCAATATTTAGGTTGCGGTCCTTCCGCACATTCCTATAATGGCATTTCACGCCAATGGAATGTAGCTTCACTAGATAAATATATAGAGGGGATCTCAAGCGGAAATCCCACATTCGAAGTAGAAGAACTTGACCTATATACCCGTTACAATGATTTTGTCATTACCCACATACGTACACAATGGGGAATGCCACTGCCCAAACTCGGGAAACAATACGGAGAAGAACTGTACAAATACTGCCTACGTATGGCCACTCCACATTTACAACAAGGAACACTGGAAATAAAAAACGATACGCTAAAACTGACCCGTAAAGGCGTTTTTATATCAGACGGGATCATGAGCGACATGCTTTGGGTGGAGTAACTAATACTTCAGCGAATATTCACATATGCTATTTTAAAAGCATCCCCCAAAAATAAATGAATAATTTTATAAAATACGATAGGGAGATTTTCAAGTTTCCCTGTCTTTACTTATATAAACCAATAAACTAAAAAGATATGAAAACAAGTACGCGCATAGTTCTTCCATTCTTCCATGCATTAATGGAAGCTTATGCTTACAATAGCGAAAACGATTCTGAAGAACACAGGAAAACGGAACAAAAGAGTTCCGAATGCAACCATAACACAAATCAAATTTTGGAAACTCTTTCTCCGAATATTACAAGGAGGATTACAGACCCTGAATAAAGGCATATAAATTATTGAATAATAAAAGAAAACTAAAAACTAAATGATTTTTTCAACTTGCAATCAATACAGTATCAAGGGGATTTTCTTGATACTGTTACTAATGATTTCCACTACATTCATACAGGCTCAAAAAGCAGATCTTTCTTTCAGCATTCACTTTAAAAAAGCGAATCTGAAAGAATTCATATTTGAAATAGAAAAAGCCTCCGGCTACTCTTTTATTTATGGAGAGGAAATCATCTTTAAACATCCTATAACCCTCAGTCTAAGAAAAGCTCCATTAAGCCTGATTTTACAGAAAGCCTTTGCAGGACAGAATATCAGTTTCAAAATAAACAAAAATCACATTATATTAAAAAAATACGCTCTACAATCCAGCAAGAAATCTTTTACCCTAAACGGGTATGTATTGGACAGTATATCGAAAGAAACATTGATAGGTGCCAATATTTATGATCAGAAAAACGGAGTGGGTACCACTACCAATCCTTTCGGATACTTTAGCATCACATTGCCTGAGGGGGGCACTAAACTAAACTTTTCATACATAGGCTATGCAGTAAAACAAGTGTCTTTGCACCTATGGAAAGATACTATGCTGACCATCCAACTCCACAATGACAACCAACTGAATGAGGTCATTATCTTGTCCGACAAACCCGAAACGGGTATTCAAAGCAGTCGTATGGGAGCAAGCAGTATTCCTATTCCCCACATAAAAAACACACCGGCATTGATGAGTGAGGCAGACGTACTAAAATCCATCCAACTACTGCCCGGTGTACAAAACGGAATGAACGGAACCAGTGGGTTATATGTACGCGGAGGAGGTCCGGACCAAAATCTTTATTTATTAGACGGTGTACCTTTATATAATGTAGATCATACACTGGGCCTGTTATCGGTCTTCACTCCGGAAGCCGTGAAAAAAGTCGATTTATACAAAAGTAGCTTTCCGGCACGATTCGGCGGACGTCTTTCATCTATTGTCGATGTCCGTACCAATGACGGAAACATGCAGCACTATCATGGAAGCTTGACTATCGGTCTTCTCACTTCACATCTGCAATTTGAAGGACCTATATGGAAAGATCATACTTCCTTCATTATCTCAGCACGACGCAGTTATATTGACTGTTTCCTCCCACTAGTTATGCCAAAGGACGAACGGGGCGGTTATAGTTTGTATGACATCAACGCCAAGCTAAATCATCGCTTTAGTGAACAAGATCGCCTTTTCATCTCTTTCTATAAAGGAAAAGACCACGTCTACTATAAATACAAAGATGAAGATAAGTTCAAGCAAACTCACAATTGGGGAAACATATTACTGAACACACGCTGGAATCATGTTTTCACCCCCCAACTATTCAGTAATACTACGCTGGCATACAATCGTTATGTTTTTGATATCAGACAAGAGGAAACTTCCAGCATACAACAACCTGATGGTTCCACAATCATCAATGGTTCCAACAATCTGTTTCACTCCGGCATCAGTGATCTTAGCATTAGTACGGATTTTGATTATCATCCGTTACCGGCACACAACATCAAATTTGGAGCGAAATACATATATCATCAGTTCGCTCCGGAAGTGCAGACCGTAAATCAACACAATTCCGACAATGGATATCCACAAACTAACGACAATTATAGTTTGAACAATTCTCATATCCATGCTCATGACTTTTCCTTGTATGCCGAAGATGATCTTATTCTGAACGAACATTGGAAAATAAATGCCGGATTGCACTTTTCATTTTTTAATGTACAAAAACAGACTTATCTTTCTTTGCAACCCCGTCTTTCCATAAGTTTCCAAGCGACCTCAAATATCATCTTAAAAAGTTCTTTTTCACAGATGAGCCAGTGTACCCAATTATTATCTACTGCATCACTGGCCATGCCTTCCGACCTTTGGGTGCCCGTCACACGCCACATCCGCCCCATGAAATCTTTTCAATATGCTGTAGGAGTATACTATACCGGTATCAAGAATTGGGAATTTTCCATAGAAGGATACTATAAAGATATGTATAATGTATTAGAATATAAAGACGGAGAAAGTTTTCTAGGTTCTTCCCATAACTGGGAAGACAAAGTAGAAATGGGCAAAGGACGTTCATTCGGAGTGGAGTTTATGGCACAAAAAACTGCAGGGCTCCTTACTGGATGGATTAATTACACCCTATCCAAATCCGACCGGCAATTCAGTACGGACGGGATCAATAATGGTAAACATTTCCCTTACCAATATGACCGCCGACATACCTTGAATCTCACTCTAAATTATCAATTGACACGACGGATCGACTTCAATATGTCATGGACTTATGCATCAGGTTGCATGGCAACACTTCCTACAGAGAAGACACATACAGAACTACCACCTACCAATGTACCACCTTCCTGGATTATGGATAATTTGAACAAAGGAGATATGGATCATTCTAGTTCACGAAATAACTACAGATTGCCTGCAAGCCACCAATTGAATATAGGATTCAACTTCCATAAACAGACCCGGCACGGAGAACGGATATGGAATATCAGTATCCTAAATGCCTACAATGCCATGAACCCCAACTTTGTCTATATCAGCAGGGAAGCACAAACAGGAAAGCCTATATTGAAAAAAATGACAATCTTGCCATGTATCCCTTCATTTTCATACACTTATAAATTTTAAAATCCAATGAAAAAATACCTTTTATTTCTTTGTGTATTTGTTATTTTAGGCGCATGTACCAATACCATTGGCTATTTACCCGATGATGAACCTAAAAAACTGATCGTAAATGCCATGATGCAAACTGAAAATAACGATAACCGGATTTATCTGCATTACACAGGATGGACAGCTACCACTCCTGTCACCGATGGTATCATACACCTGTATATCAATGGAAAACTGTCAGAAACAATCACTGCGGAAGATGATTACTACCCAGTAAAAAGCATATTCCGAACAGGAGATAAAGTGAAAATAGAGGCTTCTTCAGAAAATGGTAAATATAAAGCAAAAGCGGAAACACGCATCAGTGCACCCTTACAGATTATAAATGTAGATACAACCTATATAAGTTTAAGAGATTATAACAGCTGGGTAGGAGGCAAGCCTGTATATGACAATTATCTTCGGCTTAACATTCAATTAAAACAACCCGATATAGAGGCAGAGAATACATACTATCGTCTTGAAATAAAACAGATTTTTTATTCTCATAAATGGCATGACGGCAGGGACACTCTCAGTATTGACACGACTTATAACTATAATTATATTTATGACACCGCCTTGACAGACGGCAAACCCGGACATGCTATAGATGAAGGATTCGAGCTTATTCAGAAATGGAACAATTATTTTGGCCTTTTTAAAAGCTGTTATTTTAAAAACAGGGAATATAACATGACGATAGATTTAAAAGAAGACATCAACTATATACATATAGATTCTCAGAAAGCAGAGCGATATATCAGTATCCGGTTTTACAGTATTTCAGAAAGCGAACATAGATATTTGTATGCCATGTCCTCTGCATTAGATTTTGATGCCGAAAATTTTATTTATGCAGTTCCCCTTATTCCCAATAATATAAAAGGAGGAATAGGTATATTCAGTATTGCCAACCAAGTAAAATACAAATTGAAAGAAGAAAATTGCCAAGACAGATACTAAGAAGAAGGCTTCAGTTCCTCTCATACAATAAATCAAAACTAAAAGTTCTAAAATGAATAGCACATCTATTTACATTTTAGTAGCTTTGCATCCGATTATAACATTAACAAACATGCCCAACACGGCAATGGAGGCAACTGAACTACTCAAAGAAATACAGAAGCATGATTCCCAACAGGCTTTCCGGTCTTTATACGATATGTATTATGACCGTTTCTTTCGTATCGCCTTTTATTACCTTCAACGGGATGAATGGGCTCAAGAAGTAATTTTAGATGTTTTTACCACGCTTTGGAATCATCGAAAAAGTCAGCTTATTCCCGATGATTTTAATAAGTACAGCTATATATTAATAAGAAATGCCGCTCTGAACTATTTGGAAAAAGAACAAAGGAGGGAAGCCTCGCCTCTGGAAAATATGCCGGAAATATCTTCTTCCAACCTTTCTCCTGAAGAACAAATGATGAATGAAGAGTTATTTAACATTTATGAGAACTCACTGAATGAATTACCTGAACGTTGCCGAACAATCTTTATTAAAGTCCGCGAAGAAAAACAAAGTTATGCTTCCGTTGCCGAAGAACTTAATATAAGCCCTAAAACAGTAGATGCCCAGTTACAAAAAGCTGTAACCCGACTCAAAGAAAAAATTAACAATTATTTTAGAAATAGACGATAGGGAGTTTTCCAGATTCTCCTGTCTTTATCAATAGAAACTAATAAACTAAAAAGACATGAGAACAAATACACGTTTAGTATTACCATTTTTTTATGCCCTGCTTATAAGTGCATGTAGTAACAACGACAACTATCCCAAAGAGTATATAGGCTTTGAAAAACAATTCATATCACACACCTATGATACAAAGAACGAGGAAGAAACCCTTACTTTAAAAATAATAGCTGCCGAAAAACAAGACACAGACCGTAAACTGACCATTAGCAGTTCTACAAGTAACAATAGCTTCCACATTCAAAATGCCCATCCGGTCATCTTGAAAGGAAAGAAATCAGTAAAAATAGATATCATTCTTTATCCTAAACAAATAAAAAGCGTACAACGTATCATACGGTTGATCTGTACTCCTGACGGAAAAGACGCAAAAATTTCTGAAATTTCTATCCGTCTGCAAAAGAAGTAGTATCTTTGTCCTGCAAATAAAATAACATGAATTCACCGAAATCAGACAAAGAACTGGACGAATGGTTGGAATTATTATCTTCTTCCACTCATTCACCGCAGGGAAAATTCTCGGCGGAGAAAAGTTATAATATATTGCAACAACGTCTTCAACCGGCATACCGCAAGCACAAAATACTTTCCATTCGGTATACAGTTGCTGTGGCTGCCGGTTTCGTCCTGCTTATAGGTTTCGGTTGGATGTTTTATTTTTACCAACGTCCGGTACGTACACTGATTGTTTCCACCAATATACAAACTCAATGCATCCAATTACCGGATGGCTCTAAAGTAACCCTAAACCGACATTCCCAATTGAGCTATCCGGAAACTTTCAACAAGGAACGAATCGTAAAGCTGAATGGAGAAGCTTATTTTGAAGTCAGTAAAAATCCTAAAAAACCATTTCGTGTCAAAGCAAATGGAGTTACCATCAGGGTATTAGGCACGCATTTTAATGTCAATGCCTATGCCGCCGATTCTTTAGTAGAAACAACCCTGCTGGAAGGTAGTGTATCCGTCAGTAACAATGCCAACGGTAAACAAATGATATTAAAGCCCAATGAAACAGCCATTTATCGTAAATCGACTGGAATATTGTCTATGCACATTAATGCAAATGCACAGAACGAAATAAGTTGGCGTGAAGGTGTTCTTTCTTTTAATGACATATCTATGGGAGAAATCGCTCGTCAACTATCCCATCATTTTAATGTCACCATACAGATAAAAAGCGAACAGTTACGTAATTATAAATTAAATGCACGTTTCAAGCAAAACGAAACGTTGGAAGAAATTCTAGAAATGTTGGCTCCCATCGTAGGTTTTACTTATCACATGCCCCAATCCAATCTTATTGAACTAAAGCAAGAAAACTAAAAAACAAATGATTTCTTCACTTTATAAGAAACACAGTATCACTTTTTTTTACTTAATGCTGTTACTAGTCTTTTCCCATTCATTCATATCAGCACAAACTCCGGATATGCCTTTTAATATTTATCTGAAACAGGCTAGTTTAAAGGAGTTTACAGCTAAAATAGAACAACTGTCAGAGTATTCTTTTATTTATGGCGAAGAAGTTGTACTCAAACATCCCATAACTCTCGATCTGAAAGAAACCCCATTAACAACTATTCTACAAACAGCTTTCATTAAACAAGACATCAGTTTCGAGATTACCAAACACCATATCATATTGAAAAAAACAACGTCACTTCCTATAAAACAACATTTTACACTAAACGGTTATGTATTGGACGAAATATCGAAAGAAACACTGATAGGTGCCAATATCTATGACCAGCAAAATAAACAAGGAACAATCACAAATCCATTCGGATTCTTCAGTATCACACTGCCCGAAGGAAACACTGAACTGAATTTTTCCTATATAGGTTACGGTTCAAAACAAATAGCATTGTATTTATGTAAAGATACGCTGCTGACTGTCCAACTTAAAAACGATAATACATTGGAAGAAATCGTTGTCCTTTCTGATAAAATGGAAACAGGCTTTCAAAGTAGCCGTATGGGAGCAAACAATATACCTTTGACACATATTAAAAATACCCCTGCTTTACTGAGTGAGGCAGATGTATTAAAATCAATCCAGCTTCTGCCCGGTATACAAGGAGGTATAACCGGTACCAGTGGCCTGTATGTACGTGGAGGAAGTCCCGATCAGAATCTTTATCTGCTAGACGGTGTACCCTTATATAATGTGGACCATACACTAGGTATTCTCTCCATCTTTACCCCAGAATCGGTCAAGAAAGTCGATTTGTATAAAAGCAGTTTTCCTGCCCGTTACGGAGGAAGACTGTCCTCCGTCATTGATGTACGCACTAACGATGGAGATATGAGGAATTATCACGGCAGTCTGACCATCGGGCTGCTGACTTCCCGAATGCACTTTGAGGGTCCTCTATGGAAAGACCGGACATCATTTATTATTTCTGCCAGACGCAGTTATGCCGATTTAATTATCAAGCCTTTCATGGATAAAGATACGAAAGGAGGTTACTACTTATATGATATCAACACAAAACTAAATCATCGATTCAGTGACCGTGACCGCCTGTTTTTCTCCTTTTATCATGGCAAAGATCATGCCAGCTTTACAAATACTTCTTCTTATTACTTTGAAGAAGAAAAGGAGACAGACACAAGAGAGAGACAAGTCATGGCTTGGGGAAGTACATTAGGGGCATTACGTTGGAACCACATAGTCAGTAATCGTCTGTTCCATAACATCACCCTATCCTATAACCGTTTCCGATTCAATATAAAAAACAATTTCACGTCCGCCAACAAACACCTTGACAGCCAATATTATTCCGGTATAGAAGATTGGGGATTAACATCTGACTTCGACTTTCATCCATCCCCCTCCCATTTCATCAAATTCGGAGGAAACTATCTCTACCATACGTTCCGCCCCGAAACCCAACATACATTTGTGCACTCTCCGAATGAACAAGAACAACCTGATAAAACATACACCATCGGAGGAAATGAAGCGACACACTCACACGAAATTTCCCTTTATGTAGAAGATGATTTCAAATGGAACGAACAATGGAAAACAAATATAGGCGCACATTTCTCACTCTTCCAAGTACAAAAGCACACTTATGCCTCCTTGGAACCTCGCATTACCGTTAGTTTCAAAACCAGTCCCAACCTTACTTTCAAGGCGGCCTATACCCACATGACACAATATGTACATTTACTTTCTTCATCCAATCTCTCTCTCCCCACTGATCTATGGGTACCGGTCACACAGAAGATCCGCCCGATGCAAGCATGCCAATTTTCTATCGGGGGTTACTATACAGGTATTCAAGGATGGGAGTTTTCTGTAGAAGGCTATAGCAAAATGACGAAAAACGTATTGGAATACAAAGATGGTAATACTCTAGTCGGTAATTCCATTCATTGGGAAGAGAAAGTAGAAATGGGCAAAGGACGCAATTTCGGCATAGAATTCATGCTGGAAAAGAAAACTGGACGTACTACCGGATGGATAAATTATACTTTGGCTAAAGCCGACCGTATATTCAGTAAAGGAAATGTAAATGGAGGGAAACGTTTTCCCTATAAATACGACAGACGCCACTCCGTGAACATCACGATAAACAGGCGCCTCAACAAAAAAGTATACATGAGCGCTTCTTGGATTTACGCTTCAGGAAATACTGCCACCCTGCCCAAAGAGAAAGCAACCATCATTCTCCCCGAAGGAAGCTATGGATGGGGACATATGGGAAATACAGGCAACGGGGTTGTTTTTCCCATTGAATATAGCTCTTCTCGAAATAACTACCGTCTGCCCGCCAGTCATCAGTTGAATCTAGGATTCAACTTTCACAAAAAGACAAAACATGGAGAACGGATTTGGAACGTCAGTATTATGAATGCCTATAACTCTTTGAATCCCAATCATGTATTTATAGATTATTACACGGATGAGCAATCGGAAGGAAAAAAGATTCCTGTGATACAAAAAGTCACTCTCCTTCCCTTCTTACCTTCATTCTCATATACTTATAAATTTTAAGCAATAATGAAAAAAGCACTTTTACTCCTTTCATTTGTTCATTTATTGGCCGCCTGTACCAATGATATAGAAATATTGCCTAATGATGAATCTCAAAAGCTCATCGTCAACGCTCTGATAAACGCAAACAAAACGAACAATGCTATCTTTTTAGCTTTATCCGGCTATCACGAACCCCAAGTAGTAAAAAATGGAATTATTCACCTTTATATCAATAATGTATTATCGGAAACAATTTCGGAATGTACCTATCGTCCTAACAATGATTCACCGTTAGACTATCAAAATTATTTTTACCAGATAAGCAGCCGTTTTAAAACCGGTGATCAAGTACGTATCGAAGTAGAAACCAAAGACGGAAAATATAAAGCGAATGCAGAAGCAACAGTATATGAGCCCATTGAAATTATCAAAGCGGACACCATTGAATCTAATCATTCTCTATCAGAGACTTCGGAAAGCCTTTGGATATATCAAGCAACAAAGTGGAAAATAAAATTACAAACTCCCACCACAAACCATTCCCAATATTACCGGGTCAACATAAAACAAACATATACTTACCGCCTTACTAACCGCAAAACTTTACAAGACTCCACTGCTATCTCCACCCAATGGGAATGTAGCGGATATTATGACACTGCATTAATGGACGGAAAACCTGGCACTCCCAACAACTCTGATCCTATCATTAATTTCATCCCCACTATAAACAACTATTATAATGTATTCAATGATGCTTACTTTACCAACAACCAATATACCATGACTTTAGACAGTTGGTATAGTTTCCTATTAGACAATAAACTATATAAAATTAAAAAGATAACTGGAAAAGCTATCATACAATATTATGCCATATCCCCGGCTGAATATCAATATTTACGAGCCGCCAATGCATATGCCGACCATGACAGTAGCAACCTGTTGGAAACACCTGTCATCTTTCCCAATAACATCAAAGGAGGAATAGGTATTTTTGCCATAGAAAATCCGACAGAAACAAGCATTCCTTTAAAACCCATCGAAGATTATTAGAAAGCTTTGCCACTTTCGGATCTCTGTTAAATTATTTATCTTCCAATGAAATCTGAAAAGGAGAAGCCGGTAGTCCGGTTCTATTTTTCAAATTCGCATGAACCGGATTATCATCCCAACCATAACGTACCGTTACAGGATGAGGGATATCTTTATGCCATACCGCCACCTGATTCCCATTAACGACAACTGCTTCCGCCCACTGAAAATGCCCATCGGCACCGGCTATCGCAAATCCCTTCAATTCATCTACCGCCCATAATTTATCAGTCCCGGCTTCGAAAGAAAGAACAGCCTTTCCTTCATGATTGACAGTCATACCCGTACACATAGGCCCACTGTGCACACTCTTTTTATCACCATACACCCTTCTTTTCACCAACAGGGAGATACGTCTTGCCAGTTCTTTTTTGTTTAATGGATGAATGTCGTTCCACTCGCCCAAATCAATCGCCACCGCCAAAGCTGCATTCGGGACTTTCAACGCCACTCGCCGTTGCGCTTCACGCAAAGCCGCCCAATTACTTTCTACCGGGTGTGGATGTGTCTGCATGAAATTGGCCAACTGTACAATGAAGAAAGGCAGTTCTTTATCGGCCAGTTTCTCACGCCAATCGGCAATCATGGCAGTCAGCAATTCCTCATATTCATTAGGACGGCCCGTATTCGTTTCTCCCTGATACCACAACGCACCGGTAAAG
>PPYE01586145.1_pt1 | contig 12868 bp, 9 predicted proteins | sample 1559881 | NCBI WGS metagenome assembly PPYE01 (sample SAMN08240022, study PRJNA423297) | Human gut metagenome, whole genome shotgun sequencing project.
AAGGTAGCCAATGCAGAGGGCCTTAAGGAATGCAGAAAACTGCTGACCATGGCAAAGGCCGGGAAATACAATGGCTACCTTCTGGAGGGAATGGCGTGTCCGGGCGGATGTGTGGCCGGAGCAGGCACCATGCAGCCTATTAAGAAGTCCCAGGCATCCGTGAACCTGTACGCATCCAAGGCAAAGCATAAAACCTCCAATGAGACAGAACATGTGAAGGAACTGGATAAGCTGGTGGACTAAAGGGCGGATTAATCTTTCTCCATCATGATTTCCAGAATGGTGCGGTCTGTCTGCGCCATGCCGGGATTGCTGATTCGTCCCATATTGCGGATGGCGCCCTCCGGTGTGGCATGGCATATGCCGTCCTTTGGATCCAGCACGGTTTTGTCCACGGCCAGACAGGCGCTCATAAGGGCTGCCCCGCTGGCTGTAGCCAGTTTTAAGGCACATCCGATTTTTCCGCCGTCACATATCATGCCGGTCAGGTTGCCGCTCATATTGATGATGGCATATCCCATCTGTTCATGGCTGCCGCCCATGAGCCAGACCATGGAAGCAGAGGCGGCAGAAGCGGCGGAGACACCGCATCCGCAGGTGGCGGACAGCTTGCCGGTGAATTCCTTAATATACACATTGATGGAATGGGATATGGCCAGCGCCTTTACCAGATGCTCTTTGTCAGAGCCAAGATACCGGGCTGTTTCCACTACGGGCAGTATGGTGGTAAGGCCGTGGTTGCCGCTGCCTGCGCTGCTCATGACTGCATAGGGACAGCCGCACATGCGGCCTTCCGCGCTGCTGGCCATAAGGGTCATGATACGGCTCATTAGGGAGTTTCCCATAATATCGGTCCGGCAGTATTTTGCCAGGGAGGAGGCGGCTCCGATGCCAAGTTTGTGCTGCATGCCGTAATCGGCCAGGGCAGAGTTCATCCGGGCTCCGTCTTCCATGAAGGCCAGTTCCTCTGGGGAACAGCTTTCGACCAGGGATACAATCTGCGAAATGGTCATGGAGGCCAGCTTTTCATGGAGAGCCGTCCTGCCGGTAAGGGAGTATTCCTTCTGAAAGAAAGGCGTGAGAACTCCGTTTACTGTCCGGGCGGTACAGACAATATTGGAATGGGTATTTCTTATTGTGCTGGCTCCTGTACCGGCAGAGGACACTGCTTCTGCATGGGCATAGAGCAGGGGCTCGTCCTCCTTGAGCTTAAGTGTGACCATTCCGGATTCCACCAGGTTTATGGCCTGGCTGCTGACAGCAGGGGAAAGGTCCTCCAGGAGTTTAAGTCCTTTCTGAGGATTGGCCAGGCAGGCGCCCAGGGCGGCGGCATATTTGAGTCCCACCCGGTCAAAACCGGGAATACCTACATTCATACCGTTCTTATAGATGCCTGGATTCATTTCTACCCTGACGGACAGAATGGTTCCTCCGGCAGCCTTTGCGGCATCTGCCGCGGCCAGGGCCACACACACTGGCTCAGTACAGCCCAGGGCAGGCACTACCTCCTGCTTTAACAATGCAATCAATTCTTCTTTATTCATGATGTTCCTCCTTTGCAATTCCCGCACCATGCAGCCCTGACCAATGACAGGGTGCTCAGCGCAAATCCTATCTATCTCTTATTACAAGCAAGATTCATGCCTGAAAATTCAGCTTGCGGAAAGGCGGGTTTTGGTCTTATAATGGTTTTAATGGTTGAAATGGAGGAATAAAATGGTTAAAAAGGTAGCGGTCATTGCCCTGGACCCAAGAGCCAGCGCATTTTACGGAAAACAGGTGCAGGAGCTGTTCGGGGAATACGTGAAGGTGAATTCATACAGTGTGAGAGAAGGAACGATTTCCAATATGGAGCGGGCGGATCTGTATCTCATGTCAACAGACGCATTTGACAACCGGGAGGATGTGCCCCAGTACATCCCCATTGAAGCGCAGATCAGCGAGATTCACGTGACCTATCTATGGGAAACCATACGGCTGCTGCGGACCATTCCTGCCGGAACCAGGGCACTGTTTGTGAATATGACGGAGAAAATGGTCCGGGAAGCCACATCGGGTTTGAACCAGCTGGGGGTGAACCACATTGAATTTATACCCTTTTATCCGGGAGCGGAGCCGGTGGAGGGCATTGGCCTGGCTGTCACACCGGACGAAGAACGGTATGTCCCGGACAGCGTGAAGCAGGTGGTCAACATAGGACAGCGCTGTCTGACTTCGGAGACCATGATTGAGGCAGCGTTAAAGCTGGGCCTGGAGGAACTGCTGGAGACACCTAAGTTCCAGGCATATTTTTCAAGTGTGGTCACCAGCACCTACAATTTTGACATGATGTTCGCCAGGTCCAGAAGGCTGGAAAGCCAGTTTGACATACTGATGGAGATATTGGACGAGGGAATTATCGGTATCAATGAGCGGGCTGAGATATTTGCCATGAACAGGAAGGCGGAAACGATTACGGGGCTGAGCCGTACGCTGGTGATGCATAAGCAGGCATCTGCCTCCCTGGCCTATTTGCCGTTTATTGAGTGCCTTAAGACAAAAGAGAAGATAGAGCCCAGGGTAATCCGCATCAACAATGTGAATGTAGGCGTCACAGTGGTTCCGGTGCTGCGCAGGGAGGACTGCATCGGCGCGTTTGCCATCCTGCAGCCCTTCAATGATGCTGAGAACCGCCAGCATGAGCTGCGCAACCAGCTGATGCACAAGGGGTACCGGGCCAAGTACACTTTTGAGGATGTGATTGGGGTGTCCGGGGAGATATTGAGGACAAAGGCCATTTTAAGGCGGATGGCCTACACGGAATCACCGGTACTCTTAATTGGCGAGACAGGCACTGGCAAGGAGTTGTTTGCCAACGCAGTGCATCTGGCTTCCAGGAGGGAAAAGGGGCCGTTTGTGGCCATAAACTGCGGGGCTATGCCGGAAAATCTGCTGGAAAGCGAGCTTTTCGGGTATGAGGAGGGCGCGTTTACCGGGGCAAAAAAAGGCGGAAGACCAGGGCTGTTTGAATTCGCCCATCACGGCACCTTGTTTCTGGATGAGGTGGAGGGCATGAGTCCGGCTCTCCAGGTAAAATTGCTGCGGGTGCTTCAGGAGCATGAGATCATGCGGGTGGGCGGCAATAAAATCATCAGCGTGGATGTACGCATCGTGGCAGCTACCAATGAATCCCTGGAAGAAAAGGTGCGTGATGGCAGCTTCCGGCGGGACCTGTATTACCGCCTGAACACACTGCCGGTCCTCATTCCTCCCCTGTGCCGGCGGGGGGAGGATGTATTCCTTCTCATGGAACGGTTCTGCCGGGAACTGAAGGGAGAGTTTGTGCTCTCAGAGGAGGTAAAGAAGATTTTCCGCACGTACAGCTGGCCGGGGAATATCCGGGAGCTGCGCAACCTGGCGGAGTACTTTTGCTTTACAGGCAGCCAGGTTATCACTGTAAAGGATTTGCCCCCCACATTTCAGTATGATGGGATTGGAACAGGATTATCGTACTGCGCGTCCAAAAAGGCGGAATATCAGGAACCGGTTTTGCAGCCTGATACCGCACCGTGGAAACAGGCAATGCGGGAACAGGGGCTGGAACCGGAGGAATACTGGTTTGTACTAAAAATGTTATACTGTTCCTCTGAAAATGGAGAGACAGTGGGACGGGAGCGGATTCTGGAAGCTGCCAGAAAAGAAAAGCTCCTTCTCTCCCAGCCGGCCGTCAGGTCTATCCTGGGAATATTCAGGGAATATGGCCTGGCCAGGGTCGGACGGGGAAGAGGCGGAAGCCGTATAACATCCCTGGGCAGGAAGATATGGGAAGGGTATGAATTTAACCAAATAAACCATATTATCAACCAGAAATAAAAGAATACAACCAATTAAAGACCAATATAACCATTTGATTTGGTTTGCGGAATAATTTAAATACAGCGCAAAAGGATTTGATTTAATAAGGAATCAAGTCCTTTTTTTGCGTGGATTTCAATATGATTGTAAAAGTTGGCATGATGCTTGCTTATTAAATAGGCAGATGCGGAAAAGCACAAGCAGACGCGGAAAGCACAGGCAGACGCGGAAAAGCACAGCCAGCATAAACAATGAAAGAAAGGCGGTATATGACATGAAGTATAATTTTGACGAAGTCATTGACAGGAGCCACAACAGGGCAGCCAAGTATGATGAGAGGATGAAGAAATTCGGCAGGGAGGATGTGATTCCCTTATGGGTGGCCGATATGGATTTCAGGACAGCTGAGCCCATCATAGACGCCCTTAAAGAGAGGGCCGAAGAGGGGATCTGGGGATATACCTCCAGGCCGGATTCCTACTTTGAGGCGATCCGGGGCTGGCAGAAGCGGCGCAACGGATGGGATATAAAAAAGGAGATGATGAGCTGGAGCCTGGGAGTGGTGCCGGCCCTGTCATCCATTGTAAAGCTGTTTTCAGAACCGGGTGACAGTATCATGATTCAGACGCCTGTGTACTCGGAATTCTATGATGTGACAGAGGCGTGGGGACGGAACGTGCTGGAAAACCGACTGGTGGAAAAGGACGGTGCATGGGGAATTGACTTCGAGGATTTTGAAGCCAAGGCTAAGGAAGCCAGGATATTCCTTTTGTGCAGCCCCCACAATCCACTGGGAATTGTATGGAGCAGGGAGGAGCTGACCAGAATGGCAGATATCTGTATGGCCAACAACACTCTGCTGGTATCCGACGAGATACATTCTGACCTGGTGTTCCATGGAAAAAAACATATTCCAACAGCCACATTGTCCGCGGAGACAGCCGGAAGAGTAATCAGCTGTATTTCCGGCACAAAGACCTTCAACCTGGCAGGTCTTCAGGCATCCACCACAATTTTCCCCAATCTGGAGATGAAGAAGAAATTTGATGACTTCTGGATGGCTATGGATGTCCACAGAAATAACGCGTTCAGTTCCGTGGCAATGGAGGTAGCGTTTAATGAGGGGGAAGAGTGGCTGGAACAGCTGCTTGCGTATCTGGATGGGAACTTTACCTTCATAAGGGAATACTGCAGCGCCAATATACCCAAAATCAAGCCCACGGTGCCGGACGCCACTTATCTTGTGTGGCTGGACTGCCGTGAACTGAATATGGATAATGAGACCCTGCGTACCTTTATGATCGAGAAGGCCGGTTTGGGACTGAATGAGGGGTATACCTTCGGACGGAGCCTGTCCGGTTACATGAGGCTGAATGCCGCCTGCCCAAGGAGTGTACTGGAGAGGGCCCTGGGACAGTTAAAGAACGCAGTGGATAGTCTGTAGACCGGGCTGCGCCAAAGGAGAAGGAGGAAGTAAGGGATGAACAAATCAGAAATATGGAAGAATTACCGTTTTCCAATCATTTTATTATCAGGCATCATGATTGGCGCCGTCATCGGGGTGATATTTGGCGAAAAGGCTAAGGTTCTGGCTCCCCTGGGAGATATTTTTCTGAATCTGATGTTTACGATTGTGGTTCCAATGGTTTTTGTTTCCATATCCAGCGCAGTGGGGAACATGGTGAACATGAAACGGCTGGGGAAGATACTGAGCAGTCTGGTGATGGTATTTGTGATTACCGGTGCCATCGCAGGTGTCCTGGTGCTGGTGGTGGTGAATGTATTTCCGCCGGCCGCAGGCACCAGCATCCATTTTTCCGGCGCTGAGATGGAGGAAATGAGCGGAATCGGGGAAATGGTGGTAGGCGCACTGACGGTTGACGATTTTTCAGGGCTTATGAGCAGGAAGAACATGCTGCCCATCATTGTATTCGCCATTTTGTCCGGTTTCTGCGTCAGCGCCTGCGGAGGTGAGGACAGTCCTGTGGGAAGGATGCTCAATAACCTGAATTCAATTATCATGAAAATCGTGAGTATTATCATGCTGTACGCGCCGATTGGCCTGGGAGCGTATTTTGCATCCCTGGTGGGAGAGTTCGGTCCGGGACTGATCGGAGACTACGGACATGCCATGCTGGTGTATTATCCCATGTGCATCCTTTATTTCATGGCAGCATTTCCGGCATATTCCTATTTCGCCGGAGGAAAAGAGGGGGTGAGGCGTATGTTCAAACATATACTGAATCCTGCGGTCACAGCATTTGCCACTCAGAGCTCCATTGCCGCCCTGCCTGTAAACTGCGAGGCGTGTGACAAGATAGGGGTACCAAGGGACATCCGGGATATTGTGCTTCCTATGGGGGCGACCATGCATATGGATGGTTCCGTGCTCTCATCCATCGTGAAGATAAGCTTTCTGTTTGGTATATTCGGCCAGTCCTTTACCGGAATCGGTACCTATGCCATGGCCATGGCGGTTGCCATCCTGAGCGCCTTTGTGCTGTCCGGTGCTCCCGGGGGCGGCCTGGTGGGAGAAATGCTCATTGTCAGTCTCTTCGGCTTTCCGGCAGAAGCATTCCCGCTGATTGCCACCATAGGATTTCTGGTGGACCCGGCCGCAACCTGCCTCAATGCCAGCGGCGATACCATTGCTTCCATGATGGTGACCAGGCTGGTGGAAGGAAAAGACTGGCTGGAAAAACGGATTTACAAAGAAAATTCCATGGGAAATACTGCCGCGGCACAAGCCGCTATAGCAGAAACCAAATAGAATCATATGATAGAAAAGGAGATTTATAGCATGAAAGTAACTGTAATAGGAAGTCATTTATGTCCTGACACACTGTATGCATTATGTAAACTGACAGAGAAGCAGGCGGACATTGATTTTAAGAACCTGTCTGCCAGCCTTCCGGATTTGAAGCGGTATCTGGCGGTCCGGGAACAGAATGAGATGTATGAATCTGTGCGCCGGGCAGGAGGTATCGGCATACCGTACTTTGAACTGGAGGACGGTACCGGAACATTGGATTTGAATGAAGTTCTGGCGCGGATATAAGACAGGTTTTGCGTTGCGGTGTAAGGCTGACTCCGGAACAGGTTCAGGATGGGGTTCGGGGCGGCGGGATTATGAAACATATAGGTACAGATAACAGCAGGAAAACGCAGGTAAGAAGCAGCATGCGTTTTCCTGCTGTTTTGCTGATGGGAATGCTTTGACAGAAGAGTTCCTTACGGCGCTGCAGACGCGCTCCGCCCATTTATCCACAGACGCACCTGCCTATTTATCTCCTTTCCAATCATGAAAAAATAATATATAATGTAAAGATGGCATGTGAAGAACCACATGAAGCGGGGAGGGACGGATTTGCGCAGGGGAATTTTTCATAAATATTTGTTGGGTTTTACCTCGTTTTTTCTGGTGCCGATGGTGGTGCTTTCTATTTGTTTACAAATTATTATGTACCGCAATCTGTCCAGGGAGATTCTCGGGTACAATGAAAATATTCTGGAGCGCCTGGGCGATGATTTGGTAACCATGAACGGCCGCCTTATGGAGGCCGGGAACCGAATCAGCTTCAGCGGCCCTGTGGTATCCAGAAGCCGGGATGCCCAAAACCAGATTCAGATGGTGGACATGCTGCGCGAGGAAAATGCAGCCAATCCCTACATAACAAAGGCGTATATCCTTTATGAAAATGAAGATATGAGTTTTTCTTCCCAGGGCCGGTATGCCAAGGATATTCTTCTGGCAGGCCAGCTGAGACTGCCGGAGGAAGAAAGGCAGCCCTTTCTGGACAAACTGTATGATATGGCTCATCCCGGTTACGATGTTATCAACAAGGAATACCATATGAAGGACGGAATCATAACAAGGCCGCAGATGGTATTCATTTATCCGGTATATAATTATTCCTATAAGGTGGAATCCTGGGTGGTGCTGGAACTGCAGCCCTCCAAAATCAGCCGGAGTATGACTACGTCCCCGGGCAGCTACAGCCATGGGATCGCTGTGCTGAACGGAGAGGGGAAGATACTGGCAACAGAAGGAGTGGATATGGGGCTGGATGAGGTGATGGGGCGGGTCCTGGAGGCAGTTCCGGGAAGCTGCACCACCTTTCAGGAGGGAGCCGGACAGGGCCGTTATATCGTATACCCCATGGACCATCCCTCTCTTATCATATTGAGTAAGATAACCATGCCCGACCTGCTGGCAGATGTGGTACAGAATAACAGCCTGCTGGTCACCGGAGTTTTAATCTTTTTAATCCTGGGATGCTTTATGGCAATCTACATGGCCTATCATTATTACAAGCCAATACACCAGCTGGCTCAATATATGAAGCAGGACAATGAAAACAGTGAGGACAGGAGCAGGGATGAGCTGGTATTTATAAAGAATCAGTATGACAGCCTGAATTCTGTCAAGGATTCCCTGGCAAAGGAGATTGAGAAGCAGTGGCCCCTGGTGGAGGAACGGCTTGTGACAAAGCTGCTCTATGGGGAGGACGATACCCGGGAGGACGGCATCCGGGAGGACGACATGGTGAATGGCATTCTGACAGAACAGATGAAGGGGCGGAATCATATGGTGGTTCTGGCGGCCGGGGGAAACATGTCTTCCAGGGAGTTATCCGCCTTCTATAAGGAGAAGGAAGGTCCCATAAAAGCAAAGTTCCAGACGGATTACGGCGTATACACAAGTTTCCTGTACTATTTCGGGGCAATTGCCGTCATTCTCAGCCGCAAGGTCCTTACTGAGGAACACAGGATCGAGGCCAGGGAGCGCCTGAAGGAGGTATTCGGCTGTTGTGAGTGCGTCATTTCCGCAGGATATATTCATGAGGATGCGTCAGGTGTGCACCTGTCCTATCTGGAGGCTCTTACCAGCATGAAGTTCCGTCTGCTAAATCCCCACAAGGAGCTGGATTTTGAGAGCATGGAGCAGGGAAAGGGCGAGGAGTACAGCGCTACCATCAGCCGCTATCAGACAGAATGTCTCTTGTGTATCAGCCGGTGTTTGGAAAGCGGTTCGCCAGAGGGCGTGGAGGGCTCTGTGCAGGAAGTGGTGCTGAGTCTGGAGGAGCTTCCGGGACAGATGGCGCTGATGTGCTGTTATGATATCGTAAGCCATCTCCTGAAGGAAGTGAAGAAAAATGACATCCGGCTGACAGAGAAGGAGCTGTACCAGCTGACTGCGTTCAGGACCGTGGAAGAATTCGGTGAAAAGCTGGGAGACGCTCTTGCAAGAATCAGCGGCATCCTTGCGGCTTCCAGGCGGGACGCCCGCAATGATTTGGCTGAGCAGGTGCTTGCGTACATAGAAGATAATTACAGGGACAGCAGTCTCTGTCTGGTGGGGATGGCGGAACACTTTGGCTATTCATCCAGCTATATGAGTAAATTCATCACCCAGAACCTGAATACCAGTTTCTCTGAACTGATATCCAAAAAACGTCTGAATTACACCAAGAATTGTCTGATTCATACAGATAAGCAGATAGCCCAGATAGCCCAGGAGGCGGGATATGCCAATCTGTCCAACTTTACAAGGAGGTTTAAGAGTTCAGAGAATATGACGCCGGGGCAGTATAGGAATTTGTATGGGGAAGGGAAAAAAATATAGAGCGGATATGGCAGGAGATATAGCGGTGCGGGAAGCGCCCCATCTCCTGCCGTTTTCTTATTTGGCACTCAGAACCAGCTGTCTGTTGTGTGAGGCGTTGAAAAAACTGTGATATCTGATTGGAATTTACAGCGTCGAGGAAGATAAAGCCTTTTACCATTAAAGAAAATATCAATCAGAACACAAGGGGGCGGCACGTGCGAAAAATGTAAATAATGCATAAAAATAGGCTATTAATATAGTGCAATATTTATGTATTGACAAAATTAAAAAATAGTAATAAGATTAAATCACGAAATAAATTTGGAAAAACGCTTTACTAAAAGCTTTTTCCTGGTAAAAGGAGCTAAGGCAGAGAGCAAAGCGGACAGCGGGCAGACTGCAGCGGAGGGCTCCGGCGAGGCGGCAGATTCTGAGGGCAAAAGTCCCATAAAGGTAGCTGTTGTTTACTCTGGTAATCTGGGAGACAAATCCTACAATGATTCCTGTAATGCAGGTGCACAGCAGGCAGCCAAGGATTTTGGCGTGGAGGTAAAGAACCTGGAAGGCACTACCGCAGACGAGTGGGAAGCCAACCTTCTGGCATGCTGCGAGGGCGGATATGATTTGGTCATCTGCTCTAACTCTAATTTCCAGGAATATCTTGAAAAATATAAAGACAGCTATCCAGACGTTAAATTTGCTATCATTGATACAACTGTAAAAGGACCAAATGTGGTTTCCATCAGCTTTGCTCAGAATCAGGGTTCATTTTTAGCAGGTGCAGTGGCAGCTATGTTCACGACCCACTCCGAGATTGAAGGTGTAAATGACGATGCTATTATAGGCTGGGTCGGAGGCCAGGACATTCCGGTGCTTCACGATTTCTATGTTGGATTTGAGCAGGGAGCAAAGTATATTAATCCTGACATTACCATTCTTCAGTCTTACGCAGGAACATGGATTGACCCTCTTAAGGGCAAGGAGCTGACATTGGCGCAGTATGAACAGGGTGCTGACATTGTCATGAATGTGGCTTCGGGTACAGGTACAGGCGTTCTGGAGGCGGCCAAGGAAGCTGGAAAATATGCGATTGGCGTTGACTTAAATCAGGATAACGACCAGCCGGGACACGTAGTGACATCTATGGTTAAACGGGTTGACACAGCCTGCTACAGCGTGATTGAGTCCGTAGTGGAGGGTAACTTCAAAGGAGATACCACCAGCTATCTGGAAATTTCCAACGACGGTGTGGACTTAACTGATTTCGCAGTCATTAAAGAGCACTTAGGCGATAAGTTCCCTGCTGATATTCAGGACAAGGTGCAGGAACTGAAAGATAAAATCATTTCTGGTGAGATTGTGGTAAATAACTATGAGGGATTCGGTAAGGACGCTCAGTAAGGCAGTATAAAGCGCGGAGATACTTCAGGGGCGGCAGGACATGGATATGTCTTCCCGCCCCGGGTTTTATGAAATCTTTAGAGGCAAAGATTCAGGGAAAAAGGTGACCGGAATGAACGGATATGTAGTGGAAATGAATAATATCAGGAAATCATTTGGCTCCGTACAGGCGGTAAAAGATGGGCAGTTCAACTTGAAGAAGGGTGAAATACACTCCCTGGCTTACAGTACTGGAGAATATTATCCTGGGATTTGAACCCAGAAAGGGATGCACCATAGATTTTGATAAAGCAAAAAATACAGTGCAGCACTATATAGACCAGTACGGCATGGATATACAGATGAGTAAGAAAATAAATCAGATTTCCGTGGGAGAAGCCCAGAGAGTGGAGATCATTAAAATATTGACCAGGGGAGCAGATGTAATCATACTGGATGAACCGACAGCTGTGCTGACGCCTCAGGAAACACGCAGACTTTTTGAGATTCTGGAGAATTTGAGGAAGGATGGCAAGTCCATTGTTTTCATCTCACATAAACTCAATGAGGTAATGGAGATATCGGACCGTATCACCGTAATGAGACAGGGATGCTTTATCGGTACCGTAGATAAACAGGATACGTCCCCTTCAGATTTAGCCAGGATGATGATAGGAAGGGAAGTTTTCCTGGATATAAAAAAGGAAAAGGCTGATATCGGAGATGTGGTCCTGGAAGTCAAAGATTTGTGGACATCGGGTGAAAAAGAGATATCCAAGATACGCGGTGTCTCCATGGAAGTCAGGGCAGGGGAAATCGTGGGTATTGCCGGTATAGATGGCAATGGCCAGAGTGAGTTTATAGAGGCAATAACCGGATTGAGAAAGGTGGAGAAGGGATGTGTTATTCTGGGAGGAACGGAAATAACTAATTTTTCTCCAAAGAAATCCAGAGAAGCCGGGCTTGCCCATATACCTGAAGACCGAAATACCAGAGGTTTAAACCGTACCATGACAATACGGGAGAATCTGGTGGCAGTTCAGGAGGACAAAGCTCCCTTTGCCAAGGGAATCATGGTAAATGATTCTGCATCCTACCCGTTTGCCAAGGAGATGGCCGAGAAATTTGATATACGCCCCAGGGATACTGAAATTCCCACATCATCACTTTCGGGAGGCAATGCCCAGAAGGTAGTGGTGGCCAGAGAGGTTTCCATAGGCGGAAAACTTCTGGTGGCATCCCAGCCTACAAGAGGTGTAGATATAGGAGCCATTGAATCGATCCGCACTATTTTGCAGGATGTTAAGAAAAAGGGACTGGGAGTGCTTCTGGTATCTGCGGACCTGGAAGAAATCATGTCTCTGTCTGACCGTATTGTGGTTATGTATGAAGGCAGGATTACAGGGCGCATGATGGCGGAGGAAGCAGATGAAGAAAAGCTGGGACTTCTGATGATGGGCGGTCATGATATGGAAGGCTGCGGTATTCAGGAGCAGGAAGGAGGCAGACAATGAATCCAAAAGTAGAATCAGTGATGAAAAGCCTGAGGAGGATTTTACTGCTGGCTCTTCTGGCATTAGGCATAGGAGCTGTTTTTATACTTCTGATTCATGAAAACCCGCTGGAGGCATATGCGGCTTTGTTTAAGGGCGCGTTTGTGGGGAAACTGAAAATTGGTACAACTCTGGCCAACTTTACCCCGCTGCTTTTGACGTCCATTGCATTTGCGGTGGCGGCTAAGGCAGGAGCTTTCAATGTAGGTGTTGAGGGCGAGGTATTCTTAGGCGGTATGGCGGCTGCCTATGTGGGAATCTACTGTACATGGCTTCCAAAGCCGTTGCTGTTAGTGGCATGTTTTGTAGCTGCCGTTGCAGCAGGTGCGGCATGGGCATGGATTCCGGGATTCTTAAAAGCGTATTACGGCGTCAGTGAGGTGTGTACCACTATTCTGATGAACAGTGTGGCTTTGTATATCACTTCCTATTTAGTAAGCGGACCAATCAGTGCAGGCGTTGCCAATCCCCAGTCCATACCGGTGAATGTGAC
>PPYE01257478.1_pt1 | contig 12867 bp, 12 predicted proteins | sample 1559881 | NCBI WGS metagenome assembly PPYE01 (sample SAMN08240022, study PRJNA423297) | Human gut metagenome, whole genome shotgun sequencing project.
GAACATTTCCCGCGAAACGCTGCAGCAGAACAGCCAACTGCGCGCTATTGCCAGCAAGCTCGAAAAGAAAATCAAGAGCGAACTGGAGAAGTTCCTGAAGAACGACCGCGACGGTTACGAAAAGTTCTTCAAGGGCTTTGGCCGCAACCTGGAGTACGGCATCTACACCAGCTACGGCATGAAGAAGGATGTACTGGCCGACCTGCTGCTTTTCTATTCCGCCAAGCAGCAGAAGATGGTTACGCTGGCCGAATACGCCGAGGCGATGCCCGAAGGCCAAGAGTCCATCTTCTTCGCAACGGGCGAAGCTATCGACCGTCTGGCGAAGCGCCCCATCGTAAACACGGTGCTGAGCAAGGGCTTCGACGTGCTGCTGTGCCCGCAGGATGTTGACGAGTTCTGCTTCATGTCGATGAACGAGTACCAGGAAAAGCCCTTCAAGAACGTTGCCGGTGGCGATTTGGGCCTGGAGACCGAGGACGAGAAGAGCGCGGCCGAAGCAATTACGAAGGAAAACGAGGGCCTGTTCGCCGAAATGCAGAAGGCACTCGATGGCAAGGTTAAGCGCGTTGCCGTTTCCGCCCGCCTGACCGATACCCCTTCATGCGTAACCGCAGAAGGTCCCATCACGCTGGAAATGGAAAAGATCTTGGCGCAGGGTCCCGACGGCGAGCACATAAAGAGCGACCGAGTGCTCGAACTGAACGCCGAGCATCCCGTATTCAGGGCGGTGCAGAAGGCGTTCGAGGATGGCGATACCGAAAAGGTGCACCTGTACGCCACGATTCTGTACGACCAGGCGCTGATCACCGAGGGCCTGCCTATCGACGACCCGGTGGCCTACACCCAAGCCGTCTACAAGTTCATGGCGTAACAAAATGGGGACAGTCCCCATTTTGTTATTCTTCGAGCAGAGGGGCGTTCGCGAAAGCGGGCGCCCCTCTTTGCTTGAGCATAAAACCCGCAGTAAAAATACGAAAGAAAGGAAGCGGGCCGATGATTTATACCACAGAGGAATTTGGCAGCGCCGACATCATGGATGAAATGGGGCGAAAGTTAGAACGACTCAACCGTATAGTCGCTGCTTATTGCTGCAGCCAAAACGAACCAACGATGGAAGATGCAACCGCAATAGCGGATTACCTTGACGTTGTTCAAGAGCAATTTCACGAATGCAAGCTATCGCTAGCTGGCAGCCTCAAAGTGGGCAAAATGATCTAAACTCCTTACCGAAAATCGCTCATCGGCCACATCATACAAGACATGGGCCTTTATCCTTGCATAACGGAACGAACCTAGCCATCTAGGTCGCGCTTATTGTTCACAGGCAATTAGCCTCTCGACAACATTCACAGATCCATCGATTGCCCATCCATGTCCCACAAATCTATTTGTGGGACATAAAATTAAATCCATGTCCCACAAATAGATTTGTGGGACATGGATGACTCCGCTATTACGATTGCAAATCCTCGGTAATAGCAAGCAGGGCGGGAAAATAGAAAATCGCAGAACGCTGACCGCTGTGAGGTGAGAGTTCCTCAACAACGCCCATCTCCTCCAGCGTTCCCAAAAGGCGGCGGGCGGTTTTCGGCTTAACTCCCTCCTCGCTCGCAAAATCCCGCGCGGAGAAAATCGGGCGGCTGAATAGAGCATCTGCGGCTTTTTCGGCAAACGTTGAATGGCTTTCCTCGACCAGCCCCATCCGAACATCGCGATACAATAGATTGATCTGCTTCGCCTTGCCGAGATTTTCCCTTGCCTGGGCCGCCGCCGCTTCGAGGAAGAACGAGCACCAACCTGTCCAATCACCATCCGACGAAACGGCAAGAAGCCTATCCTGATATTCGTTGTTTCTATGCTCAAAAAACTCGCTCATATAGAAACATGGTAATGACATTACCCCCTCGGCACACAGCATCAAGGGAATAACGATTCTGCCTATACGACCATTGCCGTCGTTGAAAGGATGAATCGCCTCAAACTCAGCATGAGCGACAGCAATTTTAATCAGGGGATGATCTTCCGATTCATTAACGTACTTCTCCCACTTCGCCATTGCGTCCTCTAGTTCATCAGGGGAAATGGGAACGTATCTCGCCTCTTCTATTTTGTTCGATCGGCCAATCCAATTCTGCTCAACTCGGTATTTTCCAGGAGATTTAAACTGCCCGCGCACGCCATCGAGAAGTATTTCATGGGCGCTACGCAAAACCCTCCCCGAAATCGGCAGAGTCTCGAGCATTCTCAGCGAAGAATTTAAGGCCAAACGGTAATTGTTGACCTCCTGGATATCCGCTTTCTGAGCATCCGTAACATCAGTTTTACCTGCATCAAAAGCCAAAACCTCATGAACAGTTGTATGGGTTCCCTCGATCCTGGAGGAAGTAACAGCTTCATTTACAAGCATAGGAGAAAGGAGCAGTTGCGGATTTGGGATGATACCCAGGTAACTGTCATATCTCCCGATTGCGTCAGACGCATCTGCAATAGGCTTAATCAGCTTCTGCCAATTTAAATCCAAAGGAGGGAAGGCTCCTGAATGATAGTGAACAGACATGGAATCTCCTCGCTAAAACTCGAACAAATGTATGATATCAGATTACCCAGCGCGAGGAGAGGGGCACCATCCACCCATCACCAACCGATGCTCAAAACCCCCAACGATCTCCGCAACGGGCTTGGCTACGCTGGCCGCAACGGAATTCCCGAGGTCGGACGTGATAAGGCCCCATGTCCACGGCAATCAGCCCCAGCCCCCTCTAATCCCTCTTAAACAAATCGCGCGCATAAACCTTACCGGCCACATCGGCCAGCTCGTCGCTCCAGCTGTTGGCGACGATCACGTCGCACTTGGCCTTGAAGGCCCCAATGTCATGCGTCACCTCGCTGCCGAAGAACTCGGGCGCGCCCAGCGTGGGCTCGTAGACCACCACGGGCACGCCCTTGGCCTTGATGCGCTTCATGATGCCCTGCACGCTCGATGCGCGGAAGTTGTCAGAGCCCGTCTTTATCGTGAGGCGTTACGCGCCTACCACAGGCGCGGCCGTGCCGGAGTACACGAGCTCGGCCACTTTGGAGAGCACCTGGTCGGCCACGAAGTCCTTGCGCGTGCGGTTGGCCTCCACGATGGCCTCGATCAGGCTCTGCGGCACATCCTTGTAGTTCGCCAGCAGCTGCTTGGCGTCCTTGGGCAGGCGGTAGCCTCCGTAGCCGAAGCTGGGGTTGTTGTAATGACCGCCGATGCGGGGTTCAAGGCACACGCCCTGGATGATTTGGGAAGCATCAAGCCCGCGCGAGCAGGCATAGGTGTCCAGCTCGTTGAAGTAAGCCACGCGCAACGCCAGATACGTGTTGCTGAAGAGCTTCACCGCCTTGGCCTCAGTGGCGCCAAATGCTCATAAGCATCTAGGCCTCTTATAGTGCATGGCTGAGACTCAGCATCTAAAAAGAAAAAGCAGTCGCTTCAATCTGGAGTCTTTTCAGACAAATAGAGCGTTTCGATGGTTGAGCTCCACCAAAACGCCCTATAAAGTAGCCTTGTTGATAATTATCAGCTTTTAGCTAGGCCTTAGTTGCCGCTAAGGCCTAACGCACTTTCACCGTAACAGTTTTCGTTACAGATCCTGTCTTGATGCATCTTCCGCTTGGCGTAAGACGAAATTTAGGAATCTTAACTTTTACGCGTTTCGAAGCCACTTTTATCACCTCCTCAAACTGCCCAAACGAGCCAGGAAAACTATCGATGCTTACTGGCTCGATGCTTGGCAAGCGTTTTCCCTGCTGCGGATTTCTGACTCTTGCTGGAAGAGCTCGCAAGCTTCTTTGCCGCAGCGCCAGTTTTGCCGCCATGATGAACGACCATAGCAATCACCCCCCCCCAATCCTGTTTGCATTTTATACAAAAATATAGTATGCCAAATAATCCCTAAATGCAATTACTATGTTTCATCTTGTCCCGATTCTGATAAAATCTCTTTCAGGAGAATACGGAGGCAAAAAAAATGAAACGCTCAGACATCGTTGAGTTAATCAGGTACCACGTTGACAGAGACGACCCTTCTTTTAATAGCAAGGCTTCAACAATCGCACATGAATTCGAAGACCAAGGAGCTGTAGAACTGGCATCCTATATTCGTGCGCTTATCTCCGAAACAAGAACTTTTGTCCCTATGACATCAACAAAAGAGAGTGAGTTTCTATCCGAGGCTTCAATTGGCCCAGCATCGCTCCCGCTGCCTTCTCCCATTGCAAATGACCTTACTGGAATCGTCAATGCGGTATCCCATAACATGGGCGTCAATAGATTTCTTTTTGTTGGAGCCCCAGGAACCGGAAAAACAGAAAGCGCAAAACAGATTGCAAGGATCATACGCAGAAAGCTATATAAAGTCAGCGTACCGGCTCTTATCGACAGCCGACTTGGCGAAACAGCAAAAAATATCATTACGCTGTTTGACGAAATTGCTCACATAGGAAGCAGCGGCGTTGTTCTTTTCGACGAGATTGATGCCCTGGCGCTCGACAGAATCAACGTGAACGATGTCCGAGAAATGGGACGAGCAACCTCCACGTTGCTAAGCCAGCTAGATTCTTTGCCTGCAAACTCCCTTGTAATAGCGACAACAAACCTCTTTCCTCAGCTCGATAAAGCCTTAGTGCGTCGATTTGACAAAATTGTTGATTTTGATCGGTACAACAAAAACGATCTTGTCGAAGTAGGCGAATCGATAGCTATGGAGCTTATCGAAACGGCAGATTTCGTAAAAAGCGACCGTAGGCTGCTTAAAAAAATCTTGCAAACCGCGCAATCGCTACCTATGCCCGGCGAACTTAAGAACGTTATACGATCAGCAATCGCCTTCAGCGACTCTTCAAAACCTTGCGACTACCTAGTCCGTTTATACCTAGCGCTAAACGGCAGCAAGGAGCCGGACCTCCCGAAACTTAAGCATAGAGGTTTCACTGTTCGTGAAATGGAAATACTTACTGGTATCTCCAAAAGCAAAATCAGCAGACTCTTAAAGGAGACCGACAATGAATAACCTGCTCAAACTTAGCAAAGTTTTCAAAACTCGCTCCACATCAGCGCCAGGATACCCAACCCTTCCTAGCAACGGAATCGTAACGACCGAGCATGTAAAAGGACTTGTTGATAATCTTCTGTTTGTCTTAAGCAACTGGGCCGGAGAAGACCTGCTCGACAAAATTTTAGTCGCCGTCAAGTACAACACAATTGTCGCCAAAAGCAATAGAATCCGGTCAATGCTTCGCGAAGGAACGATGCTACCTGAAGAAAGCATCGTTGGCGCTCGTTACGATGGCGCTTCTAACAACCTAAAACACGTTATTACCCATTATATTTCCGCATCAACAATAAACAGCACCATAGAAGAGCTCGAGCTGGCTGCGCAGGTCATAGACTCAGAATATAGCGGCAAGATCAGCAAAAAGGAAATCGACGAATTATGGGATGAATATACAAAAGAATCCTGGAAACCCATTTCGAAAATCCCCCGCAGTACTTTTGCGCAGCTCGTAAGGGATGCGTATTATGTCAAATCATTTGAATCCAACGATGCCCCTCCCAGTAAAAACGACTTAGCCTTGGTCACCTTGTACCAAACCGAAAAAACCCCAAAGCTGCTCCTCGATAAGCTCGGGATCAAAATCCCTGCCTCGAGATACCTAGGCAACAGCATCTTAATGGATCCAGACGAATATCAGGCTCTTCTTGCTCACGCTCCCTACCTCATCGCGATGGAAACACTTGACTTTGGGAAAATCCCGGAAATCCCCTTCTCGCACGCAGCTGAAGCGCCTTTCTCTATCCCTCTTCCTGACAAAGAGCCGACAATCGGCATCATAGACACCCCGTTCGAAGAGGAGCATCCCCCATATTTCAGTAATTGGGTTGAAAGTCACACATGCATTAACCCTGATCTAATCGCCCCTGGAGATCGAGACCATGGGACATCAGTTGCTTCACTTATTGTCGACGGGCCAGCCCTTAACCCCTGGCTCGAAGATGACTGCGGGCGCTTCCGCGTACGCCATTTTGGCATTGCTCTACAAAGAGGATTTTCCTCATTCGAGCTAATGGGGAAAATCGAATCAATAGTCAAAAAAAATCGAGACATCAAAGTCTGGAACCTCTCGTTAGGGTCTTCTGAGCAAGTTGAGAACAACTTCGTTTCTCCTGAAGCAGCCATCCTAGATCAAATTCAGGCGGACTACGGCGTACTTTTCGTAATTGCAGGAACAAACGACGACGAGGAAACAGGAACTAAAAGGATAGGGGCACCTGCCGATTCTATAAATGCCCTAGTCGTCAATTCGGTTCGCCAAGACAACAGTCCTGCAAGCTATGTAAGAAAAGGACCTGTTTTGCATTTTCATCGCAAACCAGATATCGCCTATTACGGCGGTGACACAGGCGAACAGCTAACGGTGTGCCATGGAACTGGGAGCCACAAATCACAAGGGACATCACTTGCAGCTCCCCTAATCACAAGAAAAGTCGCTTACCTCGTTTACATAATGGGGCTTTCCTGCGATGCGGCAAAAGCGCTCATCATCGATTCAGCATGCGCTTGGAGCTCTGTTGCCAACAATGAATTGGGTTACGGCGTCGTCCCAATCCACATCAACGATATTCTTGAAACTGCTGATGATGAGATCAGATTCGTCATCAGCGGCAATGCCTCAAGCTTCGAAACATACGACTATGAAATTCCGGTTCCAGCAAGCAAAGGATTTTATCCTTATGTTGCACGAGCAACCTTGTGCTACACGCCCTCGTGCGATCGAAACCAGGGAGTAGACTACACCAGAACCGAGCTCGACCTCCATTTTGGCCGTATGCGCAAAACCGGAATCGCGTCGCTAAAGGCTAATAGACAAGGTGAAGAAACAGGAGCGACAGACGAGTTCGCTGCACGTACGAAGCTAAGAAAATGGGACAACGTGAAGCACATCTACGAGCCGCTCACATCGCGCACACGTCCGAAAAAAGCCTATGCAAACCCAATGTGGGGTTTAAAAATTCGCAAAACTTCAAGACTTCAAACAGGCTCAGCGGAAAGCCAACACTTCGCCCTTGTTGTAACGCTGAAAGAACTCAACGGCGTTAATCGTTTCGATATGTTTGCACAAAATTGCAGGGCATTGGGATGGACTGTAAACGAAATCGATATCGATAATCGCATCAACGTGTACGAAGACAGTCGGGTCGAAATCGAATGGGATTAGAGACGCAATCCCTGGGAGGCTCAAGCCGATGAGAAAGAAGAGAAATGAAGAAGCAGGAACCACTGCTTAGGATTCAATCAGAGACCGCGGAGAGCGCCCGCATTGCAGCAAGACTGCTTGACCAAATAAGGTCTAGCTCAGACCTACGAGATCTTGCCAAAATCTGCACCCGGGATAAAACGCCCCTTAAAAAGCATCTGACAGCCCAAGCAAAAGCGTGCTTCTGCTTAACAAAGAAGTACGCTGCGCCATTTGATCTTGCAAGAGAGCTCATAGAAGACTGTATCGACGATGTTTCAGCGCCAGACCAGGAAGCAGTTGAGAAAAAGCTTTCTGCAACCTTGGAATATGCAAGCAGAATGCTTTGGAATTTATACAAAAGCAATGACAGCGCCCTAAGAAGGTGGGACGAAACAGAATATCAATACGCCTTTAACTACATTATCGGCATTCAGGCTATGTGTTTCTCCTTGGGATTCGGGCCCAATGGAGAGCCCTGCCATCCAATTTTCGATTGCAGCACCAGACTCGTGGAACCAGTCTATCTGTTCAAAGAAACAACCTTTGATGACCAATGCAGACAGTTCGAATATGATGGCATTCGACTACAAATCGAAATCAACAAAAGCATGAAAACAATGAGCCTTGCCATGGTTTTCATTGCATCGCTCACCTTGATAGCCACTATTGCCTCTGTGGTATGCTCTGTCGCCTCGATCAACTAAAAGCATCAACGACCACAAAACCCAATATTAAGCGAAACCCTAGCCTAGAACCGTATCCTGATGCGCTTCTCCGTCCAAAGACAGCGTGAAGAGGAATCGGCCGCATGGGCGCGCTTGAAACCGTAAGCCTGCCTTCCTAGCACATCCGCGATGCGCTCGCTAGCGTGACCGTCCCCATAGGGATTAGACGCCCAGGACATCCTTGCGTACTCATCCTTATCGGAAAGCAGTCTGCTGAACTCTCGATAAATCACATCCTCATCGGTACCAACAAGCTTCAACGTGCCCGCAGCAACCCCCTCGGGGCGCTCGGTAGTGTCACGCATCACCAGCCCCGGCTTGCCAAGGCTTGGTGCCTCCTCCTGAATGCCGCCCGAGTCAGTGAGTATCAGGTTGCTCGCCGCAAGGAAGTTGCGGAAGTCCAGCACCTCGAGCGGATCGATAATGTGCAGCCTATCGAATCCGTCAAGCTCAGCATGCGCCGCCTTGCGCACGAGCGGGTTCATGTGGATAGGATAGATCGCCTTGGTGTCGGGGTGCTCTTCCATCACGCGGCGGATTGCGCGGAACATGCGGTGCATTGGCTCGCCTAGGTTCTCGCGGCGGTGCGCCGTGATCAGGATCAGGCGGCTTCCCTTCGCCCACTCCAGCTCGGGGTGGGAGTAACCATCGCGCACCGTGGCTCGCAGCGCGTCGATGCCGGTATTGCCAGTGAATCTGAGTCTGCCCCAGATCCGTTGACAAGTGGATTTCCGTTTCGGCATGATGGCCGAAAGCGGGGAAAGGGGGCACGATGGGAACGCCATCTCCCAAGTACACGGCCGAGTTCAAGCAGAAGGCCGTCGAGCTGTACAGGAAATCGGGGACCACGTACGCCGAGGTGGCGCGCGGGCTCGGATGCGACCCCGGCAGCCTGTCGGATTGGGTGAGGAGGGCCGACGCCGCCGACGCGGCGCCCGACGGCAACCCGTTCCAGATGGCCGAGGACCTGCGCAGGCTGAAGCGAGAGAACGAGAGGCTGAGGAGGGAGAACGAGATACTTTTAAGAGCGAGCGCCTTCTTCGCCAGCAGGCAGCTGTAGGGACCTCGGCGAAGAGGGCCAAGTTCGAGTTCGTATTCCTCAGCGAGGGCAGCTGGCCGGTGTCGGAGATGTGCGCCGCCCTGAAGGTGACGCGCCAGGGCTACTACGCGTGGAGATCGCGGCCGCCGAGCGCCCATGCCATGCGCGACGCCGAATTGGCCGAGCTGATCTCCCGGGTCGGGGAGAAGGTCCGGAACATCTACGGCGCGCCCAAGACGTTCATGCGGCTGCGGGCCCTCGGGGTTCGCACGTCGCGCAAGCGGGTGGCCCGCATCATGCGCGAGCGCGGCTGGCGCGGCGTGACGCGCGCGTGCGCCAAGCGCCCCTCGGGCGAGAAGCGCGCTTCCAAGCGCGAATCAGCGCTGGACCTGGTGGGGCGCAGGTTCGAGGCCGACGGCCCCAACATGGCGTGGTTCGCCGACATCACCTACGTCAAGACCCGCCAGGGCTGGCTGTACCTGGCGCTCGTGATGGACATATGGTCGCGGCGCATCGTGGGATGGTCGATGGGCCCGAACATCACGGCCGAGCTGGCCGACGAGGCATTGAAGATGGCGCTGGCCAGGCGGAACCCGCCCGAGGGATGCGTGCACCACAGCGATCACGGCTCGCAGTACGTGTCGCTGCTGCTCTCCAAGACCATGCGCGAGAACGGCGTGCGCCGCCCCTCGATGGGCTCGATCTCCTCGCCGTGGGACAACGCGGCCATGGAGTCGCTCATGGGCATCGTGAGGGCCGAGTGCGTGCACGCGCTGACCTACGCCACCCGAGAGGAGGCCGCATTGGATTTGTTCGAGTACATCGAGGTCGTCTACAACAGGGCGAGGATCCATTCGGCGCTGGGCTACCTCAGCCCCGCCGAGTTCGAAGAGGCCAATTGGCCCACAGACGAAGGCCGCCCGAAGGCGGCGTAAAGGGTGTCAACGGAATCGGGGTAGATTCAGATTCAAACTGCCTGGACAGCGCCTGTACCGAGGACCTGTTCGGCCATCTCAAGGACGGGTTCTCGAGGGGCAACGAGTGGCCGGACTTCGGGTCGTTCAAGGCAGACCTCGACTCGTACGTCCGGCACTGGAACGCAAGGAGGAGGCAGGGAGCCCTGGGCGGCCTCACGCCCGAGGAATTCAGGAAGTCTTTCGGAGCAGCTGCTTAATCGCTATTATCGACTCCAAGAAATGGGACGCAGTCACCGTTCACCCGCCCAACAAACAGAGCCTCGCGTGCTGCTAAGTGCGCAAGCGAGGCTCTGCTTTTGTGTGCGTTATGCCCAGGTGAGAGTTTGGTACCTGCCCCTACCCACTATTCAGCTTCTTCGGGTTCGGGCTCTTCCTCGAAGCGGACATCGATCTTGTCGATGCGCAAGCCGTCCATCACACGGGCCATCATCGTGATCTTCGTGCCCTCGTGATGCAGCTCGTACGAATCGCCCTCGGCAGGGATCTTGTCCAGCAGGTCGAGCATCAAGCCGCCCGCAGTTTCATAGTCGAACACGGGCACGGGCTCGAAGCCGATGAACTCAACGAACTGATCAACCGGCAGCGAGCCGTCAACCAGGTAATGATGTTCGCCCACCTTCAGGATCTCATCCTGATCATCATGCAAATATTCGTCTTCCATGCGGCCGATAATCTGCTCAACCACGTCGGTCATGGTAACAATGCCAGACGTGCCGCCATGCTCGTCAACCACCACAGCGATCTTCGTGTGCTTAGCCTGCAGCACCTGCAAAAGCTTCGCGATGGAAATGCTCTCCGGCACCGCCTGGATAGAGCGAATCTTCAGGTCCTTCATCGTGGAGCCCTCGGGCAGCAGGTAAGCATCCTTGATGTGCACGAAGCCCACAATGTTGTCCTTATCCTCGCGGAACACGGGGTAGCGCGTGAATTTGTTCTTCCCCATGAAGTCGAGATTCGTTTCAAGATCATCGTCGTAGTCGATGGCCAACACCTCAGTGCGAGGCGTCATGATGGCCTTCGCATCCTTGTCGTCCAAGTCGAAGATGTTATCCAAGTACTGGTACTGATCTTGCTCGATGGATCCGCTCTCAGCGCTTTCTTCAAGCAGCAGCTTAATTTCTTCCTCGGAATAAGCCTCGGTTTCATTCTTGGCATCGTGGCCGGTCAAGCGCATAACGCCATTGGTGGTAGCGTTAAACAGCCACATGATGGGATAAGTAATGCGGTAGAACGCATGAAGCGGACCCGCTGTGTGCAGCGCGTAGGTTTCCGTCTTCAGAATAGCCATGCTCTTAGGGATGAGCTCACCGGCCACCACATGCAGCGTGGTCATGATGAAGTAGCCAATACCCACCGAAATAACGGTGACAGCCGTGTCGGGCAAGCCAAAGAACACGAAGATCGGGTGAAGCAGCGCGGCGAACGCAGGCTCACCCAACCAGCCCAATGCCAGCGAAGCCAGCGTAATACCAAGCTGACAAGCCGAAAGGTACTCGTTAACGTTGTCGGCCATTTCGAGCGCGCGCTTGGCACCCTTCTTGCCTTCTTCCACCAAAATCTCAATCTGCGATTTACGTACGCGCACCAAGGAAAACTCGGCGATAACGAAAAATGCGTTCATCAGCAGAAACAGAACAACCAGTATCAAACTTAACCAAATAGGCATGTAGGTACAAAACTCCTTGCGTAAGCGAGCGAGAAACAGATCTGCCATTTCTCATTGTGGGAACAGGATCGGAAAAGAGGGCCAGCCTGCTTTTCCGCTAAAGGGGAATCGGTGCGCTTTGCGCCCTTTCCGAGAAAACCGAAATTACACGGTCATCTCCCCCTTGGGGAAGGGCATGAGGCGCGTTACGTCCGCCAACAAGGAGAGGCGCTTGCGCACACCCAGGCATAAGCCACGCGCAAGGAAGAGCTGCAACGCTGTTTGCGCGGCAGCATCTGAATACAGAAACGCAGCCCTTTCTTCACACGAAGATAAAGACCGCGCGGGACCAAAAAGAGAATTATTGCATTGTGCGGTGCGTTTTCGGGTCGAGCAACATCGACCGCCGCCGTCGGAGTCGTTCACGACAGCTTCATCTCCTATTCTGATGGCCGCCGCCATCGTTGGCCCCACAACCCGTTTTGCGTAAACAGGCACGATATCTTCCAAAATAGTACCGCGGAACAACGGCAATTCAACGAAACACCATCACAGCGCCATGTTTTCGGCGGCAAACGACACAATCCCGCCGTTTCGGCCGTAATGTGGACGGGGCGATGAAGCCGCGGGCGAGAAGAGGCTGCACGCAGGCGGCGAGGCGGGTAGATGCAGCGACGCGGTGAGGTAGCCCACCGCCGATGCCGTCGCTTCGCCCACAACACAGACGCGGCAACGGGGCTGTGGGTGTCACCCTCATGCGAAGCGCCAACCAATTCAACGACGCGAAGCGAATGCGCTTACCTCGCGTAGGGCGGCGCAGAATGCACGCACCTCACACGGGAGGGCAACGAGCACGTCTCATGCGAGAGCAGGCGCAGCAACAGGGGCATCGTGCGCGTGAGCGGGGACAGCTTAAAGCTGCATGAGATGAACCCGCGAAAGCACCGCGCCGCCTCGCACAAAGCGGGGGCGTGCGCGAGCCGCATGCGCTGCGCCGGCACCCCTCGCCCCGCCTCGCCCCTCACCTCGCCCGCAACACCCAAACGAAACACCCAGGAATGGCAAGATTCGCGCATCGTGCATGATTCGAGGGGTCTGTGCAGCGAAAAGACCCCTTCGTGGCAAGATCTTCGCGCGGTGTATTCCCGAAAGGCGATTTGCAGGGCATTTCGGATACATGGCGCGCGAATCTTGCCAAAGTCAGCTCAT
>PPYE01208291.1_pt1 | contig 12861 bp, 7 predicted proteins | sample 1559881 | NCBI WGS metagenome assembly PPYE01 (sample SAMN08240022, study PRJNA423297) | Human gut metagenome, whole genome shotgun sequencing project.
GTGAAATATGTTGTTGGATTTAAGACAGAAAAGGAGGAGGTGAAAGAGTGAGAAAAATAAGTAAAAATTTTATAATTATTTTTATAGTGTTTGAATTGATATTCTCTTTAATATTACCATCAATATCACTAGCAGTAATAAGAGAAAATATGAATTATGATAAAGCTTTAGAAGAAGTACAAAGTGTATATGGAAAAAGTGAACAAGATGCAAAAGATTTTATCTTGAAATCAGTTATGAATAAATTTAATCTATCAAGTGAAGCTGCTCAAAAAATTATTGATGCAAGAGATGAAGGATTAACATTTGATATAAGAGATGACTTAGATGGATCATCACAGATTTTGACAGCATTTTTAACTGATGAAGCAAAAGCCAAATATAATGCAACAACATCTAATCCATTAGCAGGGTCATCAGAGAGTAATCAAACAATTTCTAAAAATAAATCAAATAAATTGTATGATATAGATGATGGTGGACCAAGTTGGATAAAAAATGCTGTAGGACGGAATATTAATGAAACCATTAACATTTTTTTGGCAATCAATATTAGATGCAGTAAATGCTATAATGCAAAATGTAATGTTATCAAATGAAGATGAAGAAAGTCCGTTAGCAAAAGTTGCTTCTATTATAGGAGATGTATTTGATGTTGTAAATAGTGAAAAAAAAGACGAACTATTTGATGCAGGAAATCCTACAGAAACTATAACAACTCGTATATCGAGAACAGATGTATGGGATGCTCCTTCAGAATTTGCTATACCACATATTCATTATAGTTGCGAAGAAATATTTGCTGGAAAAGTTGGATTGTTAAATATTGATTTTATTTCTGGTCAGGGACAGACCTCAAGCTTGAAAACTGTAAGATCAGTAATAGCATCATGGTATAAAATATTAAGATTGATTGCAACTGTATTATTTTTATCTGTATTAATATATACAGGTATAAAAATAATGATAAGTTCAACAGCGAAAGATAAGGCAAAATATAAAGAATGGATAATAAATTGGATAGTTGGTTTTGCTATATTATATTTCTTGCATTATTTAATGAGTTTTATAATTGTAGTAATTTCTAAATTTAATACAATGTTATCAAATTCAATGCAATATGTTAATGTTTCTGTAAAGGGAAATGTAAGTTCATTTTCATTTAATACAAATTTAATTGGACTTGTAAGATTTTGCGTTCAGTCAGATAATTTATTATTTAGAACTGGATATTTGATATTATATACAATGTTAACAGTGTACACATTTAAGTTTACAATGATTTATTTAAAGAGATTGATAAATATGGCATTTTTAACATTGATTGCTCCAATAGTTGCTTTTACATATCCAATTGATAAAATGGCAGATGGGCAAGCACAAGGATTTGATATGTGGGTAAAAGAATACATATTTAATGCTTTATTACAACCAATGCATTTTTTACTATATTATGTTTTAGTTGGTTCTGCAGTGAGAATATCAGGAACAAACCCATTATATGCAATTGCTGTATTAGCATTTATGCCAGAAGGAGAAAGATTATTAAAGAAGATATTTGGATTTGATAAAGCTGGCGGAGGAACAGTAAAAGGAATGCAAGATGCAATTGCAGGTGCAGCTATAGCATCAAGTTTAAAAGGAATGTTAGGAAAAGGAACAAAAGGTGGACCTGATGCAAGTAAGATGCAATCACCAGGTGCATTAATAAAAGATTTTAAAGATGATAAACTTAGTGCGGCAGGTGCAGAATTAGGTGCTGCTGGTGTAGCAGGCGCAACTGCAGGAGCAGCGGCTGCACAGGCACATGAAGATGAACATGATCATGATGATCCGCCACCACCACCTCAACAACAACAGCAGCAACAATCACAACAACATCAATCGCAACAACAAAATAATGGTGATGATAGTAATTTACCACCACCACCTCAGTTTAATGGAAATATGGAACCAATTAAACAGAATGGAAAGACACCAATACGTCAATTAGCAGATAGAATGAAAAATTCCAGAGTTGGAAAATCAAAAGTTGGAAGAGGAGCACTTGCGGTTGCGAAAAAAGCGGTAAAACCAATATATGATTTTGACAAAAGTGGCAAGTATAATGGAAAGAGACTGGTTAGAAATATCGCAAAAGGTGCAGTTGGAACAGCTGTAGGACTTACAGCAACGGCAGTTCAAGCTGGAATAAGTTTAACAGATGGTAAATATAGCCCAGCAGAAGCTATAGGATCATTTGCTGCTGGTTATGGATTTGCAGGTAATGCTGCAGGAGGGGTTGTAGATACATTTACATCTGGTTATAGAGATGGTTATACAAAGCCAGAAAAAATGAAAGCATTCCAAGAAGATTTCTCAAATAGAGATGATGTAATTCAGTTCTGTAAAGAAAATTATGGAGATGATTGGAGAGAACAAAGAGATAGAATGGTAAATAACTTTGTTCCAAGAGGTTTCACAGATTTAAGTGAAATGAAAGAAATGATGAAATATTCAAATAATGCAACAGCTGAACTTACAAAAAATAATAGTAACTTAACTGAAAAACAAAAAATTGAGATAAGAAATAAACAAGACTTAACAGCAATGGCAATAAAGAATGTTCAAAAGAGAAAAGCTAAGGAAGGAACTTCTGGAACACCATATAATGAGAAGAAAGAAAGACAATTAATTGCTGCAAGAACAAAAGGAATGAGTCAAACACAAGCAGAAACAACAGCAAATACAATACGAAATGAAGATGAAGCAATAAGAAGATATAACCAATACTTAGAAAAATAAGGCGATTTTTATGAATTACACTCTTTTAGTATATTTAAGAGAGTGTAATTAAAAAAGTTACTTTAATATTTAGAGAGGTGATGTAATGAAAAAAAATATTTTTAATAAAATATTGATTTGTGTAAGTATAATAATTATTTTACTTAACTGGTTATTTTGCAATATAGTATTAGCTGAATCAACAAATGAAAATTTGGATGATATAAGTGTTGCAGAAGGAAATGTTGGAGAAGAAACATATTCAGAATTAAGAAAAAAATTAGTTGAAGAGTTAAGAAGTAAATTAGAAGAGGCATATTCTTATTCTGGAACAGTAGAAGAACTTGCTGATCTATGTGGAATTGATTTAAATGATACTACTGCAGGAGAAATTACATCATCTGAAGGTAAAATTATAAAAATTGATGACAATACAACAATAGTATTAGGCTTTGAAATGAAATGTGAAACTGGTTCTAAAAGTCAATATATAACAGATGATAATACAGATGGTAGATATACAGAAATGAAAATAAGTAATATTAAGGTTGTAAAAAATACAGGAGCAGATAATACTACGAAAAAAAATGAAGAAGCTAAATCTTCAAGTTTCATAAATTTTACAAATGAAATGATTGTTGGTGGAAAAACATATTCAGGAGATACTAATTGGGATATAGGAGGAGTATTATTAAAACCATTCTTTTTTTTGGTTAACTGTGTTGCAGATACTTTACTAGGAATTATTCAAAAATTTATGTATTCTGATGTAACAGATCAGGCCCAAATAACAAATTATGTAAAAACAAATTATATAGATAAATGTAGAGTTGTTGACAGTAGAAATATAGATACAATGTTTGATCTTTCTTTAAATAATCAAATTCTTTGTTATTTAGGTTCTAAAGGAAAAATAAGTAATGTTGAATATCCTCATATTCATTATAGTCCAGAAGAAATATTTGCTGGTAAAATAAGTTTATTAAATATTGATTTTATTTCTGGTGTTGGACAAGCAGAAGGACTAGGAGTTGTAAGACAAGCATTAGCTAATTGGTATAAGGCATTAAGATTAATAGCAACAGTTGGATTTTTATCTGTATTAATATATATTGGTATAAAAATAATGTTAAGTGCAAATACAAAAAATAGGGCTAAATATAAAGAATTAATAATAGATTGGATTGTTGGATTAGCTATTTTATATTCTATGCATTATATAATGTCATTTATAATTACAGCAATAAATATGTTTAATGATAAATTAGGAGCAAGTATGCCACTTCTAAGAGTTGTTGGCGGAAATGGATATGATACATTTGCAACTAATTTAATCGGATTAGTAAGATTTTGTACAGAATATGATACAATTGCAGTAAAGATTGGATATGAAATTATGTATATAATGCTTGTAGGATATACAATAAAATTTACAGTTATTTATTTAAAAAGAGTTTTAAATATTGCATTTTTAACATTAATTGCACCAATTGTAGCATTTACATATCCAATAGATAAATCTATTGATGGAAAAGCGCAAGGTTTTTCAATGTGGATAAAGGAATATTTTTTTAATGCATTAATTCAACCAGTACATTATTTATTATATTATGTAATGGTTAGCTCAGCAATGGGAATTGCTGTAAAAAATCCATTATATGCAATTGCAGTTTTAACATTTCTAACAGAAGCAGAAAGATTGTTGAAAAAGATATTTGGATTTGATAAAGCTCGTGAAGGAATGGTTGGAGGACTTGGTGCCGTTTCAATGATTTCTGCAGCTAATGGTGTAAAAAAATTAGTTGGAAAAAAAGGCAATGGAGCAAATTCATCAAAAGCAATTGGATATCCAGGAGCATTAAATAAAGATTATAAAACAGCAGAATTATTAAATGATTCAATACAAACTACACAATCTCCAACATCAGCAGATGATGATAGAGAAAATATAGATGATGATGAAAATAATAATGGACCAATAGGTGATAATACAAATCATAGATTGAGCAATAATAATATTCAAGATATAGAAGAGCCAATTGGAAGACCAAAGTTATTAGGTGATATAATTCCTAGAAGTGAATTACCAGCAAATAAAAAACCAATAAAACAACTTATGAGAAGTATGCATGAAAAAAGAAAAGATTTAACTGCACAAGCACTCGAAACACCTGTAGGACAGACAATGTCAAATATAGCAAATTCTAGAGGTGGAAGAGTAGCTATGAGAATTGGTAGTGGTATAGGAGCTATAGGGAAAAGGGCAATAAGACCAATATATGATGTAAATAGAACTGCAAAATATAATGGAAAAAGGTTTGTAAGAAATATAGCTAAAGGAGCTGTTGGAGCTGGAATAGGAATTACGGCAGCTGCAGTTCAAGCTGGAATAAGTTTAACAGATGGTCATTATAAACCAACAGAGGCATTAGCATCTTTTTCAGTAGGATATGCATATGGTACTAAAAAGACGGATAATATTATAGATACTTTCGGAACAGGGTATGTTGAGGGATATGATAAAAATGAAAAGATGGAAGTATATAAAGAAAACTTTAAAAATAGAGATGATGTAATACAATTCTGTAAAGAAAAATATGGAAATGAATGGAGAGAGTATAGAGATAGAATTGTAGATAATTATGTAACAAGAGGCTTCATAGATTTGGATGAAATAAAACAATGTATAACATATTCTAATGCAGTTGCAAAAGAAGAAGTTGAAGAAAATCCAGAAACTGCAAACTTAACAGGAAGAGCTAAGGAAAAGGCAATTGATAAAGAAAGAGATAAACAAGATGTAATTGCAATGTCTATACTTACACATAAAAAGAAGAGGAAAAAACAGAATATATCATCAATTACATATAATCCAAAGAGAGAAAAACAATATTTGGATTCAATTACAAAAGGAATGGATACAGAAAAAGCAGAAAAAACAAGAAAAGAAGAAAAAGCAGTAAGTGCATCAATAAGATATTTTGATAGCAAAACAACATAAAGAATGAGGTGAAAATGTGCAAAAAATTGTATATAAATTATTAACATGTATTATATTAATGAATATTTTATTTCAATTTAATTATAGTAGTATTATATATGCAGTTACTTCGGCTACAACAGTAACACAGAGTACTACATCTGGTACAACAGCAAGTACTACGGAAGAAACAATAGACCCAGATCAAGATGTTACAAATGCAGATGATGATAATTTAGGCGCAGATATTAATGATGACTCAGGAACATTATTAGGTCCACTAGTAGAAATAGTTAGAGCAATTGGAGATGCTATAATGTCAATATTGACTAAGTGCATGTTGGGAACTTCATTTGAAAGTATGATGGTTTCATGGGACGAAGTCGATAATTCAAAATTGTTAGAAGCAAATACAAGTAAAACATATACGGAAAGTGAGATTAATGAATTTAAAAATGCATTTGGCAATTTACCAGATTTAAAATATCCAAATTTTAAATATACACCAGAGGAAATTTTTAAAGGAGAAATTGACGTTTTTGGAATTGATTTTATTGGAGGAAATACTGTAAAAAATGGTGAAGTAAAACAAAATGAATCAACAGGATGGAATTCATTAAGAAAAATGGTTTCAATATGGTATCAAGTTTTGAGATATATAGCTGTTATTGGATTATTATCAATTCTTATATATTTAGGTATTAAAATTATACTTAGTTCATCAGCAGGAAAAAAAGCAGAGTATAAAAGTGCATTAATAAATTGGGTTATTGCTATGTTTTTAATATTTATAATGCATTATATAATGGCATTTATAATAGTTTTAATTCAAAAATTCACTACTTTACTTGGTAAAAGTATAGGAAATATAAAGTTACATTTGGTGATAAAACATTTATCACGAATTTTATGGGATTAGCTAGATTTCAAGCACAAGAAAATTCACTAACAAATCAATTAGGATATGTTATCATATATATAGCATTTATAACATTAACTTTTAAATTTACATTTATATATTTTAAAAGAATGTTAAAAATGGCAATTTTAACACTTGTTGCACCACTTGTTGCAATGATGTATCCATTAGATAAAAAAGGTGGAGGAAAAGCAAGAGGGTTTGATTTCTGGTTAAAAGAATATATATATACAGCATTATTACAACCAGTTCATTTATTATTATATAATTTATTAATAGGAACAGCTGTGCAAATATCAGTAAAAAATCCAATATATGCAATTATAGCATTGTTCTTTATGGCAAATGCAGAAAAAATGTTTAAGAAAATATTTGGATTTGGAAGAGCTGGAAAAGGAATGGAAAATGGACTTGAAAAAACTATTGGGGCTGCGGCAATGACATCAGCAGTTATGAATGGTGCTAAAAGAATGTTTGCACCACCACCAGCACCAAAAATAAAAGAAACAAGTAAAAATGGTAGTGATGATAAAAATAACTTAAATACAGATACTGATGATGATGATCAATGGGATGACTATGATGACGAAGAGGAAGTAGCACCAGAGTCTTTGTTACTTGATAAAGGAATTCTTAAGACTAGGGAGAATTTGGCAGATGAAGAATTTAAGAAAGAGAGAGAACAAACAAAATCATTTGAAGAAGCATTTAATAAACTAAAACAAGATGGATTAATAGAAGGAAAAGGACATAATAGTCCATATAATAGAGTAACAGAAGGAAGATTTAAAATTTTAAGAGCAGCAATAAAAGCTAATGAAGATCCATTTGAAAAAAATAATATTCCATTACAATATAATGATGAATATTCACATCTAAATTCAAATCAATTATTAGATAAGATGAGATGGCATTTAGAAAGAGGAGAAATTGATGAGGCACAAAAATATTATAATGTTCTACATAAGAGAATATTACAAGATAAATATATAAGAAATCATGGAAATCCTCAGGCATTTTTGGAGAGACCATATTCAAATCTTAGTGATGAACAATTAAAATTACAATATGAAATGGCAAAAAAAGCAAATAATAAAGAAGAAATGAGAAAATATGAGGAAGAAATGGAACTTAGAAATAAAGCTAAAGGACAAGTTCCTCAACAAATAGTTACTAACCAAAATACAAATGAAAATATGAATAATACAGATGAAAATAATACAGAAACTAATCCAGAAAATGAAGAAAAACAAACAAAGAAAAATGAATATAAAGGTAGAGGTACTTTAGATAGATTTAGAAGAGGAACTATAAGTGGAGTAAAGGCATTAGGAAAGAAAGCCATAAAACCTGTTTGGAATTTTGACAAAACAGCTGGTGAAAATGTTCAAGAATTATTAACAGACAAAGTTTTGAAAGGGGCTGTACAAGCAACAGTAGGAGTAACAACAGCTGCTGTACAAGCAGGAGTTAGTTTGACAGATGGAAAATATACAGCCAAAGAGGCAATTGGTTCTTTAGCAGGAGGAATTGCCCTTGGAGGAAAAGTGTATAAAAGTGGCAAGAAGTTTGCAAAAGGAGTTGCTAGAGAAGTAAATTATGGCAGTTCAGATGACGAAAGAAAAAATAGAATAGCTAAAGATTGGTCTGAAAGAGATGATGTTCAAGATGAATTTAAAAACACTTATGGTGCAAAATCAGATGAAATGATTAGAAGAGCAAAACATATAGTTGTAAAATCTGCTATACAAGATGTTAATGAGCAAAAGAAAATTTTTAGATATTCAAATTACTTAAGAAAACATAATAGTTCTTATAGCATTGAGGAAGCAGATAAAAAAGCATTAGAAGTATACAAGTATAAGAATAGTTTAGAAAGCAGAAATCAATTAGACAGAGTTATTAATGATAAGTCTGCAAGGGAGGAGATAGCAGAAAGAGCAGTGCAAAACAATCGTAGTTCAAAATCAAGTGATTTAGTTAGAAAAAATTGTTTGGATATGATAGAAAGTGCAGTAGAGTTTAACAATGTTCAAGAAAATTCTGAATTAGATATTTTTGGAGGTGAATAGAATGAACAATTTTATGAGATTTTTTAATAAAAATCAAAAAAATATTTTTCTGGCTACAGCAGTAGTTATATTTGTGATATTAATAATAGTTATATTAAATCAATATTATATAGCTCAAGAAGAAAATAATCAAAAAATAGCACAAGATAAACAATTGACAACAGAAAATGGATATTCAAATCAAGAAAATGTTACATTAGATAATATAGAAACAGAGTCAGTAAAAAAATTAAATAATAATACTATTGAAAATACAATGAAAAAGTTTGTTAGTTATTGTAATAGTGGGGATTATGTGCAAGCATATAATATGTTGACAGATGACTGTAAAGAAGCATTAAAATATAATGATGCTAAAACTTTTAAGGAATATTACATAGATTTAAGATTTCCTGAAAAACAAGAGTATTCTTTATCAAAATGGGCTGTAGAAGGAGATAATGCAGTTTATTTGGTAACTTTTAATGGAGATTTATTAGCAACAGGAGGAGAAAAATATTCTTCTAATGAAGAGTATTATACATTTGTAAAAAAAGACAATGAATATAAAATAAATGTAAATAATTATATTTATTGTGAAAATAAAAATACTAGATATGTATTTGACGATATAGATGTTAAAATTGGAAAAATTAATAGATATAGTAAATATGAAGAAATGACAATAGAAATAAAGAATAATTCTCAAAAGACAATTGCAGTTACAACAAATGATGCTGGTAATAGAGTATATTTAACTAATACTAAAGGTGCAATATATTCGTCTATAAATAGTGTACTTGATGAACAAGACTTAATTTTAAATGCAGGGGAGACTAAAGAAATTACAGTTAAATTTAATAAATTATATAGTGTTGCAAATAAAGCAGATAAACTAATATTTCCAAAAATAATATTAGATTATGAAGATTATTTAAGTACACATAATAGAACTGCATATTCAAATACAACAACAATAACAGTTCAATATAACTAGAAGGAGGAAAATATGAAAAAAACATTATTAAGAAATTTAATAATTGCGATTTTAGTAATTATAATCATTTTTTCCACAATGACTCGAACATATGCAATAGGAGTAATAAATTCAGTAGAATTAGCAGACCTTAGTTTATCTAATTCTGCTGATGATAAAAGTTCTAATATTGGTAGTAGTACAGCTACCAGTTTATTAGCAGGATTAGAAGAAGCTTCTTCAGATTTAAAAAATATGGTTTCTATAACAAGTAATGGATATGAATTACAAGGAAATTATGCATTAAGAATTATACAAGCATTGGAAAAAGCTTCTGTTGATACATATGCTTTTGGATTTAGAGATGAAGATTATGATATAAAAGCTAATGACAATACAAGTCAAACTTATACACCAGATTCCCAACTGAAAAATGTATTAGATAAATATATTAGAACAGAATTAAAAAATATGTTACCTAATATAGGTTCTTATGCACATACAGCAATTAATGGAAATGTTAAAATAAAAAGATATACTAGTAAATTTGGTAGATATAATGCTTCAAATTCTGGTGGAACATCACAAGAAAATGGAATGGATTTTGGAGAAGGTATAACATTGGAATATGTTCCATATGCTACGTTAAAAAAATATTCAGAGCTTACAGCAAGATCTTATGCTGAAACTCAAAAATATTTAAAGTACTTTTCAATAAATCCACAAGGAATGAAATTGTGTATATTAGTTTCAGAAGAAAATTATGTTTGGGATTATGATAATATAACACCTAATAGAGCAATTGATGATTCAGGAACAAAAGATCCTGCAGGTGTTGAATTATTACCAGATGATTATGCAACAGCAACAAGAGTAGAATCAACATTTAAAATAAAAGAATATGAATATTTAAACTTGTTAGAACAAACAGCAACACCAGTAAACTACTTTCTTGCAATGCAAATGATTTCACAAAACGAAGATTTTATGAATGAGCTTCTTGATAAATGTAATAGTGATTCAAAAATCGAGATTGGTTTTTTAGAATCAACAGAGACCGACTTTATTCATTATAATTATGGAACAGATGCTAAAGATGTAATAAGAGGTGGAAAATTAAGTACATATCAAGTTGATACTTGGAATAGATGGGATTGTTGTAAAGATATAACAACAACAACAACAGATTCAGAGGGAAATGTTACTAGCCATACAGAGGAGAAACCTCATTCTGGAAAAGAGTTAGTAAATAAACAGATAGGAGATTATATTGGAAATGAAGATGAAGTTTATGCAACATGTTTAAAGTATGCAGGATATGAATTAAAAGATTTTTTGAATGTAAAAATAAAAAATACGGGAGATTTATATTTAATAAGAGCTGAAACATGGAATATGAATTACCAATTAAAACCTAAAGTTGGAGGAATAGAAAGGCCATTTAAGAAATTAAATAGTGTAAAGAAAATTGATATAAAACCAGATCCTGTACCATATGTTGAAAGACTAGAGCCATATGAAGAAAGAAGAATTGGAAGACATAATTGTGATGCTAATCATTATAGTAATCTATATGAATGGAAAAATACGCATTTTTATATATACGAAGGAAAAGCTGAATGGACAAATAAATATAATATTTATACAGTTATAGATGGTGAATATAAAACAGATTTTATAATAGGATTAATAAAAAAATATCCACAAGTTCAAAATAATTTCACATCAGCTGCTAGTTTATTATTTTCTTTATTGGAGCAAAATGGAAATACACAAGAATTAGAAAGATTTATGAGAACAGTTATAACTCAAGTAACAGGTAATCAATATTTAACAGAAAATACTCAAAACTTGAATTATGATTTTGCAGTAGGATTATCAGAAGATTCAATGTATAGTTTTAATATTAATTCAAATGATACTAGTGCAACACCAAAAAGTTATAAAGTAGATACAGATTCGTCTGCAAGTAGTTCTAATGGACCAAAAATGTCTGGAGGAAGCGGAAAAACAAAATGGACATTATCAAAATTAACTACAATAAAAACAACAGATCAAGATGGAGAATTTATTTCAAATAGGCAATATTATTATTTTAAGCAAGGAACAGGAACTAATATATGTGGTAGAGCATCTCTAGCAATATGTTTAAGTGGATTAGGAATAAAGAATCCAAGTACAGGACAACCATATACGCCAACAGAGATAAGTCCCAATAATACAAATGCATGGTTTTCATGGATGAGTTCCGTAGGAGCAACAGGAGTAAGATATACAAATAACTTAAAAGCAAAACTAATTGAACAATTAAGTACAGGAAATCCTGCAATAGTTCATATAAAAGCAAATTCTGATCCAAGTAATATTTATAATACAAAAGGTGGACATTTTATTGCCGTTGTAGGCTTAAAATATGAAGGAGATGCATTAGCATATGTATTGGATCCAGGAAGTTCAAGAGCTACAAGAACAGAAAATTATATTAATATAAATAAGATATTAGCATATGCAGATGAAGTAAGAACAGTAAAATTAAAATAAATATATTTCAGAAAGGTATTTATAAATGAATAATAAAAATATATTTAAATATTTAATAATTATAGCAATTGTAGTATTAGTAATTGTAGCAACTGTTTTAATTATATTAAATACAAAAGTAAAAAATCCAAATATTCAAGAGGATGTAGGAGAAGAAGATTTACCAGAGCTTGAAATTGATGAAAGTATAGAAAAAATAGATCAAATAAATACATTTTCAATGGTTGAAAAAATTGTAAATTCTAATATAGATTCAAACACTACATTCTTTGCTACTGAAATTTATTTTCAAGAAATAGATGTTGTATTAGCATATAGATTATATGTATTTGGAGAAATATTTGATATTGGAAATCAAAGCTATCAAAATGTATTTTTTGCAATAGACTTTGATGAAGAATCATCAAATTATAAAATAACACAAAAAAAATTAGATATTGAACAATCAGAATATGAACAAATTGCAAAATCTGGTGCCCAAAAATATCTAATAACAGATAATTATAATGGAGAATTTTTACAAGAAGATATTTCAGATAATTTAGTAGTAAAAAGATATTTTGATTATTATAAAATGTTAATGATAACAAATCCAGAAAAAGCATATTCATTACTAGATGATGAATATAAG
>PPYE01585772.1_pt1 | contig 12860 bp, 13 predicted proteins | sample 1559881 | NCBI WGS metagenome assembly PPYE01 (sample SAMN08240022, study PRJNA423297) | Human gut metagenome, whole genome shotgun sequencing project.
TCCCCCTCTTTATACACTGATATCAATCTGCAAGAAAGCCTTATTTTTCAACAAAAAAGTGCTTGACAAAATGAGGAGGGAGATATTGTGATCGGCAGTGATGTCCGCAGCGTTTTGCAGATATGGAGTGACTATGGAAAATGAGAGAAGAAACAGACTGACGGATAATCTGGATAAACTGCATACAACAGAGTTAGGGGCAATGCGGATCAGAAGGAATCTTGCCCTGGATACGGATCAGGTGACTGCATGGTGCAAAGAAAAAATAAGGTCGCCCCATGCAGTCATCACCAGAAGAGGAAAGAACTGGTATGTAAGCACTGATGGCTGCGTCATTACGGTTAACGCCGGCAGTTGGACGATCATTACAGCACATCGGGAAAAACATAGAGCGGATACATCTGTAAATTATATCAGCGGAAATAAAGCGGCATGGGAGGAAGCCTTTGAGCACAGGCATCCCGGCTGGGGAGAGGAAAATCATGTAAAATTAATGCATGAGAGGCTGCCGTTTTTCTGTCCGGATGTTATAAAAGAACTGGAACAAATAGATTTTAAAGAGAAAACCATATCCCAGTTTTGCTGCAACAACGGACGGGAACTGCTGTCCCTGATGCAGCTTGGGGCCAAAAATGCGGTGGGGTTTGATATTGCGGAAAATATTATAGAGCAGGCAAGAGACACCGCGGAGAAGGCCGGCATGGACAACTGCCGTTTTGTCTCATGCAATATACTGGAGATTCCTGAAACATATAACGGTCAGTTTGATTTTATTCTGTTCACCATAGGAGCGCTGACGTGGTTTGAGGACCTAAAACCGCTTTTTCGGAAAGTGTCAGACTGCTTAAAGACAGGGGGAATCCTGTTAGTCCATGATTTCCATCCGGTGATGAACATGCTGCCATTGCCGGGGGAATCGGAATTTGCGTATTCTTATTTCAGAAAAGAGCCATGGAAAGAGAATGAAGGGATGGGATATATGTCAGAGATATACGAATCCAAAACCTTCACCAGCTTTTCCCATACAATGGCTGATATTATCAATGGGGTAAGCTGTGCAGGGATGCGCGTGCTGAAGCTGGAGGAGTTCGATTATGATGTGGGCTTGACAGAGGTATATGATAAAAAAGGATTTCCGCTGTCTTTTCTTCTGACCGCGGAAAAATAACGGCAGGAGTGGAGCAATGCAGGAAAATAAAGAAGCAGAACGAAACAGGATCACATATTTGATATGGATCATAGTGACCATGATACTTGGTCTTTCATCAAGAAAATTCGGTCCTTATCTTCCGGCATTTGTCAGGGATTATGCTGGGGATACTCTCTGGGCATTGATGGTATTCTGGGGGAGAAGAAATATTTATGAGGGGATTTATATTGCGTGGTGGCTTTATTTGTCTCCTCTGCACTTTTTGCACTCCTTCATTTTAATATGGTGCAGACAATATCGGCGTTCGTGTGTGCCCTTTTCCTGGTGCTTCTTTTTATAAAGAAGGATTCTATACTATGCTGCATCATCGCCCATTGCGATTACAATCTGGTGTCATATATCGCTATTATGACAGAATCTGGGCAAATACTGTATTTTATTCCGAAGCAATTTTCCTGACAGCATCAATGGCTGCCTGCACTTCCTCCTCTGTGTTGTAATAGGAAAAGCTGAACCGTACAGCGCCCTGTTCGGCTGTTCCCAGTGCCTGATGCAGTCTGGGGGCACAGTGTGCCCCGGGCCTGGTGGCAATATCATAGACCTGGGACAGTTCATCACTGACTTCTGATGAATCATAATCCCAAATATTCAGAGCTACAATAGGAGCGCGCATCCATGTGGAAAAGTCCCCGTATACCGTTACGCCATCTATATCCTTTACCCCCTCATAAAAGGTTCGGGTAAGTTCCTGCTCATGTCTGAAAATACGGTCCATCCCGGTTTTTTCAATAAATGCGGCGCCGGCGCCTAAACCGGCGATCCCATGTCCGTTCAGAGTACCCGCCTCAAGGCCTGTCGGCAGTTCTTTCGGATGTATCCTGTCAAAGGTCCGGATTCCGCTTCCTCCCACTTTTAAAGGTCTGATCTCCAAGTCACCGCACACAGCCAGTCCGCCTGTCCCCTGAGGGCCGAAGAGACTCTTATGTCCGGTAAAACACAATACATCAATGTGCATTTCCTGCATGTCAATGGGGAACACACCTGCAGTCTGGGAAGCGTCCAAAATAAAAAGTGCGCCGTATGTATCTGCGATTTTACCGACTCTGGCAATATCGACTAAATTACCTGTAAGATTTGAGCCGTGTGTACAGACGATAGCTTTTGTGTTATCTTTTACAAGAAGCTCCAACCGGTCATAGTCAATACATCCCCTTGTGTCTGATTCTGCAAAAGAAAGCCGGATACCCTTTTCCTGTTCCAGCCGATAGAGGGGTCTGAGAACAGAATTATGCTCCAGATCTGTCGTGACAACATGCTCTCCGGGTCCGATCAAACCCTGTATTGCAGTATTTAATGCCTCTGTAGAGTTTAGGGTAAATACAACATTTTGAGCCTGCGGACAGTGAAACATCCCTGCCAGGATCTCCCTGGTTTCATAAATCCTTCTGGAAGCTGTGAGTGCCTCCTCATGGGCGCCCCTGCCGCTGTTTCCCATATGCATCATAGCCTGCAGCACTGCCTCTGCCACCTCCGGGGGTTTATGCAGTGTAGTAGCCGCATTATCAAGATAAATCATTTCCTTCTCCTTTTACCAATACTGTTTATTTTTATATTATACCAACAGCAATGCACAGGAAGCAATACCCTTTGCGTATTCCTTCCGCGATATATTACAATCGTACTTCGTTTGTTTCCTTCGAGTGCTTGACTCTCACCTTACGTGATACAGTATAATCAGAAAAAAGAACAGACACACCGCCTGAACCATCCGATTTTTGAGCAGACAGTTGTAGATGGAAGAATAGGATTGCAGTGATTGTGTGTGATGATGTATAATAAAGATAGTAAAAGATAGAAACAGAAATTCAAGAATGGAGGGATGAGGAATGATTTTGAAATATACCGACATTTCGGTATCTGTATGAAGAGGTGCAAAAAGTTGTTTTATCCCCATCGGATATATCGGAAATATTAAGCGGAGGCGCAGGTTCTATTGATGTAAAATAAAAGCAGGCTGTCTATAGGCGGTGTATGATATGGCATAATGCATCTGACAGTGCTTCAGAAAACTCTTTTTTCCTGTCAATGAATGGAATATGTCCGGTGTTTCTTATTGTTATAAATTTCTTATAAGGTGCGGAAATAGCATTAAAATATTTAACTGCCATAGGATAAGGTGTTGTCCAGTCACAGTCACCGGCAATGATGATAACCGGGGTTTCATACTGCAGTATATAATCGTACATCGTTGATTTTTGATCCGCTAAAAGTGTCTCATAAAGCGCACTGTTTACTGCAATGAGACTGCCAAAACTGAACATCCATCTTAAATTCCGGAAGGTCATATACGGAGAAAAAAGCTGCAGGATAAGCATTTTGCTGCTGTATTGGGAAGGCAGATATTTTTCTTTCAACTGACGGAATTTCAGCAGTTTTGCTGCTTCCGGTTTATCAAATTTTTGGCACTTCATTATCGGTTCAAGCATTCTCTCTATTTCATGTGCATCCTGAGGGCGGCCTGCTGCATAAGCCAAACGGACGGATTCCTGTGCGGATACCTGTTCGGATTTTTAGAAATCCAGCATTTGGCTGATGGAAATACAGGCCAATACCTTTTCAGGGTGCTGACCCGCATAAATAGCACCGGGAAAGGTTCCCCACGAGTGCCCCATGAGGATAACCTTTTCTTTTTGAAACTCCAAACGAATATGATCGACAAGCTCATCTAAGTCCGACAGCAGTAAATCCAGAGTAGGTTTTGCGGCTGTTTTATTCTGATAAAAGGTATTTCCACAGCCCCGTTGGTCCCAGTGGATCACGGTATAGTCCTGTTCCAGCTCTGCCTGCCAATCATAGGAATAATATGCCATCGGATTGCCTGGCCCTCCGTGCAGCATAAGAATAGCCGGATTGGAACTATCCTGTCCCCGGATTTGTATGTACTGTTTTATTTTGCCTATGGTTATGTATTAAGATCTTTGAATCCCTGTTTTTGAACGGATCTTATATTGATGAGCAAAAATGATTCTGCCTGTAATGATTGTGAGTGCAAATAATATTATACATCCCATAAATAGGAGCAGCATGCTTTTCATTGACTTTCATCCTCTAATACCCTTAATATTTCTTCAATAAACTGCTGCTGCCGGCGGATAACGGCAAACATGTTTTCTATAGTGATCTTGGAGATTGGAGAAATCGGTTCTTTGGCATCTTCGTTACTCTTTTCCCCTTGTTTCAGTGCGCTGTATTCCATTTGCAGCTTCTCTTTTTGTGATTCCAGGGCCTGCCGGGCATTTTCGCGGGGAATTTTATCGAGGAGAGACTTTATAGGATTACTTGACAGAATCCACATTAGAATTTACAGTTAAAGACAAATGATAAACTTTTCTACAGGCTGTTAATGTAGTGGGAAAACTGATAGGAAAAAATGCTATATACTTACATTTGACAGAGCATGGAAAAATACGGATAAAGGAAGAAAATTATGAAAACAAAACTGGTTTGTCTTGATTTAGATGACACATTGATCAGAGGAATCCATTCAGTTATGCTCCCCTGCATCTTGAACGGCAAAGAGGAGGAACATGCCATAATCCAGGAACAGGAAGATAGGTCAGGGAAGACAACCCTTGGTATTGAGCTTATAAGGAGACTGGGGTGTCCGGCGCTGATCCTGTCGGCCCAGGCTTGTTATCCGGGAACAGTGGCTGGAACGTATTCGGGAGGTGTTTTTGACAGAAGATGCGAAACACGGAAATATTCTGTCAAATGATCTGAAGTCTCCGGGATTGGTGACCTCCATAACATATCAGACCCTGTACAGCGGAATGAACCGTTATAAGGGTGAGCTGCAGGAGGAAGATACGGCGGGGGACAGCCAGTCTGTGGATTTTTCCGGATTTGATCTGCCGGAGGCAGTCAGGACAGCCGGGATACGGGTGATTTGCCTGGATGAGTGCCATCATCTGCGCAGCGAATGGTGGGCTGCGCTGGAACATTTTATGCATGAGATGGAAAACGCCGGGGTGAAGGTCATATCTCTGACAGCAACACCGCCCTATGATTCCACACCGTCCCAGTGGGAACGGTATATACAGCTCTGCGGACCGATCGATGAGGAGATCATTGTTCCGGAACTGGTTCGGGAAGGGAGCCTATGCCCGCATCAGGATTATGTTTGGGTACTTGTGGGCACTCGGATATTTTGTACTGTGCTGACGGGTTACGCCGGCGGAATAGATAAGAAAATAGTATTGCTGACACACGAGGGCATTTCCATGGACCGATTCTTCGTGCCAAAGAAGGGAACTGCTTTGTAGAGAAAGCAAAAAGAAGTCGGAGCAAAGCAGGAGGAGACCGCCACATCCTATGCGCATCATAATCCAAAGGTCTGCTTCTGTGACAGCGCGCTTCCGATAGCTGCATCCATCTATGCCTGTGCTGCACTGAACTGGCAGATTAAGTAAGCGAAGCTAACCGTTTCCCTATTTCAAACACCGTTTGGCGGTTAATGAGGTAACATGTGAAAAGCTGCCGGCTCTCCGAAAAAGAGCGGCAGCTTTTTGCCATTATATAGGCTCATTCTGATTTGCGATTGCCGCCGATTTTTAAAACATTCCGGCCACTATATGTACAAGCAGTGCCGCGATCCAGGCAATCACGCATTGGCCGGCAACAACTGCGCAGGCCCATTTTCCGCCAAGTTCCCTTTTGATGGAGGCAATCGCCGCTACGCACGGCGTATACAGCAGACAGAAGACAAGAAGAGCAGCCGCGCCTGCGGTTGTCAGCGTGCCGAGCAGCATATCTGTCCTGCCCAAAAGAACGGTCAGCGTAGAAACAACGCTTTCTTTTGCCATAAATCCACTGACCAGAGCTGTGGAAATCCTCCAGTCTCCAAATCCAAGGGGTGAAAAAACAGGAGCGATCACACCGGCAATGGCGGCAAGGATGCTGTCTTTGGAGTCTGAGACCATGTTCAGGCTCATATCAAAGCTCTGCAGGAACCAGATGATAATGGTTGCAATAAAAATAACGGTAAAAGCCCTTTCAAGAAAATCCTTTGCCTTCTCCCAGAGCAGCTGTCCCACGTTTTTTGCTCCCGGCATGCGGTAATTGGGAAGCTCCATCACAAAAGGAACCGGTTCTCCTTTGAACATGGTACTCTTGAAAAGCAATGCCATCAGAATGCCGGTCAGAATCCCGAACACATACAGTCCGATCATTACAAGCGCTGCCCGATCCGGGAAAAATGCCTCTGTAAAAAACGCATAAATCGGAAGCTTTGCAGTACAGCTCATAAACGGCGTCAGCAAGATGGTCATCTTCCGGTCTCTCTCTGAAGACAAAGTCCGGCTGGCCATAACGCCGGGAACCGTACAGCCAAATCCGATCAGCATGGGAACGATACTTCTGCCGGATAAGCCGAGTTTACGCAGAAGCTTATCCATAATAAATGCAACTCTTGCCATATAGCCGCTGTCCTCCAGAAGGGACAGAAAGAAAAACAGAGTCACAATGATGGGAAGAAAGCTTAGCACGCCACCTACACCGCTGAAGATACCGTCAATGATAAGAGAGTGTACAGCTTCATTTACGTGTGCTGCTGTCATGGCGCTGTCTGCAAGTTGTGTCATCCATGTGATCACCGCTTCCAGCGCACCCTGAAGCCATGCGCCTATCACATTGAAGGTCAGCCAGAAGACGACAGCCATGATTCCGATAAAAGAGGGAATCCCTGTGTATTTTCCGGTAAGTATGCGGTCCATTCTTTTGCTCCGCAGCCGTTCCCTGCTTTCTTTTGGTTTCATGACTGCTGTATCACAGGCGCGGTTAATATAGGCAAACCGCATGTCTGCCACTGCCGAGGCGCGGTCCATCCCTGTCTCTTCCTCTGTCTGGATCACAATGTGTTCCAGCATTTCCTTTTCATTCTGGCTTAAATCAAGCTGCTCCAGAATCCGGTTGTCGCCCTCCATGATCTTGCTGGCTGCAAAACGTATCGGAATATTTTCGGTATTGGCGTGATCTTCGATCAGATGCATTACCGCGTGCAGTCCTCTGTGAATGCCGCTCCCGGTGTCTGCGCAGAAATCCGTTTTGGCAGGGGGTTCCTGATATTTGGCAACATGGACCGCATGTTTTACCAGTTCTTCGATTCCTTCTCCTTTAGACGCGGAAATGGGCACTACCGGCACACCCAGAAATGCCTCCATCTCATTGACCTTCACAGAACCGCCGTTTTCCAACAGTTCGTCCATCATGTTCAGCGCCACGACCATGGGCATATTTAATTCCATCAACTGCATGGTCAGATACAGGTTGCGCTCCATATTGGTGGAATCCACGATATTGATGATTCCTCTGGGCCTGTCTTTTAACAGAAATTCCCTTGTCACAATTTCTTCGCTGCTGTAAGGGGACATGGAATAAATACCCGGAAGATCTGTGATCCGTGTGTTCTTATGGCCTTTTATCACCCCGTCTTTTCGGTCTACGGTAACGCCGGGAAAATTTCCTACGTGCTGATTGGAGCCGGTAAGCTGATTAAACAAGGTAGTCTTGCCGCAGTTTTGGTTGCCCACAAGCGCAAAGGTAAGTATTTCATTGTCCGGAAGGGGATTTTCCTGCTCTTTTGCGTGGTATTTTCCGCCTTCTCCGTATCCGGGATGAGGTGCTTCCGTAATTTTTATTTTTTCCTCTTCTTTTTCAGAAGTGCGGTGGATTTCTTCTACCTGGATTTTTTCCGCATCATCAAGACGGATGGTCAGTTCGTATCCGTGGAGCTTCAATTCGATGGGGTCTCCCATGGGTGCGTATTTGACAACCGTTACCTCCGTCCCCTGAATCAGTCCCATATCCAGAAAATGCTGGCGCAGCGCCCCGCTTCCGCCAACAGAACGTATAATGGCTGTTTTTCCAATCTTCAGTTCTATTAAAGTCATTTCATTTCTCCTTATGTTAGCTTCTTCTAACTTTATGTTCCTACTATATTTCAGCAGCTTTGTTTGGTCAACCGATTCCGGTGTCATCCTTCCATTTGGGTAAAAAGTATTTCCGATTGGATTAATATTATATTTTTTCTCATAAAAATCAGGTGACGGAATAAAAACCATATGGTAGAATTGAGCCTGAGAATACGAGGGAAAGAGGAGAGATTATGAAAGAGAGTTTAGAGGTCCTTCCCGGAATTGAATTGTTTGTCATCCATTTTCATTCTGAAAGAATCACTATGCACCATGAGTTATTTTCTAATGTTCTGGAGGTGAATTATTGCCATAGAGGAAGGATCGGATGGGATATGAGGGACGGCTCCTCTGTCTTTTTAGGTGCCGGTGATCTGGAAATCCACACAATGGACTGCTGTGCTGACTCCACGATCACGCTGCCCCTGGGAGGCTATGAAGGGATTACCGTTCTGTTTAATATGGAAGTTCTGGAAGATCATGTTCCGGCATTGCTCAAGGATGCCGGTCTGAAGGGCAGGGCACTTTTGAAAAAGCTCTGTCCCGGGCAGACACCGCTGTCCCTGCCTGCAAGTCCTGAAATCTCCGGCATTTTTTCCTGCCTTTTTGAAGTTCCCCAAAAGCTGCTGCCTTCCTACTACAGGATCAAAATGCTGGAGCTTTTACTTTATCTGGAGCAGCTTAGACCGTCCCATGTGAACAGGCTGACATCCTATCAGTCAGAATTAACGGTTCTGATCCGGGAAATCCATGATTTTATAACCGCTGACTTATCAAAGCGTTTTACCATAGAGGAATTGTCAAAAAAATATTTGATCAATACCACCACCCTGAAAAAGATTTTCAAAGCTGTGTATGAGAAGCCCATAGCTGCTTATATGAAAGAGTACCGCATCCGCCATGCCATGCTCCTGCTTTCTCAGACGGATGACAGCATGGCGGATATTGCCGGACAGGTTGGGTATGTGAATCAGGGGAAATTTACGCAGGCTTTTAAAGAGCAGACACAGATGCTTCCAACGGAATATAGAAAACGCTGCCGGTTACGCAAAATGGATTTGTTGAAAGAATAGATCAGGAATGATTCTGTTGTCGAAAATCTTTAGTATGATTTGAAACGGATATCTGCTATACTTATAAAAAAGATGCTGTTCAAAACAGGACGAACGGATGAAAGATGCTGGCGTGTATATGCGCTGATAGTAGGATAAGGAGCGTACGCAATAGATGGATATCAGAAAAAAGAAGCTTCCAATCGGGATTGAAGACTTTGAAAAGCTCCGCAAGGAAGATTTTTACTATATTGATAAAACAGGACTTATCAAGGACCTTTTGAATAATTGGGGGGAAGTGAACCTTTTCACTCGCCCAAGGAGATTTGGAAAGTCTCTGAACATGAGTATGCTGAAATACTTTTTTGAGCCGGAAAGTGATAAAAGCATTTTTGAAGATTTGGAAATAGGCAGAGACAGAGAGTTATGTGAAAAGTATATGGGGAAATTTCCGGTGATATCTGTGTCACTAAAGGGTATCAATGCGGATTCCTATGAGAAAGCCTGCAGGATGGCAGTCCAGATAATAAATGGAGAAGCCAGGAGATTACAGTATCTCCTGGAAAGCACTCAACTTACACAATACGACAAAGATGCTTTTTCTGTACTGCTGAGAGATGATATGGATGAGCCGTCCTTATGTTATTCTTTGAAAACTCTGTCAGAACTTCTCCAAAAGCACCATGACAGTAAGGTGATCCTTCTGATTGATGAGTATGATGTTCCGTTGGCAAAAGCCTTTGAACAGGGATTTTATGACCAGATGGTTCTGCTGATTCGTAATCTCTTTGAACAGGTGCTGAAGACAAACAGCAGCCTGCAGTTCGCGGTACTGTCCGGGTGTATGCGTATCTCAAAGGAGAGTATTTTTACAGGTCTTAATAACCTGAGGGTATTGTCTGTAGTGGATGTGGATTTTGATGAGTATTATGGGTTTACGGATGAAGAAGTAAGAAATTTGCTGGAATATTATCAGCTCTCATCCAGCTATGGCACTATTAAGGAATGGTATGACGGATATCGGTTTGGCAGCATGGAGGTATATTGTCCTTGGGATGTGATTTATTATTGCAGTAAGCTCCGTACAGATAGGGACGCCCGGCCGGAAAATTACTGGTTAAATACCAGCAGCAATGATGCAGTGAGACATTTTCTTCAGGAATCGGATAAAGGTACAACGAAGCGAGAGATTGAAAGGCTGGTCGCCGGGGAGGTGATTGCAAAGGAAATCCATCAGGAACTTACATATAAAGATATGTATGATTCCGTTGAGAATATATGGAGCGTCTTGTTCACCACTGGTTATCTCACACAGAGAGGAAAGCGGGAGGGGAACAGTTTCCGATTAGCTATTCCCAATATGGAAATCCGAAAAATATTCACAACTCAGATAATGGATTATTTTAAACAAAGCGTCCAGAAGAATGGAAAAGCATTGGATAAATTCTGTGAAGCCTTGAAAAATGGAGATGCAGGCGGTGTTGAGAAACAGTTGAATGAATATTTAAGGAGAACGATCAGCATCCGGGATACTTTTGTCAAAAAACAGATGAAAGAAAACTTTTATCATGGTATTTTGTTGGGACTTTTGGGTTTTAAAGATACCTGGAGTGTTTCTTCCAACAAGGAATCAGGAGATGGATACAGCGATATCCTTGTGGAGATTGAGGAAGAAAGTATCGGAATCGTGCTGGAAGTCAAATATCCGGAGGATGGCAATCTGGAGGCAGGCTGCAGGGCAGCCTTAGAACAGATAGAAAAGAAAGGGTATGTGGAAGAGCTTCGTGATGAAGGCATGGAACAGATTTTGAAATACGGGATTGCATGTTACAAGAAACGCTGTGGTGTCATGCTTGCAGTGACCGGACAGGATTAAGTTTGAGAAAATTCCTCTGCTTGGCAGTCGATTGCTGAGCAGAGGGAATGGCCGACAGACAGAAATTTTGAGAGGAGCTACTATTATGAAAATGCCCAAAGAGAATATAGATACCAGTATGTTCGCTCCTTGCGGAATGAATTGTAAAGTTTGCTATAAGCACTGTTACCACAAAAAGCCATGTGCAGGGTGCTTAAACAGTGACAAAGGAAAACCAGAGCATTGCCGTAAATGTAAGATAAAGGATTGTATCAAAATCAAAGAATTATCTTATTGCTTTGAGTGTTCTGATTATCCGTGTAAGCTGATAAAGAATCTTGAAAAAAGCTATAACAAGAGATATCAGGCAAGCCTTATGGATAATAGCGAATTTGTTCGTCAATATGGTTTGGAAAAATTCATGGAGAAACAGAAAGTAATATATACCTGCTCTAAATGCGGTGGTATTATCTCCATCCATGATAGAGAATGCAGTGAGTGTCAAGAAAAAGTGATCACAATGGAAATGATAAAGAAATGGAAAAAGAACAAACAATAAGCGGTATTTTATTCGATTGACCACATAGTGCCCGCTGGAGCGGAAAGTCAAGCACTGTATATGAAAATCGCCGATATACAGTGCCTGATTTTTTGAGAAACGCTGCTATTCTCCGATGCGTCAGAGTCTTAAGATACCGCTAATGCTTTCCTTCGTTATAGTTATCCGCTGACGGAATATATTGTGTTTCCCGGCAAAGGATACTATAATATCGGGAAGCCATGCAGCAAACAGTGATATTCCCGCTGCCAGTAAAAATACCTTCATTCCTTTTGTAAAAGGATATGAGCAGACTTTTCTCTGTCGGATACCGGTTGTATGCAATTTTGCAAATAATATACTTACGCTGAAAAAGCACACACTAAACAGTGCGATATATATTAAATGTAAACGGTTATAAGTAACACCAAAGGCCAGACTTGCAGAATAGTAAAGCAGCAAACTGACAATTCCAAAACTGCGTATATCATATTCAATACTCTGTTCTTTTCTTGTTTTAAAAAAAGTAACAATTGACAGCGGAATAATAAATAACAGGATTGTAACATCAGAGCCAATAAAAATAGGTGCTTTAAAATATGAATCATGAGCATAGATTCCGGCTCCCCACATGTGTATGTTCTGGCCATATTGATTCACAAACTCATAGGAAAATGAAGTATGAAAAGAACATGCACCTAAAATTGTTACTATCAACAGCAGCAGAAGAGTGAAAAATAAAGTGGATTTTTGGGCGCATTTTCCCAAGGGTTCGTAGGAACCCCATTTTAACCAGAATGTACGTTTGTATAAATCAATTATCGTTGTGTTTTACCATTAAGGAAATATCGTAACCCTGAGCTTCCAAATAAGCATAAACATTCTTGTCATTTAGAACGACTTTATGTTGCTTAAAATGCGGATCCACCACTTCCGTATAATCTGTTGGATTGAAAGGTTTTCTTTCAGAAACCATATGGTAAATGCAGCACATCATCATCCGGGCGATGGCGATAATGGCCTTTTGTTTCCACGCCGATGCCTTAATGGCTGGTATTTACTAGCAAAATAAGAATCTTTCTTACTCTTGATTGCAGCAAGGGCACATTGGACCATCATAGGTTTCAGATAAGCCCCGGCTTTAGTAATCCGGACAGATTTCTTTTTCCCGGCGGATTCATTATTAGCAGGAGCCAGACCAGAGTTCCGTCATACCAGGCATAGTAGAAACGTATTCTACAAACTCATAAGAAGGCCGGATACGGACATAGAGTTCTACTTCGGTCTGGGTGATCAT
>PPYE01740665.1_pt1 | contig 12856 bp, 9 predicted proteins | sample 1559881 | NCBI WGS metagenome assembly PPYE01 (sample SAMN08240022, study PRJNA423297) | Human gut metagenome, whole genome shotgun sequencing project.
ATTAAATGCAGAGGTGTCCGGATATCTGGATCAGATGATACAGGATTATAAAAAGGATGTGGCAGCTGTGCAGGAGGGGGATGAGGGACATGAGGATGTTACCTCGGATTACCGGATCGTCACAGGCAGTAAACGGCTGTTTTCTCTGCGCGTAGATACCGTCATTGACATGGGAGGTTCAGACAGTTTTACAAAGATTTACAATATTGACAAGAAAACCGGTAAAAAAATTGCTTTAAAAGATTTGTTCCGCGAGGGCAGTGATTATAAAAAGGTAATTTCGGACAGTATCAAAGTGTTTAATAAATATGAGGTTGCCCCGGGATATATGGGAATGGTAGAGTTTTCCATACCAAATGATAAAATTTCAGATATCGTAATTCCGGAATATATGGAAAAATAGACGGAAAAGATACAAAAAAGGTTCGAGATTTCGTCTCGAACCTTTTTTGGCTTCCCCAAGCTGTTCAATTGGTAGAATCCTTAATCTGCAATTCATATCCAAGCATGGAATGTGGAAGAATTTTATTTTCCTTCAGATAAGTATACAAAATCCGGCTTGCTTCTTTTCCAAGTTCCGCTTCATCCTGATAGATACAGCTGATGGAAGGATCATATTCATCCAGTAATTCGCTGTTATGTAAGGAAGCAATTTTAATATCATCCGGAATCCGAAGCCCCTTCTTTTTTAAAATCCGTATGATTTTAATACATATGTTATCATCCATGCACAGGATACAATCAATATCTGCAGCAAGACTCTTTTCGACTGCCATTTCTGCAACCATTTCAGACTCTGTATCATAGAAAATGAGATTTTTGTCCAAATACATGTGGCTATGCATATGTGCTCTCAGAATACCATCCAGCCGGAGCTGGTTGACTTTGTGTCCTCTTTCTGCGCACATGACAGCCATTTTATTAAGCCCTTTGTGGATCAGTGCGATCGTAATATCATAACAGGCTGCTTCATTATCAGAATCAACACGAAGTACTGAGGGATCGTCACATGGTCCGATTACAACAAATGGAACCCCTTTTTCTTTCAGAAACTGTATTTCGTCATCATTTTCCACGGTTCGGGTTAAAATCACACCGTCCATCACATGGTCTTCTACCGCTTTTTGTAAATTGCTGATGTCATCCGGTGCAATTTTAATCAGATTGATCTGGTATCCCCTTATGGAAAAGTAATCATACACACTGTAGAGAACATTGGAAAAATAGGGAATCTTTGCAAAGTCACTTTCTCCAGGCAGAACAACAGAAATCATTTTGGTAATGGTATCGGAGTATCTTTTTTCCCTGGTATTTGGAACCAGATCATTTTGGATCAGATAATCATTGATTTTTGACCGCGTGGTTTCTGAAATTCTGCCTTCTCCGGAAAGTGCTCTTGAAACCGTGGAGGGTGACATATTCAGTTCTTTTGCTATACGACTGATGTTGACTTTGTTTTTTCTCATCTTATTTTACAGATCCTGTGATTCCTTCTACGAAATTCTTTTGTAATGCAAAGAATACGATTGCAGTAGGGATGGTTGTAATAAGTACTGCAAGCATCAGCATTCCATAGTCTGTTACATAGCCGGAAATCAGGTTTGAAATAAGCATCGGCATGGTTTGTGTCGTATTGTCGGACATAATGACCTTTGCCCATAAATAGTTGTTCCATGCATTCATAAATGTAACAACACCGGCAGCGGCAAAAATAGACTTCATAGAAGGAATATACATCTTAAAGAAAATTCCAAGTTCGCTTAATCCATCGATTCTTGCAGCTTCAATAATGTCTGGTGGAAATGCTTTTGCATTGGTACGGAACATCATAATCAGCAGTGGGGTAGCAAGGGATGGAAGCATAAATCCAACAGCGGTATTCAGTAAGTTCATCTTTGAATACATGCGGAACAGCGGAACCATCAGTGCGACAAAAGGAATCATCATAGACATTAAAACAATGGCATAGACTTTTTCCTTTGCCCTGCTTTTGTAGATTTCAAAAGCATAACCTGCAAGGGAACTGACAATCAGTGCAAAAACAGTTACTAAAAGGGTATATTTGCAGGAATTCCAGAAGCTGCTCCAAAGAGGCTGCTGTGCAATCAGGTTTTTGTAATTTTCTATAATATTGGTTCCAAATGTTAATTTACCGGCAATGACATCCACACTTTTATTGGTTGCCGCAATAATCATCCAGAGTAATGGGAATACAGAAATCACAGTAGCGATTCCAAGTAAAATATAAATTCCTGTCATTTTTAATTTACTAGTCACGATCCTCACCTACTTTCATCTGAATAATTGCCAATACAGCTACCATAATTAAGATTACAAAGGACATTGCGGAGGTGTATCCAAAGTTTGGCACACCCTTAAATGACATATTGTAAATGTAATGGGACATAGTAATAGATGCATTTCCAGGACCACCCTTTGTCAGGTTCATGGATTCATCGAATAACTGTAATGTTCCATTGGTAGACATAATCGCGGTCATGAGAATGGTAGGTTTCAGTAATGGAACCGTAATCTTAAAGAATGTCTGGAAAGCAGATGCTCCGTCAATCTTTGCTGCTTCGTATACGGAATACTCAATATTCTGCAATCCGGCAAGGTAGAATACCATGTTGTATCCGGTCCATCTCCATACAAGTGCAATGATGATAATAATTCTTGCACTCATTGGATGTGAGAGAAAATTGTACGCAGAATCAATGATTCCCAGTTTGAGTGCCATGCTGTTTACAAATCCATCGGTAGCGAATAATGACCGGAAAATGATCGCATATGCTACCAGTGAGGTTGCACATGGCAAAAAGATTGCTGTCCGGAAAAATCCACGTCCTTTTACCTTTGGGTTATTTAAAATCGAGGCGAAAATAAGTGCTAAAATCAGCATTACCGGAACCTGAATAATCAGATAAAAAATACAGTTTAATATAGACTGCCGGAATACGTCATCCTGAAAGCAGCGGATATAGTTGGTAATTCCCGCAAACTTCATATTCGCACCCGAACCAGTCTGAAGTGATGTAATTAATGCGCTAACCATGGGATAGAGGCTGAACAACGTGATGAGGATGATTGCTGGGGATAAAAAGCCCCAGCCAATTGCACCCTGTTTGCCTTTCATGCTTAGACCTTTCTTTTTATTCATACGTTTACCTGCTTTCGTAATTTTAAAACATGTTTCTTATTAGTTGCCCATGTTAAATTCAACAGTTTTTTGTGCTGTTTTCAGTTCGGAGTCAATGTCTGCTCCGCCTGTTACATTTGCTACAACGGTTGCAAGTGCGGTATTTGCCTCTGTGTAATATACACCGAGATTTACAGATGGTGTTTTGGAAGCAAATTCGGTAATATCTTTGTAGATGGTCTGTCCGTCAAAGAATTCCTGTGGCTCGTTATAGACATCACTTTCACTTGCCGGAATCCAGGTAGATAAAGCTCCGGAACTTGGAAGGATGGTATCGTATAATTCCTTACTTCCTGCAAAAGTCTTTGCAAGGAAATCCTCTGCAAGTTTTGTGTTCTTGCAATTGGTTGTGATTGCCCATGTGGAACCGCCCTGATTTGAGTAATTGGTAGCGGTGGAAACACCTGGTAATTTTGGCATATTGGTCAGTCCCCATTTACCGGACTGGTCGGTCGCGGTCTGGATGGAAGCAAGTATCCAGCATCCGTTTATGACACCTGCGGTTTTGCCGCTTGTAAAGGTTGCAACATATTCATCCCAGCTGTTTACAACGGCAAGAACATGTTTGTCTGCCATTTCTTTATAAATTTCAATGCATTGTTTGATATTTTCGTTTCCTTCAATATCCGGTTTATTGTCATCTGTCCATGTGCTAAGACCTGCGGACTGAAGCATCTGATAGATTAAATCAGAACTGCCTGCCTGCACAGACAAAAGAGAGTATCCGGTTTTGTCATAGACATCCTCGCCGATTTTTATAAACTGATCCCAGTCAATATCGGTCAGGTCATCGATAGTATAGCCGGCCTGGTCGAGAATATCTTTTCTATAACATGCAACTTCAGCACCATTATCAAATGGGACTCCGTAATTTTTGCCATCGACGGTTGAGGCAGCAAGTTTTCCTTCTGCAAACTGCGAAAAATCAATGCCACTGTCGGTGATATCCTGATAAAGATCCGGATAGGTGGTTACATATTTCTGATATGCGAAATCCTGCATCAGGCAGATATCCGGCAGCTTTGAATAATCACCTGCTCCTACAATGGTTCCAAGCTGTGTCTGCATATCATCCCACGGTGTTTCGACAATTTTTAATTTGAAATCCGGATGATCCTTCTGATATATTTTTTCCGCCTCTTTCATAGCGTAAATGTTAAATGACTGATCCCATGCCCATACGGTTAAAGTATTGTCATCTTCTCCTGAGGCTGATTTGTTCTGTGTATCTCCGTTGCCGCCTGAACCACAACCGGTAACCATTCCGGTGGCTATCGCTGTGACAAGTAACAATGACAGTAATTTCTTCTTCATAGAAGTCCCTCCCTTTGCGCATCTTTGCGCCATACATTTTGTGTAATGTGTACAGTGTTTTTATTGAAATCGATTTCTTATATGTCAATTATAACGAAACTTACAACGGCTAAGTTGCCAATTTCGCTACTAAAAATCATATTTTTGATAATTGTTGTAAATCCTTGCGCTATTTTTTGCACAATTTTCTTTTAATTTTCCGTCATTTTGATGCTGGTTTGTGTTTCCATAACCCATTGTTTTGGTGTTTTGCCGACAAATTTTTTGAAATTAGCTATAAATGTCGAGTTATTGTTGAACCCGACTTCTCTTGCCACTTCGGAAATGTTTTTGTCCTTGCTTTTTAATATTCGGCAGGCATGACTGATTTTGACATGGTCGAGATAGTGCAGGGGTGACATCCCATAATGTTCGGAAAAAAGCCTGCGCAAATAACTTTCACTGATATATGCTGCGTCTGAAATATCTGCCATTCTTATTTCTTTGGAATAGTTTTCATTGATATATTCCAGGGCAAGCCTGAGTTTTGCATTTGTTTCGACATCGATGGTATGCATTTGTGTTTTTTCTGTATGGGTATTCGTGGAATTTATTTTGATGATTTCCATTAAGAGTGCATACACCAGTCCTTTAATACAGTTTCGGTAGCCGTATCCTCTGGTACGCATCTGGTTCATAATGCATTCCAGCTCCTGCATAAACATAGGCATTTTTTCCTGCTGGAATATAAGCGGGCGGCGTTCAATCTGGCTGGTTGTCTTTTCGATTTCCCTTTTCCCATAGCCATATTGTGTTTCCAGAAAATGGGATGGATCGATGTAGGTATATTCCCAATAGCTTACTTCTCCGGGCAGGTTTTTGATATTGTGGGGATAATTTTTTGGAACAATGATGACCGTTCCCTGTTCATAGTCCATTTCAGCATTATCAAAAACAACAGTGCCTTTTCCCCATCGGCATATTGCAATTTCCAGAAGATTGTGAAAATGGTTGGTCAGGATCGGATTACCTTTTTCATCAATTCCATATTCTTTTATCCAGTTACTGCCCAGCATGGTCAGGACATCTTCTCCATTTGGTATCTGATAGAACCAGAATTTCGCCTTTTTGTTGATTTCCATATTGCCCCCTGTAGTGAATGTTGTTTGAATTCGATGATTTGATATTATATCGTACATTGTATGTTAAGGATATAAATTGTTTGGGATAATATATGAACAAAGTGATACAAAAAGAAATGAAAAAGACATTTCTGCAGAAAGAGAAATGCCTTTTGAGAAGAAAAAGCTGTCAGGTTTGTGGGTTCCGTTTCCGGTAATCAGAAGGGGAGTAACCTTTATATTTGTGAAACAGGCGGCTGAAGTACAGCGGGTTGTCATATCCGACAATCCGCGAAATCTCACTGACAGAATAGGTTGTAGTTTCTAAAAGCATCTGCGCGTTGGTCATGCGGATGGAGATCAGAAACTGTGCAGGAGTCTGTCCGGTGTATTTTTTGAAATTACGGATAAACCAGCTGATGCTCATGCCTTTGGAAGAAGCGTATTCTTCAATACTGATATTTAGGTTATAGTTTGTATTGAAATAAGAAACAGCAGAATCCATTTCCCGGTCAAGATATTCATTTTTTAGAATATGCTCCCTGCTGAATTCCCGGTGAAAGATAATCAGAAGATGACGCAGAAGAAGCATAAGCATTTCTTCATAATCCGGCTGGCAGCGTTGCAATTCAAGAATGATCCGCTTAAACACTCTTTCATATTCCAAAGAGGTTCCAACAGAAAAAATCCGCTGATTATCAGGATATCCATAGTTTCTTAATATGTTTTTTACATCACGTCCGGTAAAGTGTATCCAGTAGACTTCTGTTTTATCTTTTCCATAGAATTCATATTTCTGGAGTTCTTTTGGACGGTAAAGGACAATATTTCCGGCAGGTACGATCGTTTCATTTTCCGGTTTGTCAAAATGAAAGTGAACCAGACCGGCTGCAATATAGATGATTTGGAAATCCAATCGTCCCTTCGGTCGGTAGGTGGGCATTTTGGGATGTTCGGACAGACGGTAGGTGCCATAGCTTCCGACGATCAGAGGACGGCTCTTGTCCTTGAAGTCAATACGGGAATGATTCAGATATCCGGTGTTAATATACATACGCAGAAACCTCCTTTTTTTTGTATAGTATCATTTTGTTCATGTTTTGTCTATTTCTGTTTATAGACAAAATTTGCACAAATAGATAGAATACGCATAGAAAGTAAGTGGATGAAGCGAAAATTTATTTACAAGCAAGTAATAAATGAGTATTCAAATAGTCAAAATAATTTATATCAGGAGGGAAAGATATGATTGTACCACGTTATTATGAAAATCTGAATATGCTGCACGATAATACGATGCCGCCGAGAGCTTATTATGTTCCGGCATCCAGACGGATGGAAGGGCTTGTGGAGCACCGGGAGAAATCCGACAGACTGCAGCTTTTGAATGGAAACTGGAAATTCCACTATTTTGAAAGCATTTACGATGTCAAAGATAAATTTTATGAGACGGGCTATGATACAAATGCATTTGACGAAATCAAGGTGCCGGGGGTATGGCAGATGGCAGGCTTTGACCGCCATCAGTATACCAACATCCGTTACCCGTTTCCATTTGATCCGCCATATGTACCACAGGATGTTCCATGTGGAGCCTATGTGCATACATTTTCTTATCAGAAAGACGAAACAGCGCCGAAAGCTTTTTTAAATTTTGAAGGTGTTGACAGTTGTTACTATGTATGGCTGAACGGTGCGTATGTTGGGTACAGTCAGGTTTCCCATGCAACTGGGGAATTTGATGTGACCGAGTCTTTAAAGGAAGGGGACAATACACTTGCAGTGCTGGTATTAAAATGGTGTGATGGCTCTTACCTGGAAGATCAGGATAAATTCCGGATGAGTGGTATTTTCCGTGATGTCTATCTTTTGAAGCGCCCGCAGGAAGCGGTGGAAGATTACCGGATCACAACCGGGATTACAGAAGACCGGGCGAAGGTTTCTGTAGAGGTGTCTTTTTTCCAGCCAACAGAGACAAAGGTAATGATCGAGGATCAGACAGGTCATGTCGTTGCAGAAGACCACATTGCAGAAGATGGAAATGTAACGCTTGAAATAGCAGATCCGATACTGTGGAATACAGAAAACCCTTATCTTTATACCCTGATTCTTCAGACTGAGAGGGAAGTAATCACAGATGCAATCGCGCTTCGAACCATCGAGATCAGGGACAGGGTGATTTATTTTAACGGAGAAAAAATAAAGTTCCGTGGGGTGAACCGTCATGACTCCGATCCGGTAACCGGATTTACCATCAGCGCAGAGCAGTTGAAAAAGGATCTGACATTGATGAAGCAGCATAACTTCAACGCCATCCGTTCCAGCCATTATCCCAATGCCCCATATTTCTATCAGATGTGTGACCAGTATGGATTTATGGTGATTGATGAGGCAGATATTGAAGCACATGGTCCGTTTATGCTCTACCGGAAAGAAGATACCGATTATAATCGTTTTAAACGCTGGAACGAAAAAATCGCGGATAATCCGGCATGGGAGAAGGCCATTATTGACCGGGTACAGCGGATGGTACAAAGGGACAAGAACCGGTTTTGTATCGTGATGTGGTCGATGGGAAATGAAAGTGCCTATGGCTGTAACTTTGAGAAAGCACTGGAATGGACAAAGAAATTTGATCCGGAAAGAATTACCCAGTATGAGAGTGCGAGATACCGCAATTATGATGTAACATACAACTATGAAAATCTGGATCTTTACAGCCGGATGTATCCATCTTTGAAAGAAATCGAAGAATATCTGCAAAAAGATGCGAGTAAGCCTTTTCTTTTGGTGGAATACTGTCACAGCATGGGAAATGGACCGGGAGACTTTGAGGATTATTTCCAGATGATACAAAAAAATGACTTAATTTGTGGGGGCTTTGTCTGGGAATGGTGTGATCATGCAGTTGCGCACGGCAAGGCAGAGAATGGAAAGACGATCTATTATTATGGAGGAGATCATGGAGAAAACATCCACGATGGAAATTTCTGTATGGATGGACTTGTATATCCGGACAGAACCGTGCATACCGGATTATTAGAGTACAAAAATGTGTATCGTCCGGCAAGAATTGTGTCGTATAAGCAGGAAACAGGGGAACTGATTCTGCACAATTATATGGATTTTGATGATTTAAAAGATTATGTACAAATCAGTTATGAGGTGACACAAGATGGGTTAGCTGTCCAGAAAGGAAACGTTGCAGCAGTATCCATTGCACCACATCAGGAAGGAAAAACAACGTTAAAAGTTTCCGTTCCGACTGCCGGAAAAGTATATCTGAAACTGACGTACCGGCTGAAAAAAGAATTGCCATTGCTGCCGGAAAATCATGTCCTTGGATTTGAAGAAATTCTTCTTTCAAATGAAGATGGAAGAAATCAAAAGTCGGTAAATTTGCTTGAACAACAGGAAGATGCAAAAGAGATTCAGGTGCAGGAAAATCATGTGGAATTTGTACTGAAAGGAAAGGAGTTTACCTATACGATCAGTAAAAAAACAGGATTGTTTACACAGATCCGGTTTGCTGGAAGAAATTATCTGAACCATCCGATGGAACTGAATATCTGGAGAGCACCCACCGACAATGATATGTATATCAAGGAAGAATGGAAAAAAGCACATTATCAGGAAGCCTATACCAGAGCTTATAAAGTAGAGGCTGTTCAGAATAAACATGGTGTACTTGTGATGGCGCATGTATCGGTTGTGGCTGCAACCGTACAGAAGATTCTGGATGTACAGCTTACATGGAAGATTACAGGGGATGGAAAGATCAGCGTAGATATGGAAAGCGCAAAAGATGAAGAATTTCCAGTACTTCCAAGATTCGGAGTCCGGTTGTTCCTGGATAAAAAAATCGAGGAAGCAGCCTACTATGGTATGGGACCACAGGAAAGCTACAGGGATAAGCATCAGGGGACAAGCCATGGTTTGTACCGGGCAAAAGTGGACGAACTGCATGAGGATTATATTCGTCCGCAGGAGAATGGAAGTCATTTTGACTGTGACTATGTAGAAATGTCAGGAACACAGTTTGGAATTGCAGTAGCAGGAGAAAAGCCATTTTCGTTTAATGCATCGCATTACACACAGGAAATGCTTGGAGAGGCTGCACACAACTATGAACTTGTGGAGTCGGACAGCACGGTGCTTTGTGTTGATTATGCGCTGAATGGAATCGGCTCTAACAGTTGTGGACCAGAGGTGTTGGAAAAATACCAGTTTGATGAAAGTAAGTTTCATTTTGCATTTACAATGGTTCCGTTTGTAAAAGGATAAGTGCTGGGGAAAAACGTATAAACAAGCACTGAGAAGGAGGATTCTCAATGGAAGAAAAAATGTACCTGAAATGGTATAACAAAATTGGTTATGGTTCCGGAGATGTCGCAGGAAATGTTGTGTATGCATTTCTTACATCTTTTGTCATGGTATATTTGACGGATACCATTGGACTGGCATCCGGTATTGTTGGTACATTGATTGCATTATCAAAGATTTTTGATGGATTTACAGATATTTTCTTCGGATCAATGATTGATAAGACACATTCAAGACTGGGAAAAGCAAGACCGTGGATGCTTTATGGTTATATTGGATGTGCAGTTACACTGGTAGCTGTTTTTGCAGTCCCGACAAGTCTGGGTAAAACAGCACAGTATGCATGGTTTTTTATTGCATATACCCTGTTAAATGGGGTGTTTTATACGGCAAATAATATTGCATACTCTGCATTGACATCATTGATCACAAAAAACAGCAAAGAGCGTGTGCAGATGGGATCGTATCGGTTTATTTTTGCATTTGTAACAAGCCTTCTGATTCAGTCTATTACCGTTGGATTTGTTGATTTCTGTGGTGGGGGAGCAGCAGCATGGAGACTGGTAGCAATTATTTATGCCATTATTGGTCTGGTTGTGAATTCGATTTCCTGTCTGTCGGTTAAAGAACTGCCGGAAGAAGAACTCAATGCGGGCAAGTCTGTCGGCAAAGAAGAAAAATACGGACTGGTTCATGCATTTAAACTTCTGATAAAAAATAAATATTATATGATGATCTGTGGCGTTTATATTTTACAGCAGTTATACAGTGCCATGATCGGAGCGGGTATTTATTATATGACATGGGTACTGAAGAATAAAAATCTGTTTGGCGTGTTTGCATGGGCAGTCAACATTCCGCTTATTATTGCTTTAATTTTTACACCAACACTTGTTGGAAAATGGAAGAGTATGTATAAGCTGAATCTGAGAGGATATGTCCTTGCAGTTGTCGGCAGGGCTCTGGTGGTTGTTGCCGGATATCTTGGAAGTGTGCCGTTGATGCTGCTCTTTACAGCAGTTGCTGCTTTGGGACAGGGACCATGGCAGGGGGATATGAATGCAGTTATTGCGTCCTGTTCGGAGTATACTTATCTGACGCAGGGAAAACGAGTTGATGGAACCATGTATTCCTGTACGTCACTTGGAGTCAAACTTGGTGGAGGAATCGGAACTGCAGTTGTTGGATGGCTGCTGGAACTCAGCGGATATGTAGGAACTGCATCTGTGCAGCCTGCTTCCTGCATCAATATGCTTCAGTTTATGTATCTGTGGCTGCCGCTTATTTTTGAAATTTTTATCATGATGATACTTTCCAGATTAGATGTGGAACAGCAGAATGAGAAAATTAAGAAGGAAAAAGGAATTACTTCTGATTGTGTGACCGATCAGGAAGAATAAGCGAAGATAGAAAAGGGAGTCAGAGGGAAGTAAGCATTGTTTACTTCCCTCACTATCTGTTATTTATCCGAATCGTTCTCATTTTATCAACAGTGGGGATTTGATATGAAACTGTAAATATAAGAGAGCCTGTGAAAAAAATTCTGTAAATTAAATAATACAAGGGTCTTCTATGATAGAATATTAAAATCATAGGAGGCCTTTTATTATGGCAAACAGAAAAAAGAAGTTTACAAACCAAAACCAATGACTGAGGGAAAAAGAAATCTTATCCAAGGTTTGCCTCAGGAGTATGATATCCAATCTGCTAAAGATATTCAGGATGCTCCTTTTCTTCAATTACTCCACTTTCCAATGCATACGCCAGCACACTGCTATCTAAATACGGTGAATATGTCTTTATATTTTGCAGATAAGTATTAGCCATTTCTTTGAACATGGAAACCCAATCCACTTTTACAGATACATTATTGGGATTCTGTAAATCGATTTAAACATAGATTAGTCTATTTTTTATAAGAAATTATGTTATAATCATTATGGCATAACAATATTATAGTATTAAAAAAGATAGACATGAGCAAAAAAGTGGCAAATATTCAAGCCTTGAGAGGAATGAACGTAAGATGTTAAATATCAAAGCATTAAAAGCACTAAATGGGGACTGTATTATTATTTCTTATGGTGAAAAAGAAAAGCATAATATTTTAATTGATGGAGGACAGGGGAAAATTGGATTCCGACAATTGTGCACCTATGTTGATAATGAAAATAAAACTGGTAATAAGATTGATTTGTTGATTTTGACGCATATTGATTCGGATCATATTGATGGAATTTTGCGGTTATTATCTCAAAAAACATTTGATTTTTCATTGATAGATGAAATATGGTTTGATTTTGGACAAGGCTTGAATGATCTGTTTGGAATAAATGATAGGAGACACCAAGTAACTTTATATGCTAATTCTACTGAAATTAGTTGGAAGCAAGGCACGGATCTGGAGGAAATAATACAGGAAAAAGGAATAAGAAGAAAGATTGTAACAAAACTAGAACGATTTTCTGTGTCAGGAGCTTCTGTAACAATATTATCTCCTTCTAGGGAAGTGTTGAAGAAATTTTGCAGACAGGATAAAGAAGAAAAAAAAGCAACAACCAAAATCGCATATAGGAATGATTATCAAGAGAGTATTGCTAAATTAAATCAAAAGGAATTTGAGAGAAAAATTTCTTTGTCAAATAAAAGTAGTATTGCCTGTTTATTTAAATTTGAGGGATTAAATATATTACTTTTGGGGGATTCAGATCCTGAGGAAATTGTAGAATCATTAGCGAAACTGGGATATTCTAAAAATAACAAATTAAAGGTTGAATTTTGTAAAATTGCGCATCATGCGAGCAGACATAATACAAGCAATGAACTTATTCAAATATTGGATTGCAGCAATTATATAATAAGTACGCAGCAGACAAATGATGGAAGACCAAGTAAAGAATGTTTGAGCAGAATTATATGT
>PPYE01433477.1_pt1 | contig 12852 bp, 9 predicted proteins | sample 1559881 | NCBI WGS metagenome assembly PPYE01 (sample SAMN08240022, study PRJNA423297) | Human gut metagenome, whole genome shotgun sequencing project.
CAGCCCCTGTTCGATGCGTTCTTTGATGTTGTCGGAATGGCCGCTGTACAGTTCAAACTGCACCAGGGGATGCTTTTGGCGGAAGGCAAAGATCAGCTGGGTCAAAAACTGAGAGCTTTGCAGCTCCCCGCTGCCGATGTACACCTTGCCCGACAGCTCCTTTTGCTGGTGCTGCAATTCTTCCTTGGTCTTTTCCGCCAGGGAAACCAGCTCTTCTGCCCGGCGGCGCAGCAGCATCCCGTCATCGGTGAGGACAATCCGGTGCTTGCTACGGGTAAACAGCTGAACCCCCAGTTCCTCCTCCAGCTGCATCAGCTGCCGGGACAGGGTGGGCTGGGTCAAATGCAGCAGGCTGGCTGCTTTGGTGATATTTTCTTCTCGGGCTACCATTAAAAAGTAGTTGAGTACGCGCAGTTCCATATCGTTTTCCTCCTAATTTTATTATAGCATGGAAGGATGGCAGCGGGAAGAGAAAACTGAAACTTTTTGAAAAGCATGAAGGCTTTTATTGCACTTTTTCTATCAATTTGGTACAATAACAAAAAGTATTGTACGTTTTTTCCTTCACCCTGTACTGTGACTGAAATTATGATTTATGATTTGACTTACTTATTTCGTAATGAGGCAGTGTAAGAATAATCATGTAGAGCAGGAAAGAGAGCGTTGTGGTAAATTTGAATGATTTTATCAATTTTGAAAAGCTGTGGCAAGACGATGAACTGATTCAATTAAAGGTCGTATGTTCATCTCCCATTATAACTGCTACAGCAAAGATATATGTTTCGGATGACATAATTGATAATTTGGTTTTTCAAATGCAATGCTTCTTAAATGGTCAAGTTAGAGAAAGCTATTGGTCTAGTGGTGAAAAAGGGGATAGCTCAACGGCCTGTGTCTCTTTTCGATTTTTACATAAAGATAAGTTGGGGCACGTTTTGATAGAGACATTTATGGAATTAGAAGACGGTGGAAAGTATAGTAGCCATAATTGTTGCTTTTTTCTCAATACAGAATTAGGGTTACTGGAGCACTTTAAAAATGAATTGCCATTTCTTAAAAAAGCCGAAATCGGTTTCAAAACAATACTAAATAGAATCGTTTGACGGTTTTCTATTTAATGCTTTTTAGTAAGAAAAGAATATTGCAATCACAAAAACGAAAAGGAATCGCCCAAGTTCTGTAATGGAATCTGTTTCCTTTTTCCCGTCGGAGATCCTCTTTCCGGCGGGATTTTTTAGAAAACAGAACCAATTTTTCTTTGCAAAAAAATAGAAATGCTGTAGTTTTTTACCTGATTTTGACAAATTACTGTTTTCAAAATCCCCTTAAATATGTAAAAATTTTAGGTAAATTGCTGATTTTTCTGTCAAAATTGCCGGTGGAAGCAAACGATTCTTCCAAAATGTATGTACAATTTATAAAACCTATTGTGCTTTTCCAACAAAACCATTATAATAAAAATATCCGCGCAGTCCCGGCAGCGGGGCTGCGGTTTTTTATCCAAGTGCCAGTCAAGGAGGAAAGGCAGATGAAGCAAACCAACACTCACCCCTTTAAGGGAACGCCCGCCCAGGCCAGAAAGCTGCAGGCAGCCATCCAGCAGCACAAAGATACGCCTGGGGCTCTGCTTCCGGTGTTGCAGGAAGCCCAAGGGATTTACGGCTATCTTCCCATTGAGGTGCAGACCATGGTGGCGGAGGGACTGGACATCTCCCTCAGCGAAGTATACGGCGTGGCCACCTTTTATTCCCAGTTCAGTTTGACACCCAAAGGGGAGCATCAGATCAGCGTATGTCTGGGCACCGCCTGTTATGTGAAGGGAGCGGATAAGGTGCTGGCTGAGCTGGAAAAGCAGCTGGGCATCAAAAGCGGGGAATGTACGGAAGACGGATTGTTCTCTCTGGATTCCTGCCGCTGCGTGGGCGCCTGCGGATTGGCGCCGGTAATGATGGTGGACGATGAAGTGTACGGCAAAATGACCCCGGATAAGGTGGATGCCGTGTTGGAATCTTATCGGAAAAAAGGGGGTAAAAAGGCATGACGCTGGAAGAACTCAATAAGATTCGCCTAGCTAAACGGGAACTGGTGGCAGTGCGAAAGGTGGTTCAGGAGCAGGGGGAAAAGCTGGCGGCCAAAACCGGCTACCGCAAACAGGTGCTAGTCTGCGGCGGCACGGGATGTACCTCCTCCGGCAGCAAAAAGGTGCTGGAAGCCCTCCATGAAGCCTTGAAGGAAGAAAAGCTGGAAAATGAGATTTTGGTGGTGCGCACCGGCTGCTTCGGCCTGTGTGCCTTGGGCCCCATTTTGATTGTCTATCCGGAAGGGGTGTTCTATTCCCAGGCTTCTCCGGAAGGGGTGAAGCGGATTGTCAAGGAGCATCTGAAAGAAGGCCATGTGGTCAAGGACTTGCTCTATCAGGAAACGGTCCACGAAGACGGCTCTATCATCTCTTTGAATCAAACTAACTTCTATAAAAAGCAGCTCCGGGTGGCCCTGCGCAACTGCGGCGTCATCGACCCGGAACAGGTGGAAGAATACATTGCGGTGGACGGCTATCAAGCCTTGGCCAAGGTGCTGACCAGTATGTCCCCGGAGGACGTGCTGGATGAAATCAGCAAATCCGGCTTGCGGGGCCGGGGCGGCGGAGGCTTCCCCACCGGCAAGAAGTGGAGCTTTGCCAAGGCCAGTCCCGGCGACGTGAAGTACGTCTGCTGCAACGCCGACGAAGGGGACCCCGGCGCCTTTATGGACCGCTCCATTCTGGAAGGCGACCCCCACTGCATCATCGAAGCCATGACCATCGCCGGTTACACCATCGGCGCCCATCACGGCTTTGTGTACATCCGGGCGGAGTACCCGGTGGCGGTGCAGCGGCTGGAAATCGCCATTGAGCAGGCTCGTGAATATGGCCTGCTGGGAGAAAACATCCTGGGCAGCGGCTTTGATTTCGACATCGAGATTCGTTTGGGCGCAGGCGCCTTCGTCTGCGGCGAAGAAACCGCCTTGATGACCTCCATCGAAGGCAACCGTGGCGAACCCCGTCCCCGTCCCCCTTATCCGGCGGTGAAGGGCTTGTTTGGCAAGCCCACTGTGCTGAATAACGTGGAAACCTACGCCAACATCCCCCGGATTATCCTCAAGGGAAGCGACTGGTTTGCTTCCATGGGTACCGCCACCAGCAAGGGCACCAAGGTGTTCGCTCTGGGCGGCAAAATCACCAACGTGGGTCTGGTGGAAGTTCCCATGGGTACCACCCTGCGGGAAATCGTGGAGGAGATCGGCGGCGGCATCCCCGGTGGGAAGAAATTTAAGGCGGCTCAGACCGGTGGACCTTCCGGCGGCTGCATCCCTGCTCTCCATGCCGACACCCCCATCGACTACGACAACCTGATTGCCTTGGGTTCCATGATGGGTTCCGGCGGCTTGATTATTCTGGATGAGGACACCTGTATGGTGGACATCGCCAAGTTCTATCTGGAATTTACCGTGGACGAAAGCTGCGGCAAGTGCACCCCCTGCCGGGTGGGCACCCAGCGGTTGCTGCGGTTCCTGGAAAAGATTACCTCCGGCAAGGGTGAAATGGAAGATTTGGATAAGATCCAGGAGCTGGCCCGGCACATGAAGACCTCCTCCCTCTGTGCCTTGGGGCAAAGCGCCCCCAACCCGGTGCTTTCCACCATGAACTATTTCAAGGACGAATACATCGCCCATATTAAGGATAAGACCTGCCCGGCCAAGGTGTGCAACGCCCTGAAGCAGTACCTGATTATTCCCGCCAAGTGCAAGGGCTGCACCCTCTGCGCCCACAACTGCCCGGTGGGAGCCATTCACGGTACGGTGAAGAAGCCTCATGTGGTGGACCAGGAAAAATGTATCAAGTGCGGCCTGTGCCTGAAGAACTGCAAGTTCGGGGCCGTGTATACCAAGTAAGGAGGGAGAACCGAGATGGAAACTGTAAACCTGAAAATCAACGGCATTCCGGTGACCGTTCCCAAAGGCTATACCGTGCTTCAGGCCGCCAAAGCAGCGAAGATCGAGATCCCCTCTCTCTGCTACCTGAAGGACGTGAACAAGATCGGCGCCTGCCGTGTCTGCGTGGTGGAAATCAAAGGGCACCGTGGCCTGGTGGCATCCTGCGTCTACCCGGCGGAAGAGGGCATGGAGGTGTTTACCAACACCCCCGCCGTCCGGGCGTCCCGGAAGACCACCATTGAACTGATCCTTTCCACCCACCATAAAAAGTGCTTGTCCTGTGTCCGTGGTAACCACTGCGAGCTGCAAAAGCTCTCCTTTGACTACGGGGTGGACGAAGACCGCTTTATGGCGGAGGAACCGGTGTATGAAATCGACGACCAGTCCCCCTACATTGTCCGAGACAACAATAAGTGTATCGAATGTATGCGCTGTGTGGCTGCCTGTAAAAATGTCCAGGGCATTTCGGTCATCGGCCCCATTCAGAGAGGCTTTAAGGTTCATGTGGGCTGCGCCTTTGAAAAGCCCTTGGGAGAATCTCCCTGCGTGGGTTGCGGCCAATGTATTGTCAGCTGTCCGGTGGGCGCATTGAGCGAAAAGAGCCAGATTGACGAAGTGTGGGACGCCATTTCCGATCCGGAGAAATTTGTGGTGTTCTTTACCGCTCCCTCCATCCGGGCCACTTTGGGCGAGAGCTTCAACCTGCCCATCGGCACCAACGTAGAGGGTCAGATGGTGGCCGCCATCCGTCGGCTGGGGGTGGATAGGGTCTTCAACATGGACTTTACCGCCGACCTGACCATTATGGAGGAAGCCACCGAACTGATTCAGCGGATTCAGAATCAAATGACCCTGCCTATGTTCACCTCCTGCTGCCCCGGCTGGGTGAAGTATGTGGAGCACTACCATCCGGAGCTGATGCCCAATCTTTCTACCTGTAAATCCCCTCAGGCCATGTTTGGGGCAGTGCTGAAGAGCTATTACGCCCAAAAGTATAACATCGACCCGGAAAAGATGTTTGTGGTCAGCGTCATTCCCTGCACCGCCAAAAAGTTTGAAGCCACCCGGCCCCAGCTGCGGACCTTCGACTTTGACGATGTAGACGTTTCCCTGACCACCCGGGAACTGGCCAAGATGATTAAGGGTGCCGGCATGGTGCTTTACGATCTGGATCCGGAAGAATTTGACGCTCCCTTTGACAAAGCCAGCGGTGGCGGTGCCATCTTCGGCGCAACTGGAGGCGTGCTGGAAGCAGCTCTGCGTACAGCCGCTCATATGCTGGACGGCAAGAGCAAGAAGGTGGAATTCAAGGAAGTCCGGGGTCCGGCCCAGCTGCGGGAAGCCACCTACGAGATTGCCGGGGTGAAGCTGAAGGTAGCGGTGACCTCCGGTCTGGCTAACGCTAAGGCGTTGATTCATCAGATTCAGAGCGGAGAGGCGGACTACCAATTTGTGGAGATTATGGCTTGTCCCGGCGGCTGCATCAACGGCGGCGGCCAGCCGGTGCAGAGCGACAGCGTCCGAAATTATGTGGATTTGAAAGCCCTGCGTTCCAAAGCCCTGTACGATTCCGATAAAGCCAACCGGATTCGACGCAGCTTTGAAACTCCCATGATCAAAACGGTGTACGATGAATACTTCGACGCTCCCGGCAAACCTAGAGCCCATAAGATTCTTCACACCCATTATGTGAAGCGCAGTAAATACTGATATTTTCCTCCTGCTTGGTTTTTCCGGCAGGAGGAATTCTATTACTGTTTTAAACAACAGAAAGGAGACCGGAAATGAACTCGAATGAATTTTACCAAATGATGACCTCGGGCCGGCTATTCTGCTATTCCGATCCTTCCATTGCCCAGGAACAGCTGGAACGTTTGGATATGGTTTACGCCTATAATCAGCTCAAGCCAAGTATGCAGAAGCAAAAGCAGGAGATGCTGAAAGCGATGTTTGCGGAAATTGGAGAAGACTGCTATTTGGAAACGCCGTTTTATTCAGAATGGGCAGGGAAGTTTTGCCGGTTTGGGAAAGGGATTTACGCCAATTTTAACTTGATGCTGGTGGACGATGGAGAAATCACCGTAGGAGATTACACTATGTTTGGCCCCAATGTCACTCTCTGTACCGCCACCCATCCCATTTCTCCCACCTGGCGGCTCCGCCATGCGCAATACAATCCCGCCATTCATATCGGAAAAAATGTCTGGATAGGGGCAAATACCATTGTGCTTCCCGGCGTCACCATTGGAGATAACACCGTCATCGGCGCCGGCAGCCTTGTGACCAAGGACATTCCTGCCAATGTGGTGGCGTACGGTTCCCCCTGCAAAGTGGTGCGCCCCATCACCGAGGAGGATGAAACGTATTACCGCCCGGGGCATCTCTTAAATGAGGCTTTGTAAGGTCCAATAATGTCTTGCCAAAAACAGGAATGAGAAATAAGCATCAATAAGTAGTGAACAGAAAAGCAATAAAATAAACAAAAAGCTATATTAACACAGTAAAACTTGACGAATCTTGCAAATGGTGGTATAATACAATTACTTTAGTAGAGTGCTGACACATTTTGTGCATTCAGCACAATTTATTCGCCGGAATATGGAGGTGTAAAGATGTACAAGTCGAGAAAAAAACATTGGAAGGGATTGCTTTCCTGTCTGCTGGCATTTTTCATGGCGATGACCGTCTTTTCAGTAACGGCATCTGCAGAAGAAACTAGCGTCGACACCTGGGACGGAACTGCCGACAGCACATGGTACAACGACACGGATACGGAATTTCACTTGACCACGGCAGAACAGCTGGCCGGTTTGGCTGAGATTGTAAACAATGGCAATACCATGGAAGGGAAAACCATTTTCCTGGAAAACGATTTGGACTTGGCCGGACAGGAATGGACATCCATCGGCAACGGCAACAATGTAAGCAATTATTTTGCCGGGAATTTTAATGGACAGTATCATTCTGTTTTTAATATGAAAACCGGAGCAACACATCATGGCCTCTTTGGAATTGTATTCGATGGTACAGTCCAAAACCTTGGCGTTGAAAATGCCGACGTTACATATGCGGAAGAAGATACCTTCATTCGGGCCGGAATTTTAATGGATTGGGCCCATAATGCGGACATTCGCAACTGCTATACCACAGGAAAGATCACCACAAATGCATCTGGCGGCAAGGACATTGGAGGACTTGTAGGGCAGGGAATGTATGGCACGCAAATTATCGGCTGTTATTCTTCTGCAGTGATCGAATCGAAGGCGTATGATGCTGCTGAAGCTATCGGCGGCCTGGTTGGTTCTTGGGAAACAAAAGGGGAGCAGCCTTTGATTTCCGACTGCTATTTCGATGGCGAGATCATTTTCAGCGGCGGCCCTGTAGATACTGAGGATCCCAGCGCCGACAGTGGAATGACCACCAATGTAGGCGGCATTCTAGGTATGTGCTTTGATAATGAACCGGATTTGATTATTAAAAACTGCATGGTTGCCACCGAAAAAGTACAGGCTCCCAGCGATATCAATATCGATGTCGGCAACGGCGGTATGTGGATTGCATGGTATCAGGCAACCGGTATGCCGGAAAATTGTTATTGGCCGGTGGATGACCGTGAATGGCCGGCTTGCATTGCTTTTGAAACTTACATTTTAAGCTCATTCACCGATGGATTGTACTTTGATGAGTGTGGAACCGCTACTGCGGATTTCTTGGATCCTTCTATCCTTCAAGGTCTTCAGGAAAATGCAGAAGAAGGCGTCACTTGGGTGGAGGGCATTGATCACCCCACCTTCGCATGGGATGAGCAGAATATTCCTGCCGATTATGAAGCGGTTGAAACGGCAATCGGGAAGATTCCCAGTGATCTCACGGTTTATACCGACGAAACGGTGTCTGCCCTGAATGAATTGAAAAATGGGATTGATTGGAATTTAAGTTTGGCCGACCAGTCCCAGGTCGATGCCATAGCCCAGGCCATTGAAGACGCTATCGCCGCCCTGGAATACAAAGGAGCGGACTATCAGGCAGTGGACGCTGCCATTGCAAAGGCCCAGGCGTTGGATCCCAACGAATATCAGAACTTTTCCGGAGTGGAGGCCGCCATTGCTGCGGTGGAACGTGGTATGAATATCACCCAGCAGGCCGAGGTAGACGCCATAGCCCAGGCCATTGAAGACGCTGTCGCCGCTTTGGAATACAAGGGAGCGGACTATCAGGCAGTGGACGCCGCCATTGCAAAGGCTGAGGCACTGAACCCGGAGGATTACCAAGACTTCAGTCAGGTGGAAGCCGCCATTGCTGCGGTAGACCGGGGCAAAAACATCACGCAGCAGGCAGAGGTAGACGCCATGGCTCAAGCTATTGAGGATGCCATTGCCGCTCTGGAAGAAAAACCTGCGGCAGAACAACCTGTGGCGGAGGAGCCGGCGCCTGTCACCGGTGAAAGCCGAGACATGGATTTCTGGTTCTTCATGACAGTGACCGCCGGCGCTCTGATGGTTGGTGCTTTGCTCTATGGAAAGAGACGGAAACTGAATCGTTAAAACAAACAATTACAACACCCTGCGGAAATTCCCGCAGGGTGTTTTGCGCTGTAAGTTGGAATTGAAAACAAGGCTTCTGCCGCAGCAATCAAATTACTCCATCATATTTTCCTTATGATTTGACGATTGGACCTAAATTTCTTTGAAAATTGCTTGTGTTAATTTTAGTTGACACCCTGCCAATGGGAATTGGTAGCCTTTTTTCCGGGAATCTGGTATGATAGACCCCAGGATGCACTCCATCCAAACCGAAAGAAGGCGGAATGAAATCATGTTTGCAGAAAATCTACAAGCCCTGCGGAAACAGAAAGGCTGGTCGCAGGAACAGTTGGCGGATGCCATCGGGGTCACCCGGCAGACCGTCTCTAAATGGGAACTGGGCAGCACCACGCCGGAACTGGAAAAATTATTGGCCTTGAGTCAGCTGTTTGCCATCTCTTTGGACGATCTGACCGGCAATCCCTCTGCTCCCGCCCAGTCGAAGCAGGAACCTCAGCCGGTCATGCACGGCGCCGGCTTTTTTTGGGGCATGGGTATGCGCCCTTATTTCCATTATGAATATAAAAGCAAGCGCACCCTCTTTGGTCTGCCCTTGGTGCACATCCATCTGGGATGGGGCTTCTGCCATGCCAAGGGGATTCTGGCCATCGGCAATGTAGCCACCGGACTGTTTGCATTTGGCGGGGTAGCGTTGGGGCTGTTTGCTTTGGGAGGAGTTTCTCTGGGACTGTTAGCGTTGGGAGGTTTGGCTCTTGGCCTGCTGGCTGCCGTAGGCGGATTGGCCATTGGAGCCATTGCTGTGGGCGGCCTTGCAGTGGGACTGTTGGCATTGGGCGGACTGGCTGTGGGTGTTTACGCCATGGGTGGTGCCGCCATTGCTTCCCAAATTGCTGCCGGGGATTACGCCCAAGCAGCTGTGGCCATCGGCAACTCTGTGTTGGGAGATCGGACTTTTGCGCCAGGAGAGCTTTCCACGGGTCAGTTGGCCGCCCAGTTAAAGGAGTTTCTGCCCCAAACGCCGGATTGGATTCTCAACCTCTTTGTCCCGTTTTGCAGCCGCTAAAAAAGTTCCGCTCCCCCCTTGACAGAACAATAGGCGGGGAGTATACTATACTCGTAAATATAACAGTGTTATATGGAGGAAGCATGGCGCAAAAGGAACTCACCACATTAGAGCGGATCCACCAAGCCGCACGGAAGGAATTTTTGGAAAAAGGCTTTCAGAATGCCTCCCTGCGGCGGATCGTAAAACAAGCCGGCGTCACCACCGGCGCTTTTTACGGTTACTACAAGAGCAAAGAACAGCTTTTGGAAGCACTGGTGGGGAAGCAGTACGATACGGTGATGGCCTGTTACCGCAAGGCCCAGACCGATTTCCAGCTTCTTCCCAAGGAGCAGCAGCGGGAACAACTGTCGGACATTTCTGGGGAATGTATGTTTTGGATTCTGGACTATCTGTACCAGTATCCGGAAGAATTTCAGCTGATCCTGTGTCACTGTCAAGGCACCCGGTTTGACCATCTCATTGATGAAATGGTGGAGATTGAAGTAGACGCCACCAACCGCTTTGTCAATGTGCTGATGGAATTGGGCCAGCCGGCGCCGGAAATGGATCCCTGGCTGGAACACATGCTGGTCAGCGGGATGTTCCGCTCCTATTTTGAAGTGGTGGTGCACCGGCTCCCCAAGGAAGCAGCGGTGAACTATGTGAAAAAGCTCCGAGCCTTTTACACCGCAGGCTGGAAAGAGCTGCTGGGCTTTTGAAAAAGAGGCATTGCCTCTTTTTTTAGAGATACAAGTTAGTGCTTTCTAACTAAAACATCCGTCTCGCCGTCAAGGACAGCGGGAAGGAATGCCAGAAAGTTAGTTAAAACAAACTATAATTGGATATAGGAAGGGGCCCCTTCTGTATCATAAAAGAGTCATTTGAAGGAGGAATTTTCATTGAAAAAGCAACCATCGAATTTGTCCCGGCTGATGGAAGCGGCAGGAGGACACCGGGTGCTGACCTATGGGTCCTGGGTGCTCAGCGCCGTCAGTGCCCTGGTGGCGCTGGTGCCCTTTTGGTACATCTGGCGCATGATCCGGGAAGTGCTGCGGGTAGCGCCGGACTTTGCCCAGGCCCAGCACCTGCCGGAATACGGCTGGATGGCGGTGCTCTTTGCTCTGCTTTCCATGCTGATCTATCTGGGGGCGCTGATGTGCTCCCACCTGTCGGCGTTCCGCATTGCCACCAATCTCCGTATCCGGATGATGCACCATATCGCTGCCCTGCCCCTGGGTTTTGTGGAGCAGTTCGGCAGCGGTAAGCTGCGGAAGATTGTCAACGAATCCAGTTCCGCCACCGAAACCTATCTGGCTCATCAGCTGCCCGATAAGGCGGCGGCCATTGCCACCCCCTGCGGACTGTTGGTTCTGCTACTGTTGTTTGACTGGCGGCTGGGACTGTTGAGCTTGGCGCCGGTGGTGCTGGGCTTCTGCATTATGATGGCCATGACCGGCAAGCGGATGGCGGAAAAGATGAAGCAGTACCAGGATGCACTGGATGCCATGTCCAATGAAGCGGTGGAGTACGTCCGGGGGATCCCGGTAGTCAAGACTTTCGGACAGACGGTGTTTTCCTTCAAAAAATTCAAGGCTTCCATCGACAACTACCGCACCTGGGTCATTGCCTATACCAAAGAACTCCGCTGGCCTATGATGTGGTACACCGTGGCCATCAACAGCGTCTTTGTGTTTTTAATTGCTGCCGCCCTCTGCTTTACGCAGGGCGGGGTCACCAATGAGTTTTTGCTCAACCTGTTGTTTTATATCATTATCACCCCCATCATCTCCCTGACCCTCACTAAGATCATGTTTATGAGTGAAAACGGCATGATCGTGGCGGATGCTATGGAACGGATGGACAGCGTGCTGAACCTGAAGCCCTTGGCTGAACCTACCTCGCCCCGCCACCCCAAAGACAGCTCGGTGGAACTGGACCATGTGAGCTTCAGCTACGATGGAACAACGCCGGTAATCCGGGACGTTTCCCTGGCCATTCAGCCGGGGCAGACGGTAGCCTTTGTAGGCCCTTCCGGCGGAGGAAAATCCACCTTAGCCGGTCTGCTTTCCCGCTTCTTTGACCCTCAGCAGGGGCAGGTAAAGATCGGCGGGGAGGATGTGAAAAACATCGCTAAAGAAGAGTTGATGAACACCGTCTCCTTTGTGTTCCAGAACAGCCGGCTGATGAAAACCAGCGTGTTGGAAAACGTCCGGCTGGGGAAACCGGAGGCCAGCCGGGAAGAGGTGGAGCGAGCCCTGGAAGCGGCGCAGTGCATGGACATCATCCAAAAGCTGCCGCAAGGGGTGGATACGGTCATCGGCGCCAAGGGGGTGTACCTTTCCGGCGGCGAACAGCAGCGGATTGCCATTGCACGGGCTATTTTGAAAAACACTCCGGTGCTGATTTTGGATGAGGCCACCGCATTTGCTGACCCGGACAACGAATCCCGGGTGCAGGCGGCCTTTGCCAATCTGGCGAAAGGAAAGACGGTGATCATGATCGCCCACCGGCTGTCCACTGTGGCCAACGCCGACTGCATCTATGTGGTGCGGGACGGCCAAATCGTGGAGCAGGGCAGGCTGCCTCAGCTGGTGAAGCAGAAGGGGCTGTTTGCTTCCATGTGGAAGGATTATCAAACTTCGGTTCAATGGAAGGTAAGTAAGGAGGAACAGGCATGATCCAAAAGCTGCAAAAGACCTTTGCCCTTTCCCGGCAGGGGGCCGTTGATCTGATCAAGGGCTGCATCGCCTGTATGTTTCAGAATTTGTCTTTTCTGTTTCCGGTGGGACTGCTGTACTTTTTGGTAGGGGACCTGCTGGGCGGCGGCGTCCCGGCAGGAAAGATCTGGTTTTACGTCCTGGGCTGCCTTGTGGCCCTGGGACTGATCCTGCTCACCACCTGGTTTCAGTATAATTGCACCTACTTTGCCACCTATATTGAAAGCGGCGTCCGCCGGATCACCTTGGCGGAACGGCTGCGGCAGCTGCCCCTGTCCTTCTTTGGAAAGAAGGACTTGGCGGATTTGACCAGCACCATCATGGCGGACTGCACCTTTTTGGAGCAGAGCTTTTCCCACTTTATCCCGGAACTGTTCGGCTCCATTGCTTCCACCCTGCTTTGCGCCATTGCCCTTTGCATTTACGATTGGCGGATGGCTTTGGCTGCCTTGTGGGTGCTGCCGGTGTCCTTTTTGGTGGTGGGTCTTTCTCAGAAGGTACAGAGAAAGCTCAACCAAAAATCCATGGACGCAAAAATGGCCTGCGCCGACGGCATTCAGGAGTGCATTGAAAC
>PPYE01208393.1_pt1 | contig 12851 bp, 8 predicted proteins | sample 1559881 | NCBI WGS metagenome assembly PPYE01 (sample SAMN08240022, study PRJNA423297) | Human gut metagenome, whole genome shotgun sequencing project.
AACGGCGGCCGTAACTATAACGGTCCTAAGGTAGCGAAATTCCTTGTCGGGTAAGTTCCGACCCGCACGAATGGTGTAATGATCTGGACACTGTCTCAACAACGCACCCGGCGAAATTGTAGTACCGGTGAAGATGCCGGTTACCCGCGGCAAGACGGAAAGACCCCATGGAGCTTCACTGTAGCCTGATATTGGGTCTCGGTATTTTATGTACAGGATAGGCGGGAGACTTGGAAACCAGCACGCCAGTGTTGGCGGAGTCACCCTTGGGATACCGCTCTTAAAGTATTGAGATTCTAACCTGCAGCCATGAATCTGGCTGGGGGACATTGTCAGGTGGGCAGTTTGACTGGGGCGGTCGCCTCCAAAAGAGTAACGGAGGCGTTCAAAGGTTCACTCAGCATGGACGGAAACCATGCCTTAGAGTGCAAACGCATAAGTGAGCCTAACTGCGAGACTGACGGGTCGAGCAGTAACGAAAGTTGGAGTTAGTGATCCGGCGGTATGTGAGTGGAAATGCCGTCGCTCAACGGATAAAAGCTACCCTGGGGATAACAGGCTGATCTCCCCCAAGAGTCCACATCGACGGGGATAAGATATCCCACTGTTTACAGTTAAGACCCCTTATGGACTATGAGGTTGATAGGCTGCGTGTGTAAGTATGGTGACATATTTAGCTAGGCAGTACTAATAGGTCGAGGGCTTGACCTTAACAAGTTAGATTATGTGTCAGGCAATTGTTAGAGTTCCACTGCGCTTTATCTGTATTTAGTTTTCAGGGTATATGCCTTGAATGATGTGAGCTATGCACCATTAGCTCAGTTGGCTAGAGCACCTGACTCTTAATCAGGGTGTCCAGGGTTCGAGTCCCTGATGGTGTACCATCAGTGGCCCGTTGGTCAAGCGGTTAAGACATCGCCCTCTCACGGCGAAAACAGGAGTTCGATTCTCCTACGGGTCACCATTTTGACCTTAGGTATTGCCAACAGGTCATTTCTTCAAATACTGTGACTTTATCATCACAGTCAGTCGGTGCTTATTACGATGAGGGTCCACCCGTTCCCATCCCGAACACGGTAGTTAAGCTCATTCGTGCCGAAGATACTTGGCGGGCGACTGCCTGGAAAAATAGGTCTGTGCCGACATAAGTCTTTTGGGATAATAATCAGGCTGCTTATTTTGCCAAATGGCTTTACTTTGATTCGTGTGATGTGGAAGTGGTGGCTGATACCACCTTTTCTGCAGCACGCAAGTATCTACGCAATGGAAATGAGCAGATGCGAGTTGCGGTGCTGAACTTTGCCAATCCCCATTACGCCGGTGGTGGCGTAGAGCATGGCGCTATGGCTCAAGAGGAATGTTTGTGCCGTAGCAGTAATTTGTATCCCTGCCTTTTCGCACCCTGTGCCCAGGCGGAGTATTATCAATTTCATCGCAATCGGGCGGATCATCTGTTTACGGACCGTGTGGTCTATACGCCGGACGTAGTGGTTTTCAAAGACGATCAGCCGGTGCCGCAGTTATTGCCCAGGGAGCAATGGTTCCGAGTGGATGTGCTCACTTGCGCTGCACCATATCTTGGTGAACCGGTGCATATTACGCCGAGCGATTTGAAAGCCTTATTTAAGTCACGGATTCGGGAAATATGCCGTGTGGCCATGGAACACCAAGTTACCACGGTTGTATTCGGCGCCTTCGGCTGCGGTGCTTTTCGCAATCCGCCGGAATTGGTGGCCCGGGCCTTTCGTGAAGTGCTGCAAGAAGAACTTTATAAACACAGTTTTTCTAAAGTCGTTTTTGCCATTAAAAGTAATGGAAAGCCCGACGATAATTATACTGTGTTTTCCAAGGTGTTTGGGCAGGAGATAGGATAGAAACCATATTATTAGGTGTTGCAAATGATTAAGAAAAAATACAGTCATCGCACTATACACGATGAGCAAATTCAAAAGCTATATCTGGCGGCAAAAGCCGTTGCAGTTCCCCAGGTGATCAGTGAACAAATGTGTTCCGGCGGTGTCGGCGCAGCTGTATGCACAAAGCAAGGTCGTATTTTCACAGGGGTGTGCGTGGACACCGATTGCTCTTTGGGCATGTGTGCTGAGCGAAATGCTTTGTCCACAATGATTACCACAGGCGAATTTGATATAGACATGGTGATTGCCGTGAACAAATACGGAAAAGTGTTGCCGCCTTGCGGCGCTTGCCGAGAATTTATGGGGCAATTCAGTCATGCAAACGATATACAAGTGGTGGTGGATAACGACGGCACCGTTGTGCACCTCAAGGATTTAATGCCGTTTCCTTATTGATGGATTAAACAAACGAGACGAACACGAAAGTTTTGAGAGCTGCTTTTTTGGAGGTATTATGATACGGGAATTGACGATCGGTGATTTTGAAAAAGTGGAGCCGATGATGGCGGCGCTGCATAAAATTCATGTTGAAAACAGGAGCGATTTTTATTCTGAAAATGCGCATCCGATCACCAAAAAGGAATTCAAGGCGATGCTTAAAGACAAGAACAAAATTGCCCTGACATTTGCTGAAAACGGAGAAATTGCAGGTATAGCCCTTGCAACCATCAAAGACCGGACGGTCCGGTCTATCTATATTGACGCCATCTTTGTGCTTGAACCATTCCGTCGGCGGGGCATTGCCACAAGGTTATTTAGGCAAATCCAGGACACTGCAAGCGAGATCGGTGCTGAAAGAATGGATTTGATGGTATGGGCGTTTAATGCGCCGGCATTGGCGTTTTATAAATCCTTGGGTATGCAGGAGCAAAGGATTGTATTGGAAAAACAGGTGAAATAAACGGACTGACGCGATTTGCGTCTTTTAGATACGGAATGATAATAAAAAACACACCGGGTCACCCGGTGTGTTTTGTCTTTGTGGCTTTGGCGTTGGGGAGGAACGAGACAGATGGGCGTTAAACCTTTTTAACGCCGGTTTCTGAAGTGATTTTTTGGGTAGACAGGGCGTTCTTTTTGGCATAATGCACGCCCTCAACATAATAATACCAACCGGGGTTGACCACCAACTTTTTGGAAAGGCTGTAGGTAGTGCCATCTTTATACAGGTCTTTGTAGGTTTTGTAGGGCGACCAGGTGTAGCTGGCGTTCAGTCTGCGCATAACCACTACCTTGGTAAAGCCGCACTTCTTTACACCGGACACACATTTGGTCAGCCCGCTGATGGTCATGGTGTTGCTGTTCATGGCGAACTTCAGCGTGGCAGATGTGATCAATCCGCTGGTGCGGGCGCCGGTTGCGGTGGCGCCGTAATCCTCAGCAGCGTCCAAGATCAGCAAATCCTCTTGGGTGAAAATCACATCGTCCTCTGTGGGATCGGCTGCAATGTAGCCGCCCTCCGGTACGGTGTCTGTTTTGTCTGCGGCAAAGGCCGCGCTGGGCAGCAGGCAAATGCTCGCCAGCAGAACGGCAATCACCGAATGGATCCATTTTTTCATTTTGGTACACCTCTTTCTTTTTTTGTGCCAAAGCGCACGGTGCAGGGGGGGTTGTCCCTACAACTGCATTATATCTTGCCGGTGCCGTCGATGTCTGTCGAAATATGCGCTAAATTGTGAAAAATTCTCATTTAATGAAAAATGCGGCAGAATGCAGTGCCCACAGTAGGCAAAAGGGGTCAAAATATGGTACAATAAGACGAGACACTTTTTTTGCAAAAAAATACCAAAAGGGTGTAAGGTTTTGACCCGCCAAACGGACTACTAAGTGGAAGGCGGCTGAAAGGAGGTGGCACGATTTGGCAGGCAGTGAGAAAAAGAAAGCAGACGATTTGCTGCAAGAGGGGTACGCCAAGTATTACACGGCAATCTACCGCTATGCGCTTTCTCGATTGGGCGACCCGCACAAAAGTGAGGATGTGGCGCAAGAGGCCTTTGTGGTCTATTATAAGCGGCTGCGCACCGGCGAGATATTCACAGCACCCCGGGCATTTTTGTACCGCACGGCGGATCACCTGGTGCAAAAGCAGTTTGACCGGCAAAAGCGAGCGCAAAACTGTATCACTCTGGACGAGGTGATTGAAATTCCTGCCCAGAATGCGGATCCGGATGAGCGACTGACCTTTGAGGAGTATTCCCGCCAGATCAGTGCCGCTCTGTCAGACACGGACGCAGCCCTGTTCTCGATGCGTTACATAGAAGATCTAAAGATTGAAGACATTGCCGCGCGCATGGATATGCGCGTGCCGGCAGTGACCACGCGGCTCCATCGGCTGCGAAAAAAACTAAGGGAGATCTTAAACCAGCTGTTTTAACTCCCGGAAAGGACGCGTTATGGCGACACTGCATATTGACAAAATCATTGCAGAAAAAGTGAACCAGGACGATCTTATCCGTCTGATAGAGACGGTGATCGATGAAGAAATGCAGAGGCCGGAAGCGGAAATGAACTGCGACCTGATCGACCAGTGTGTAGACGCGCTGCTGGAAATGCGGCAGGATCGGGACCATTTGGCAGTGATGGTGCCGCTGATGCAGGATAAAGCGTTTTTGCACTTGATTCAGCGCAAGGCCGGCAATACGGCTCGACTGAACGGTGCGGCGCGTGGTGCGCTGATCGCTGCGGCGATTCTAGCCTCCACCATCAGTGTAAACGCCATGGTAGACGCTGCATTTGATTACAACATTTTAGAGCATATCGGAAAGGCGATTTCCGCCTCTGTGCTGGGGCCGGAAATCATTGGCGGCGAGGACGATGTTGACGAGCCAACCACTGTGCCCGGCGCCACGGAAAAGAGCGAGTCCACGACGGCACCGGAGCGTACCACCGCAAACGGAGAAACCACTACCCGTCAACCGGAGCAAACCACCACGGCGACTGCCGTCACGCAAACCACGACCACTCCCACCACCACGGAACGGGAGCAGGAGAGCACCACCAAGAAAGAACCGACCACCAAGAAACTAACCGGTGATAATGTGCACCACAAGCCCACCCAACCGGATCGACCGGAGGAGACCACCAAGGCTGTGCGTGTGATTGGATTTAATGCCCAGTTGGGCGAAAGTTTTAAGAGCCACTACATTTACGGCGAACAGCTCAGCTACGACGGCCTGACCTTAACGGCAGACTGGAGTGACGGCACCACTAAACCGGTGGCATTGAAGAATTGTACTTATACCACCCAAGTGAATATGAACCGCACGGCGGATGTGATCCTGCACATTCTGTATAAGGGCTTTTTGGTAGAAATACCCATTACCGTGCGACCCAATGAAGAAACGAGAGAAAGTACCATTTGCCAAACGGATCGGTACGACTACCTGCTTTGCAAGGCGGGGGCGTACATCACCGCTTACCGTGGAACCGCAAAAGAGCTGATTTGCAATGTGGTAGACGGCAACCGTATTTTTGCCATTGCGGATGAGGTATTCCGAAAGCATACGGAATTAACTACCGTTGAGCTGCCCTATGTGACTTATGTCGGAGCCAAAGCCTTTGCCGGTTGTACGGCGTTGACACAAGCGGAGCTGCCGAAGCTGCAGCAGTTAGGTGAAGAAGCTTTTGCAGGTTGTAAAGCATTGGCAGAAGCGGAAACCGGAGACAGCTTAACCCACATCGGTCGTCGCGCTTTTGCCGAAACGGCGTTGCAACGTCTGCGCTTGGGCAAAGGTGTGACTGTCATCCCGGAGGGGCTTTGCAACGATTGCACGCATCTGGAGTCCGTGCGGTTGCAAGGTCAGGTGACAGAAATCGGCAGTTGGGCCTTTGAAGGCTGCGGTCGTTTGAAAACCGTTACCGGAACTGAACATTTGCGCCGGGTCGGGGATTACGCGTTCTCGGATTGCCAAGCTGTTACTTTTGCATTTCCTGCACAACTGGAGGTTGCCGGAGAAAATGCGTTTTACTTCTGTCGACAGCTGCAAATCGGTGCCCTGCCGCAAAGCATAAAATCCATTGGCAAGCGTGCCTTTGCCTATTGCCCCGGATTGACGGAGGTACGGCTGCCGTCCGGCATTGCCGTTGTACCGCAGGAGGCTTTTCGTGCCACCAATGCCAAGACCATTGTGTTGCCGGAGGGCGTGGAGCGTATTGAAAGCGGTGCCTTTGAAAGCTGCAAGGCCACGGCCATCACCGTGCCCGGCACGGTCAAGTATATCGGCAAGCAGGCGCTGTACAGCGTGCTGCTGCGTGATGTGCGCTTTAACTGTTTGTCCCCGGTGATGGAGGACCAGGTGCTGTACAGCTCTAAACAGCTGGTGGTGCAGTGCTATCTGGGCACTACCCCGTACCAGTACGCCAAGGCCAATCAGATCAAGGTGGAATTGAAACAGGATCTGCCGGAAGTGATTCCCGGCACAGACGATTAAGGAGGGGCAAAATGAACGCAAAACAAAAAATGAATTGGCGGAGATGGACGGCATTGCTTTTGTGTCTGTTGTTGACGCTGTCCGCCTTGCCCCTGCAAGCCTTGGCTGCAGAGACGCAGACGGATGTTGTTACCTGTACTGACCCTACAAATGCAGATGTTGCGATTACCTATGATTACGACACGGATACCTTAACGGTCAGCGGCACCGGTCGGTTCTCCGGCCAGGTGCTGGTGCCACCCTGGAGCGAGGCGGAGGATATGACCGACGCTTTTGTTTTGAAAAATCTGGTGGTGGAAGAGGGCGTGACTGCCATCGGCCCGGAGGGCGACGCGGCTTATGTGATCGCCACTGCCTCCACCACGGATATTTACCTGCCGGACAGTTTGACCAATGAGAATTTCAGCTGCAAGGGCGCCACTTACTTAGCGACAGTGCGCTTGCCGGCGGGTATGCACACCCTGGGCGACCATATGTTTGACGGTTGTAAGTATTTGGATACCTTGAATATACCCCAGGGCGTTACCAAGATCGGCGATTATGCATTTTACGGTTGTCGAGCGCTGGATATTACCCTGCCGCCGCTGCTGGAACACATTGGAAATAAGGCGTTTTGCCGCTCCGGTTTGACCCAAGCGGTGCTCCCGGACACGGTCACGACCGTAGGCGTCAGCGCCTTTGAACAGACCGCTTCTTTGAAGCAGGCCACCCTGGGCGCCGGTATAACCGCCGTGCCCAAGCGGATGTTCTACGCCAGCGCGGTGGAGCAGGTGCGCCTGCCTGCGGGTGTGCAGTCCATTGAACGGGACGCATTCTTTAATTGCAGAGCCTTGACGGATCTACAACTGCCGGAGGGGCTGACTACCATTGGCAGCAGCGCACTGGGCGGTTGTGTGGCGATGACGGAACTGACCATTCCCGGCACTGTGACCAGTATTGCAGAAACAGCCTTTAATGGCAGCGGCTTGCATGTTGTTCATGTACGCGAGGGTATGACCCGGCTGTCAGACACGGTGTTTGCCAATCTGCCCCTGACCCGGGTGGACCTGCCGAACAGTCTGACCGCTGTTGGCGACGGCGCATTTGCAAACTGCACAAAACTGCAAGAGATCACTCTGCCGAATGGCGTGACGGAAGTGGGAACCGGCGTGTTTGCGGGCTGTACGGCGCTTACCACGGTACATTGGCCCAAAAATTTGGATACCGTACCGGGCACCGCTTTTGCCGGCTGTACGGCTTTAACGGACTTTGATTTTACCGGTATCACTGCCATTGGTGACGGTGCCTTTAGTGAAAGCGGTTTAACGGAACTGGCTCTGCCTATGACGGTGACCCGGTTGGGCGAAAGCGCATTTGCACACAGTGCATTGCAAGAAATTTGGAGCCTGGGCGGTGTGGAGACCTTGCCCACCGATGTGTTTGCTTACACGCAGATCCAGACATTTGATATTCCCCAGGGGCTATACATTGCCCCCGGTGCCTTTGAATACTCTGCCTTGCAAAAGGTAGCTACCGGTATAGATGTAACGGAAATCAACGACGGTGCATTCCGCAACTGCCGCAAGCTGACCTCGGTGGAGCTGAATGAGGACGTCACCCGCATTGGGGACAACGCTTTTCGTGCCTGCACGGCGCTGACTTCCATTGATTTTCCGGAGTCGCTGGTGACCATTGGCGACTATGCCTTTTATACCAGTGGGCTGACTTCGCTGGTGGTACCCAACACGGTGCAGCAGATGGGCCGCATGGCTTTTGCAGGCAGCGCACTCACAGAGGTATCTGTGGTCAGCGGCGTCAAAACCTTGGGCGATTACGCCTTTGCCGGGTGCCATGCCACTTTCCGTTTGCCTATGAGCCTGACGGAGATGGGCAAGTATCCCTTGGGCTTTACCGCCTCGGAGAACGACGGCAATGTGACCGTGTTCAAAATGGAGGATGTGAATGTCATTGCGCCGGCAGGCAGCGAGGCCATTCGCTACGCCAAGGAAAACGACCTGAAGTATAAAATGATCGGCCCGGAGGACACGGATTTTAACGAGGAAAATTACCTGTATGGTACTGTGGGCGACGGCGACTGGTACTTTGACAAGCGCACCGGCGCACTGTCTACCAACGCCACCAATGTGGGGACGAAGCAGGGCTTTTATTTTACAAACGGCCAACTTTGGAAATATAAGCAGGCCGGGGTGCGCTCTGTGCACCTGCTAAATGGCGTGAAAAACCTGGGCGATATCTTTGCCGGAATCACCACCTTGGAGCAGGTAACGGCAACGGACAGTCTGACCAATATCAACACGGATGCCTTTGTAGGCTGCACCGGGCTGAAAAGTGTCAGCCTGCCGGCAGTGACCAAGATCGGCGCCAACAGCTTTGCCGATTGTACGGCACTGCAAACGGTAGACCTGCCCCTGGCCGCCACCATTAGCGACCATGCGTTCCAAAACTGCACAGCCTTGCAGTTCCTGAAATTGCCGGCGGTAACCAAGATCACTTCCACCGCCTTTGCCGGGTGTACCGGGCTGACCGATCTGACCCTGGGCAAAGGGGCGGCTGTGATCGACGATCGCGCCTTTACAGACTGTAAGGCGCTGACGAATTTAGATCTGGGCAGCACCGTGTCCATCGGCCGTGAGGCCTTTGCCGGTTGTACCGCTCTGGCGGCCATCAGCCTGCCGGATCGTGTGACTCAGCTGGGCGTGGGTGCATTCCGTAACTGTACCGGCGCTACCGGGATCGAGATCGGCAGCGGGCTGACGGAAGTACCGGCCTACGCCTTTGCAGACTGTACTGGTGTCAAGGACATTGTCTTTGACGAAGGCGTGGTCACCATCGGCCCCAATGCGTTCCAAAATGCGGTTTCCGTGGTGTTCCTGACTCTGCCCAATAGTGTAACCACCGTTGGCAGTCGTGCCTTTGCCGGACTGCTGAATGTGGAAAAGATCACCCTGGGCAGCGGGCTGACCCAGGTGGAGAGCTACGCTTTTGACAACGCGGTGAACTGTTACCAACTGACTCTGGACAGTGCTGTGAACGCACTGACCAATGCGGATATGGTGGCTTGCCACCTGGCCTATTACGGCGGCCAAAAGCCTATGATCCCCGGCGCAGGCATGGCCTACTCCGTGGAGGGCTACAACAGCTTCCGCCGCATTGGCGAGAATACTGCCGGCTTGGCTGTGGTGGTGGGTGACCATGCCACCGCCCTGAGTATGCACTTCTTGGCAGCCCAGACGGATAAGGTCAAAAGCGTGACCCTGGGCAAGCAGGTGCAGCGGATCGGCTATGAAATCAAAAAGGGCTACACCGCCGATTACACCAAGGCCTTTGCCGCCGAGTTTATCGGCAACGGGTACCTGGAGCAGGTGACCGTCAGCAGTGAGAACCCCTATTTGTACGCAGACGGCAGCGGGCTGTATTCTAAGGATAAATCCACGCTCTATGCCGCTGTAACCGGCAAGGGGGATTATACAGAAAACACCGCCTCCGCCATCGGCGACTGGGCGCTGTCTTGTAATGCAAAGTTAAAGAAGGTCACGCTGGGCAAGAGCGTGCGTACCGTTGGCACAAAAGCCTTTGCCTATGATCGGAAGCTGAAGTATGTGCAGCTGACCGACGGCTTACAGCAGATCGGCGCCAGCGCCTTTACCGGCTGTACTGCGCTGAAAGTGCTGGAACTGCCAGATACAGTCACCACCTTGGGCAACAATGCGTTTGAGAACTGTACCGCCCTGGCGTCTGTATTGTTGTCCGGTGGACTGACGGCGCTGCCCACCTACGCATTTCGGAATTGTACTGCCCTGACAGGCGTGGTGGTGCCGAACAGTGTAGCTGCCTTTAATCCGGGCGCATTTGCAGACTGCAAGGCGCTGAAGGAGGTGTATATCGGCAGCCAGAGCACCCGGTATGTGCAGCTGGGCACCAACCGCACCCATGTGTTTGCCCGTTGCCCGGCACTGACCGTTTACACCATGGCCGGGTCGGATGCGGCCGTGTACGCCAAGACCCGGAACATTCCCACAAAGCTGTACACGGACGCAGACGCGTTTGCCGATCTGTGCGCCATGAAGCGGGATATTTATGCCGGTTATCTGGGCTTTTGCACGGACGGTCACGGCGATATTCAGTGGCTGACCGTGTACGCTGCGGACTGCACCCATGACGGTTACGCCATTGGTGTATGCGAGTATTGCTCCGCGATTTTGGAAGAGCGGCACACCACCGCCACCGGTCACAACTATGTGGTTAGCGAGACCCCGGCGGCAGACGGTCGGGATGGGGTGCGCATCACCACCTGCCAAAACTGCGGCGACAGCAGCTACACGGTGCTGCCCGGCAGCGGCACGGCGGTGGAGGAGACCCATACCGTGACCGGCACGGTGGTGCTGGCAGCGGATCGAGCGGCAACCAAGGGCACCCACGCCGCCATTGGCGCAGATATTCTGCTAAACGGCTACACCCTGGCGACCACGGACGAGAAGGGCAACTTCTCCCTGCAGCTGAAAAGCGGTACTTATGCCCTGACTGTGCGCTATGCTTACGGCTTTAGCCGCACCCTGTATGTGGTGGTCAGCGACCGGGATCTGCAATGCGGCAGCGTACCGGTCATCGGCTGTGACTGGAACAAGGACGGCAAGATCGACGATCAGGACTACTATATGTTTAAACTGATCTTTGGCACCCATCAAGGTCAGGCCGGGTATCTCAGCTATGTGGATATGAACCACGACGGTATGATCAACACCCGGGATATGATCTTTGTGGAGCGGTGTATGGGGCTGCAAGCCGGCAGTTTTGCTTACACACCGCTGGTGATTCGGTAATCGGGGCTGCGGCCCGGATATACAAGTGGGGGCACCCACGGTCAAAATCAATATAAGCGGAAAGGCAGGACTTTAGGGCCCTGCTTTTCTGCTTTGCGGCAGCAAAAAAAGACAGCCGGTGCAGAGCACAAGGCTGTCTTTTTGTATGGGCGATTCTGTTTATGCCAGATCTTCGGCAAATGCCACGGCTGTGTCCTCGTCACATTCCAAATACAGATCGTATTCGGTGTTACCGTCCCGATAGCGTAGGGTGCAGCTGTTGTCCCGGGCTAAAATCAGAATGTCCAGCCCGTTGGCGTGTACCAGTTTACCGCTGTCAATATCGGTCACCCGGTCTTTGCCCTCCCAGTCATTGGCGGTGGCGTACCGGGTCACCGTCAGATCGCCGGCGACGCCGTCAGCTTCAAACAGAACCTGGGCGGCGGTCGTGACGCTGTCGCTTTGAATGGTGCTCACAGACTGAATATGGCTTTGCGCCAACTGCCGGGGCAGGGTCACCGGGGAGATGCCCCGTTCCGCCAGTTGCTTGGCAACCGGACTTGCCGTCAGTGCATAGCCGGCGGCGCTGGTGTCTGCCTCCGCCAGATTGGGGTCAATCTGCGCACTGCCGTTGATCTTGTGGGCGATCTCGGACGGAATGTTAAAGTTGAACAGATGGGCGGATACGCTCATGGCAGATACGGTGGCGGCGGCAATCAGGGCTGCTACAATCACAGCTTTCAGCCACTTGCGGCGGGGCTGTACGGCGATTTTGCCGTCGGCGTGCATTTCCATTAAGTCAAAGCAAGTGTCGATATAATTCATATCGATCTGGCTGCTGTCTTTTTCCAGCTCCCGGTCGATCATCTGCCGCAGCTCCCGGTCGCTCAGATTGGGCAGTCCGTTATACAGTGCCCGCTTTACTTGTTTTTGTGTTGCAGTCATTGTGGTTTTCCTCTTTCATTTCGTTCTTTGATTTTATTTCAGAGATTGTATAGTTCGCTTGATCTTTTCTTTCAATCGCACATGGCGTTTGCTGACAGCGTTCTCCGTCATGTTCAGTTCGGCTGCCACCTGCCGCAGCGGTTTTCGTCGCACATAATGCTCATAGTAAATACGACGATCTGTGTCGTTTAGTTTGGAAAGAACTGTAACGGCACGACGGCGGATCTCCTCATCCGTAGGGTCCGGATCTGTTTCCGAAGGGAATGTTTGTTGATAGATCCCGGCCTGCTCCATGGCGATCACTTTGTCGCTGCTGTTTTCAAATTGCATTTCCCGGCGCATTTTTTCCTCCCGGATCATCACCTGACCTTTGAGAATAGCGACTTTAAACAGCCAGGCTTCATAATTGTGAATGCACCGGCCGGCACGCAGCGCTTGCATCAGCTCTATGTATGCCTCTTGTACGCAGTCCTCCGCGTAGTCCGGCCAATCCCGGAAGTACAACCGACATCGCCAATACAATTTGTCCCGATAGCGCTGGCAATCCTCTACCGTCTTTTGAATGGTGACTTCTGCCGGCGGCGCGTTTGGTGTTTGTTCTATCATAATGCCTCATAGGAAAAAATAAAAAAATCATCTGTATACAAGAGAAATATGCCATAAACAGTTCATTTTGTCAACACTTTGTCGGTAAAGTTTTGCGGTTAATGAACACTTACCCGCTTTAAAAAATTTTTTTGAAAAATTTTTGCTTTTTTTTG
>PPYE01414520.1_pt1 | contig 12849 bp, 12 predicted proteins | sample 1559881 | NCBI WGS metagenome assembly PPYE01 (sample SAMN08240022, study PRJNA423297) | Human gut metagenome, whole genome shotgun sequencing project.
TCCTTAAAGAAGGCATCATCCGTATCATAGATATTCTTCATCATTTTCTTCACCTGTGCCTTTTCGCCAATACCCAGACGGTTGTTGACCGTCGGAACATGCAGACTTGTCTTGAAGACACGCAAGTCTGGCAACATGGCCAAATTGGTGATACCTAACTGAGAAGCAAGTGCAGCCTGAAAGTATACACGGACCAAGGTCATGTAATCTTCCATTCCACCTACCTTTTTATCGTCGTCCTTACGACCGAATAGTTTTGCAAAAATTCCCATTCCTTTATTATTTTATTTTCTATATCTATTTAAATTGTTCTGCAAAAATACAATAAAATCAGTAAATACCCAAATCAAAGCGACGTTTTTTATATAAAAAGGTGCTTTTTTTATCAAAAAATGCATTTTTATGGCTTATGATTTCACTCATTCAACTTTTTTTAGTAACTTTGCCGCGTTTTAAGATAAGACTATTCAACTTTATTATATTAGAAATAGAGAAGATATGAAAGGAATCGTATTAGCGGGAGGTTCGGGTACAAGACTTTACCCTATTACCAAAGGTATCAGTAAGCAATTGATACCCATTTTTGATAAGCCAATGATATACTACCCTGTTTCCGTGCTAATGTTGGCAGGAATCAAGGAGATTTTGATTATATCTACCCCATTCGACTTGCCTGGTTTCAAACGTCTGTTAGGCGACGGCAGCGAATTGGGTGTACACTTCGAATATGCAGAACAGCCATCACCCGATGGTCTGGCTCAAGCCTTCATCATTGGTGAGAAGTTTATCGGTAATGATACAGTCTGTCTGGTTTTGGGTGACAACATTTTCTATGGAGCCGGTTTTACGGGTTTACTCAAGGAAAGCGTAAAAGCTGCAGAAGAAGGACTGGCAAGCGTATTTGGCTATTATGTCAACGATCCGGAAAGATATGGTGTGGCAGAGTTTGATGAAAACGGCAACTGCCTGAGCATAGAAGAAAAACCGGAAATGCCTAAGAGCAACTATGCGGTTGTAGGACTCTATTTCTATCCAAACAGCGTGGTGCATGTGGCTAAGAACATCAAGCCTAGCGCAAGAGGTGAGCTGGAAATAACAACTGTAAACCAGCACTATCTGACAGAAAAGACTCTGAAAGTAAGAACCTTACAGCGCGGTTTCGCCTGGCTTGACACCGGTACCCACGATAGCCTTTCGGAAGCCAGTACCTTTATAGAAGTCATCGAAAAGAGACAGGGTCTGAAAGTGGCATGTCTGGAAGAAATCGCATTCAAACAAGGATGGATAGACAAAGAACAGTTGCTGAAACTTGCCCAACCGATGCTCAAAAACGGTTATGGACAGTATCTGAAAGAACTAGCGGCAAGCAGATAGCACAGATTCTATCATTTATCTTATACGAATATAAAAAGGTGTAAACACAATAGAATATAAAATAATGGAAGAAACAAAGAACTTTGATTTGGGACGTGATCAAGAGCAGGAAGAGAAGTCATCTATTGACTTCCAGCTGATTTATTCTACTCTTATCCTCAACTGGAAATGGTTCGTTCTATCACTCATTGTATGTTTGGGATTGGGATATCTCTACATACGCCATGCAAGACCGCAATACCAGGCAACCGCTAAGGTACTGATAAAGGATGACGACCAGAGAAAGAACAGAGGAATGGGTAACAGCATGATTCAGAATGCTGCAAACCTCGGTTTTATTTCAAACTCAAACGGTATAGACAATGAGATTGAAATTCTTTCGGCTCAAGACTTGGCTAACCAGGCTGTAGTAGACATGAAATGCTACGTGAACTATTATCATAAAGGAACCTTCAGGGATCAGTTAGTCTATAAAGAGCAGGAAGTCAGCGTTGACTTAGACCTGGCTCATCTCAAGAAGCTGAATGCTCCTATCAAGCTTCTTATAGAGAAAACTGGCAGCCAGTATCAGGTAACAGGTTCATACTACATACCTGTAGATGCCTTTTCCTATCAGAAGGATCCTGTAAAGATTGAAAAGACTTTAGCTGGTCTGCCAGCAAGCATCAATACACGTGTAGGAACCCTCTACTTCACTCAGAACGGCAAATACGCATTAAAAGACGGTGAGAGTCTGAAGGTGATTATCGTGTCACCAGAAATGGCGGCTAAGGGCTATACAAAAGCACTGACTGTCAGCCAGACTTCAAAGACTACAACCATAGCCGAACTGGTAATGAAAGATGAAGATCCTCAGCGCAGCATCGACTATCTGAGAACTCTGGTAAATGTTTATAACCGCCAGGCCAACGAGGACAAGAATGAAATTTCTTTCCGCACAGAACAGTTCATCAACCAGCGTCTGGAGAAGATCAACAACGAACTGGGCAATACAGAAGGCCAGCTCGAAAGCTACAAGAAGCGTAACAATGTTGTAGAGATGAAGCTCAACGCAACAGCTGCCATCGCTAACTCAGACACATACGCCCAGAAACTCCAGGAGGCTAACACACAGGTTGAACTTCTGAATGAGCTTGGCAAATACATGAACGAACCTGGCAACAGATATCAGCCAATCCCATCAAACGTAGGTCTGACTGATGAAAGTTCAACAGAACTCATCAACCAGTACAACAAAATAGCCCTGGATCGCAACAACGCTTTGCATGCAGCCAGCGAGACTTCTCCTACAATAACTCCTCTGACCGCACAGTTGGATGCACTCACAACATCTATCAAACGTGCCATGAGACAAGCTAAGCTAGGTATGGAAATCCAGCGTAACAGCATTGCCAAACAAGCTGCCATGTATGCCAACCAAATAGGTAACTCGCCAGAGCAAGAGCGAGTTCTTACACAGATTGGTCGCCAGCAGGAAGTAAAATCTGGTCTTTACCTGATGCTTCTTCAGAAACGTGAGGAAAACTCCATTTCACTAGCAGCAACGGCAGACAAGGGTAAGGTTATCGATGCTCCATCATTGGAAGGAAAGGTTAGTCCTAAGAATCCTATCATTATGCTGATAGCACTGGTACTAGGTATTGCAATCCCTGCCTGCATCCTCTTCCTGAGAGAATTCTTCAAGTACAAGATTGAGGGACATGAAGACGTGATGAAACTTACCCAGATACCTGTCATTGCCGACATTCCTGTGGCAAGCGATGCTGCCAAGAAGGAAGGAAAGGCTGATATTGTGGTTCACCAGAATGTAAACAACCTGATGGAAGAGATCTTCCGCGGCTTGCGTACCAATATTCAGTTTATGCTGAAAGAAGGTGAGAAGGTGATGATGTTTACCTCTTCTACATCAGGTGAAGGTAAAACATTCGTGGCATCCAATATCGGTATCTCGCTCGCCTTGCTGGGCAAGAAGGTTATCATGGTAGGTCTAGATATCCGCAAGCCACGTCTGGCAGAGCTCTTCGAAATTGACAACCACCATAATGGTATCACCAATCTGATTATACACGACCATAATACATGGGATGACATTCAGAAACAGATTCTCTCTTCGGGTGTCAACAGTAAACTCGACCTCTTGATGGCTGGTCCTGTTCCTCCTAACCCAGGAGAGTTAGTAACCAGAGCAAGCCTTGACGACATTATCAGTCAGTTGAAGGAACATTACGACTATGTTATCCTCGATACAGCTCCTGTAGGTCTTGTAAACGACAGTTTGCAGCTTGGACGTCTGGCTAATCTCTGTGTATACGTCTGCCGCGCAGATTATACTCCAAAGGCTAGTTTCGGCATGATCAATGGTTTGAAAGCCGAGAACAAATTGCCTAACATGTGCTTAGTACTCAATGGCGTCGACCTCTCTAAAAAGAAGCACAGCTTCTATTATGGTGTCGGTAAGTACGGCAAATATGGTAAATATGGCAACTATGGTTCTTATGGATCATATGGCAAATATGGCAAATATGGAACTTACGGCCAGTATGGCAGCTATGGTAACTATAGCAACAGCCACTATGGCAATGCCAACGACAACAGTATCAAGAAGTAATCAAAAACATACATTCAACAAAAATAAGAGTCTTTCTATCCAGATAGGAAGACTCTTTTAGATTAATAAAAACATTAAGACTATATGGCAACAATTGCAGTAGATTTCGATGGTACAATCGTAACCCACGAGTACCCGAAGATTGGTACAGAGCTACCTTTCGCCACAGAAACATTAAAGATGTTGATTAGAGACCACCACAAGCTTATTCTATGGAGCGTACGCGAAGGAAAGCTCCTGGACGAGGCAGTAGAATGGTGTAGAGAAAGAGGAGTTGAATTCTGGGCTGTAAATAAGGATTATCCTGAAGAGAGTCTGGAGAACAATAACCACTTCTCACGCAAGCTCAAAGCCGACTGGTTTATCGATGACCGAGGTATTGGCGGTTTGCCAGACTGGGGTGAGATTTATCAGATTATCACCAACCATACAAGCTATCGCAGAGTACTGAAGCAGAAGTTCGGCGAGCAGCAGGACGCCCCTAAGAAGAAGCATTGGTGGAGCCGCGGATAAAGTGTTTCTCCAAAAGGATATCCTAGTAAATACGATAAAAGATATCCTGATAGATAAAATAAAAGATATCCCAATAAATAAAATAAAAGATATCCCAATAAATAAAAAAAGGTGTATTGCTCATTGGCAATACACCTTTTTTATTTTTTGGAATGAATTTACTAGTCTGAATTAGAAGAACAAGTAGCGGTTATCAACTACATGAGCGTTCAGATAAAGCTCATTCATGAAGTTACCTGCATACTGCATAGCCTTCTGACGGCACTTCTGCTCGTATGTCTTGTCATCGAACTTAACAGGACGGTTAGTCTTATTTACAACCTGGAAGAGATAAACACCAGCGTTACCCTTCACAGCATGAGCAGAGAAAGCACCCTTCTTAGTACCTGCAACAGCACCAGAGAGAGCAGGCTCGCTAGCGCCAGTAGCTGCGATGAATACAGGAGCAGCGAAAGTAATCTGGTTTACAGAAGAAACCTTACCACCCTTAGCCTTAGCAGCTGCGATGTTCTTAACACCGTTCAACTTAGCCTCAATCATCTCAGCCTTCTTATCCTTGAGCACCTCTGCCTTGACAGTCTCCTTGACAACTGCATCATTCAAATCACGATAACCGATATGATGAATCTTATCAAGAACCACAACCAACAGGTGGTTGTTGTCACCACACTCATAGAGAGGTGAAATCTCACCCTCCTTGCTATCGAAGATCCACTTCAAAGCCTCGCGTGTAGAATGGATGTTTGCTACATAGTGAACAGAAGTTGTAATATCCTTCAAGTCCTGAACCTTGTAACCTTCCTTAGCTGCATTCTTCAAGAGATCCTCTGACTTAGGATTAGCACTTACGAAACTAGAGAACTTGTTGTAAGCTGTACGGTAAGTACCCTGAGAGAAGTCGATAGGCTTCTTGATAACGGCAGCGGTATACTTGCTGACCATTGCCTTGCGGTCAAGAACCTGAAGAACTACATATCCCTGACCCAACTGAAGCTGGTTCAAAGAGTTAACTGCTGCAGTATTCAATGTATTGATGAATGTCTTGTTGTCCTTATCCATAGACTGGGCATACTCATACTGCTTGGTAGTCATCCAAGCCTTGTCACCAGTCTGGCCATACTTCTTAGCGATAGCCTCGAAATCAGCACCACCGGCAATAGCGCCCTGGATAGAATCTGCCTTAGTCTTAGCCTCAGCTACTGAGTTTGCAGCAACCTGAATAACACGATACTGTACTGAATCAGGCAATTCCTGCTTAGCTACCAACTTAACGATGTTCAATGTATTGTCACCAGCATTAGCCTTAACAGCAGAAGTAGAACCTACAGCCATAGAATCAAGCTGAGCAGCGATATCACGTGGGAAAGCATCCTTTGAAACAGGAATACCAAGATATGCTACAGTAGAAGCTGACTTACGTACAACCTCTGTAGGATCTGCAGCAGCAGCCAACTGTGAGTGATAACCTGCAAATTCCTTGTTAAGAGCAGCACGGTCTGCATTTGAAGCCTGAACCTCGATATCTACAAACTTGATGTCACGGCTCTCAACAGGCTGCTTGAAGCGTGCCTTAATCTCATCATACTTAGCCTTCAAATCGCTTTCAGAAATCTTTACCTTATCATCCTGGATATCAGAGTAAGGGAAAGCAGCCAACTGAATCTGGCTCTCTTCATTCTCCTCCTTGAAAGCCATCTTTGCCTCTACAGGGTTTGAGAGGAAGCAACCGGCGAGAAGAGCCTGATACTTCTGAGCCAAAGTCTGCTGGCGGAGAGTCTTCTCGATGAATGACCAGTAGTTGTAAATCTTGGTATACTGATCCATCATCTGTGCGTTAGCAGATGGGTTAGCCTTCTGTGCCTTGTAGTCTGCCAAGAACTTCTGGAGAGCAGATGCGTCGAAACGACCAGTCTGCTGATTAACGAAAGGAGTCTGCTGAAGCATAGGGTTAGTACCTGTCTTCAAGATGTCCTGAAGTTCTTCGTCGGTCACAGTGAGACCCAACTTGCTAGCTTCCTTAGCGATAATCTGGTTCTGGATGTAGGTATTCCATACCATATCCTTCACCTGATTCATCTGCTCTTCAGGAAGATTTTCCTGACCCTGTTGCATTTTAATAACTTCTGAATACTCATCAACGAGCTTCTGGAAATCCTGCACGCTGATTTTTTCGCCCAAAACCTCACCAATCTGCTGGCGCTCATTATTCTTTGCTGAATCGCAAGAGCGGAAAGCTTCCTCGGCAATAAAGGCGAAAAGGCCGAAACTGATGATACAAACCAGTATCACGCCTCTTTTTCTAATTGTTCCTAATGCTGCCATTACGTTTTAATTATTATTATTATTTTTATTTTTTCCTAAGTTTAGATTGAACCACTTTTGATGCTAGTAGCCAATTGTCTGCAAAAATACAAAAATAATACGAGAAAAGGGAATTTTTTGCTATCTTTTTTGACTATTACCTCAAAAAAAGCAAAAAATTCCCTTTTCCCGCTCAGCTATTTGATGATGTGGAGTTTAACAAGCTCTATTTTACGCGATGTTGACTTGATAATCTTGAACTCAAAGTTATCAAACTTAATCACCTCGTTAAGTTTAGGAAAACTCTGATATTCATGCAATATCAAACCGCCTACAGTCATATATTCATCACTTTCCGGCAGTTCAAGACCAAACATATCGTTCACCTTGTCAATCTCCAGTCGTGCAGAAAGGAGATAGTCACCATCATCGGTTTTCTTAGCTACATATTTGGCTGAATCGTGCTCATCTTCTATATCACCGAAGATTTCCTCAACGATATCTTCCAGACTCACCAAACCGCTGGTACCTCCAAACTCATCTACAACGATACCCAAGGACTTTTTCTGCTGCAAAAAAGTCTGCATCAGTTTCTGTGCCTGCATCGTTTCCGGCACAAAAGGAAGTGTACGGATATGATCCTGCCAACGTGAAGGATGATGGAACAGTTCGGAACTGTGAATATATCCCGCAATATGGTCTATATCCTCTTCATATACAATGATTTTCGAATTACCGCTCTCTATGAATTTCTGCTGCAGTTCTTCGAAAGAAGTATCCATTTCAACAGCCTGAATTTCAGTACGGGGCACCATACAGTCGCGTACTTTAGTATCGGAGAAATCAAGGGCATTCTGGAATATCTTCACCTCGTCATTAATTTCATCTTCATTGGTAGCGTTATCGATACTTGACTGCACAAGATAGTCAAGGTCTACCTTAGAAAAGCCTTCATCCGCCCCCTCAGTATCCATCTTCATACCTATCAGACGCAGCAGGCACTTACTCAAGAAAGTACTGAACTTGCTGATAGGCCACAATACCACATAGCACAGATAAGCTATCGGACTGAAGATAGAAAGCAAGCGGTTCGGGTTAGACTTGAAAAGCGTCTTTGGCAGAAACTCACCTGTAAAGAGTACTATCAGCGTAGACAGAATGGTATCTGCAGGCACCGTAAAGGCTGCATCAAAGCCTGCGAAAATCGTATTGTCGAAAAGACGGGCTATCAGGATACCATAAACTACAAGGGCTATATTGTTGCCCACGAGCATGGTACTGACAAAGCCATTCGGATGATTATAAAACAAAGATAACAGTCGTTGCGTAAGGCCGTTTTTCTCCTTATCCATCTCCGCCAACATACGGTTGGAAGAGACGAAGGCTATCTCCATTCCACTGAAGAATGCTGAGAAGACCATCGTAATGAGAATGCCTACGACTAAACTCATATCCACCTGTTCATTCATTATATCTTTTTCTTTTTAATTAGTGCATGATAGGAATCGTAGTGGCTCTGACTGGTGTAGCCGGCTGACGGAAGTTATTCTTGACAGAATCAGGCTGGCTGCTCAACGTATCGGCACCACCACCGCCTCCTGTCAGGTCTCCCTTTTCAAAGCTACCCTTCGAATTGCTCACATAATAGCGCGTCATCTTTTCATCACTCCAGAAATGAGAACCCTGTAGCGTTCTTTCAGGAGTAACAAGTTTACTGAACACGTTACTTGACAATTCGTGCTTATTCTGGTCCCAGGTAAGTTGCTCACTATTGAAGCGCAAACCATCTTTGGTCAGGATACTCACCCTACCATAAAGTTTCCATATCTTCTGCTGATCATAATAATAAGCTGTATCACACTGGATATAACTATTAATATGGAATTTCTCATCAAACTGCTCCAGCAAAAGTCCCTTATCAAAGATCCACAAAGATGGATTCTTGCTGGTATTCACCTCCCACCGTTCTGTTACGATGCGATATTTCATAACTCCCGAGTCGCTTACCAATGTATTTACACCATACGACGTCATCATCGCCACCGAGTCTTGCGGACGGATGGCGGGCGCAGTATGTTCTACCTGGTTCTGGCAACCAGCCAAAATCAGGAACATCAGGATACCGACAACATAAGAGCCTTTTATTCTATACATTATTATATAGAGATTCTATACATTATTATATATAAGCGGAAGATTAATCCATCTTCCACTTCTTAAACCAATCCTCGTTGAATGTGAATCCGATATTTACTGAACACGCTTGAAGAAAGCACGGCTGCGCTCTCCATAGCAATACTGGGCACCGAGATTGAACTTGCTTCTATCCTTGTAGATACCATTTTTCAAGGCGTAGTTGGTTCCATCGAAACTAGGATACCCCAAGCTACCCCACTTCTGCAGACTGTAATCAAAGCCTACCTTCCACTGGTTGTTATGATTCCACATCACACCCGCACCAATCATGGTAGGCAACTTATAAGCCTTGCCGATAGAGTAAGCGGTGGTATCAGTAACACCGTTCTGGGTATCATTAGAAATGATTTTCATATCAGCAGAAGCCCCCAGACCATGTCCTGGCGAGAAGGTGACACCCACGGTAGCCCAATCTTTCTTTGAGAACTGATGGGTATACTGTACACCGAAATCAACCTTATAGCTGTTCACCTGCATAGAATAGTAACGGGTGAGGGTCTTGTAATAAGAATTGCTGTAGCTGTTTGATACACTTCTGTCTATACTACCCCAGAGATATGAGAAGTTGGCACCTACGGCCAAGCCCTTGACCGGTTCCCAACCCGCACCGATGTATGCCTGATGCAAACCACCATCGCCGGAATAAGTATTAGTATAGTAAGCTTCCTTGTCAGCATTCACCCATTCTGATGCAGAATAATTATAGCCAACATTGGTAAAAGGAATGATACCGAAGCTCATACCTACATGTGGCAGCAAGCGGAAGCCTGCAACAACATACTCAAAATTTGAGTTGTTGGCATTCTTCTTCACACCATTCTCTTCAAAATTTGTCACCTGACCAGAGATGCCGGCATCAAGGATGAAAGTCATAGAATCAATCGAAGCATAAGATGCAGGGTTGAGATAGTTTACCTGATTATGCTCATGAAAGCCAAGACCGACTCCATTCATACCGCGATTAAAACCAGAAGTCTGGTCCGACAAGATGCCAAGACCATACTGGCTGTATGGCGAATTAGTACCACTTTGGGCATTAACCATAAGGGCTGAACCCAACAATAGGGTTGCTAAAAAAAGCTTTCTCATTCTTTAATAATCATTCAAAATTATATTCAGAGTGCAAAAGTATTAAAAAAAATCTAGAAAAAAGAAGGATAATTGAAAATAATAAGGTATTTTTGCATCCGTGGCTCGATTCTGTTGACATTTCTCTCCTGACTTGCGGACCAGGTCAGGAGGTGTGGTCGTATTATGGACATACCGCTCTCCGCATCCAGAACAAAGCTATGGGAACTGATGTTGCCGTCAACTGGGGTATGTTTAGTTTTAACCAAAGTTGCTTTGTACTCCGTTTTGTTTTCGGACTCACCGACTATCAGATTGGCATCTACCCTATGAGCGACTTCATTGCCGAATATGCACATGAAGGCAGATGGGTAAGACAGCAGCGCCTCCGTCTCTCCCGTACAGAGAAACTGGGAATTCTGAGAAGCATCGACAAGAATGCACAGCCGGAGAACCGCGTATACCGCTACAATTTCTTCTATGACAACTGTACGACCCGGGCACGCGAGATGATTCTCTCCAACATTGGAAACCAGAGTACCAACTTTAAAGATATCCCTACCCCTTCTACCTACAGGGAAGAGATTCACAAGCTCAACGGACAGCACCGCTGGGCAAGATTCGGCAATGACCTTCTTTTGGGTTGTCAGGCAGACCGCCCTATCACACAAAGAGAATGGGAATTCTTGCCAGACAATCTGAGCAAAGACTTTGCCACAGAAGGAAGAACCGACTTTATTGATGCATCTCAGACTGCAGACGGCAAGACCAATGCAACAAGTGCCAGCGGCTATATCACTCTGGTAGATGAAACATCCGACATTATCCCTGCCCAGGCACAAATAACAGACGATACTCCTGTTACACCACAAATGATAGCCATAGCTTTAAGTCCAAACAATTATGGTTTGCAGAAGCATATCGTAAAGAAATTCAGAAAGAATAAATAGACATTAAAATATACGTAAGGAAACGATTGGCACAATATCGTTTTCCGTACAGAAGAAGATAAACAACAATGATGGTAAACAGATATATCACAGCCCTTTTGGTTGTCCTGGCGGCAACCGGCATGGAGGCGCAGACTTATCAGCAGGCGCTGAAGTTTGCGCTTACGGATATATCCTGACATTCATTCACATATTTATTATGATTCCCCTACGGAGCATAGATACAAAGTTCCGTATGGGAGTATTGTTATTCGAGGTCCAGACTGCTGATTTTATGCTTTCAGTAAGCAAAACTCAGAAGATTTGCCATAAAAACAGGTAATAATTGGCAATTCCTTGCAGATTTACAGATATTTTTAGTAAATTTGCAAGCTAGTAATAAACAACAGGAGATTTTACTCCCAAACATCATCGAATAATAATAAAAAAAATAAATATACAATGAACTTTAACAAAATTCTCCAGTCATTGTTTGGCAACAAGTCAACTCGCGATATGAAGTTGATCCAGCCAATCGTAGAAAAGATCAAGGCAGAGTATCCTAAGATGCAGGCCTTAAGCAATGACGAACTTCGTGCAAAAACAAAAGAACTTCAGAAGTACGTACAGGAGTACGCCAAGGAAGAGAAGGCTAAGATTGCTGAACTCAAGGCTAAAATTGAAGACACTCCTATCGATGAGCGTGAAGGTATCTTCAACCAGATCGACAAGTTAGAGCAGGAAGCACTCGACAAGTATGAGGAAGCCCTCAACGAGGTTTTGCCTCAGGTTTTCGCTATCGTTAAGGATACTGCTCGCCGTTTCGCTGAGAACGAGGAAACAATAGTTACTGCTACCGACTTCGACCGCGAGCTGGCTTCTAATCCAGCTAACGACTTCGTTACCATCGATGGCGACAAAGCTATCTATCACAACCACTGGACAGCCGGCGGTAATGATATGAAGTGGGAAATGATTCACTACGATGTACAGCTCTTCGGTGGTGTTGTTCTCCATCAGGGTAAGATTGCCGAGATGGCTACCGGTGAGGGTAAGACCCTTGTAGGTACAACACCTATCTTCCTGAAGTCCTATTCCAAAGGGCGACGACCAGATGTTTGAGCAGTATCAGCCATTGGTTGAGAAACTTTATGAGGTACAGCGCAAGCAGGCTACAGAATTGCTCGCCGAGGCTAAGCAGAAGATTAACGAAGGTACAAAAGCTAAGAATCAGGAACTCCTTGATGAAGGCTTCCTCGCACTCTTCCGTTCTTACAAGGCATTGCCTAAGAACAAGCCATTGATCAAGTATCTTTCTGAGGAAGGTATCAAGGCTGGTCTGCTGAAGACCGAGGAGTACTACATGGCAAACAACAACCGTGAGATGCCTAAGGCTACTGAGCCATTGTACTTCGTAGTAGACGAGAAAATGAATTCTGCCGACCTTACCGATAAGGGAACAGACTGGTTGGCTAAGCAGGTAAACGACAAGGAACTCTTCGTATTGCCTGATATCACAACAGAAATGAGTGAACTCGAGGCACGTACAGACCTTACCGACCAGGAGCGTCTTGACAAGAAAGACGAGATGCTGGCTCACTATGGTGTACAGAGCGAACGTGTTCACACCTTGCAGCAGCTCCTGAAGGGTTACACCATGTTCAATAAGGACGACGAATATGTTGTCATGGACGGACAGGTGAAGATTGTGGATGAGCAGACAGGACGTATCATGGAAGGCCGTCGCTGGAGCGATGGTTTGCACCAGGCTATTGAAGCTAAGGAGCACGTAAAGGTAGAGGCTGCTACACAGACCTTTGCTACCATCACACTCCAGAACTACTTCCGTATGTACCACAA
>PPYE01294810.1_pt1 | contig 12847 bp, 14 predicted proteins | sample 1559881 | NCBI WGS metagenome assembly PPYE01 (sample SAMN08240022, study PRJNA423297) | Human gut metagenome, whole genome shotgun sequencing project.
AAGCCACAGGCATCTTTCAGATATCTGGCAAAAGGTACCTGGTATGTGGCAGCCCGAAGCTGGGTTCTGGATGCACAGGGCAATAAGGTCTATGGTTCCTGGACAAAGATCAAGAAGATCAAGATCACTGTTGTCACACCACAGCAGCCAAAGATCAGGAATATCACTGTAAAAGGAAACACTGTGACTGTCACTTACACAAAATGCAAAAATGCCACAGGTTATGAAATCCTGCTGGGAAACAAATACAAAACCTCCGCAGGTGAGAAATATCCTGTAAAAAAACATCTGAAACGTACCGGAAACACCACTACTGTAACCTTTACAAACGTAAAGAAAGGTACCTGGTATGTGACCATACGGGCATGGAACCAAACATCCAAAGACAAATCCAGAGTTTACAATCCATACTCCGCAATGAAGAAATTTAAGACAAAGAAATAGCTTCTGTTTCTTACAGATATTTCTACTGTAAAGATAATGCAAAACAGCCTTGCGGGCAAATGAAACAGTTGACAGCTGAAAAAACCAATGATAAGATAAATGCACTCAAATTATAACAGAACAGGCTTACAGTCAGAAAAGGATCAGAATTTCGGTTCTGATTATTTTTTGTGTTTTATTCCGTTGACAAGGGAAAGTTATCTGGCAGGATACTGCAGTCTGATCCATGTGATTCTGGAGAAGGATGGTTCCTGTACAGTAACAGACAACGGACGAGGAATTCCGGTAGATATGCATGAGAAAGGAGTATCGGCAGAGAGACTTGTATTTACAACTCTTCATGCAGGCGGTAAATTTGATAATTCTGCCTATAAGACCAGCGGAGGACTTCATGGAGTAGGCTCTTCGGTTGTGAATGCCCTGTCTACATATCTGGACATTAAGATCAGTCGTGACGGATATGTGCATCATGATCACTATGAACGGGGAATCCCGACCATTGAACTTGAGGAAGGGTTGCTGCCGAAGCTGGGTAAGACCAGACAGACCGGAACCAGTATCAATTTCCTGCCGGATCCGGAGATTTTTGAAAAGACCAGATTCTCAGCAACAGAAGTAAAGAGCAGACTTCATGAGACTGCATATCTGAATCCGGAACTGACTATTCGTTTTGAGGATAAAAGAGGCGCAGAGGTCGAGGATATTACCTATCATGAGCCGGACGGTATCATTGGATTTATCAAGGATCTGAACCACAGTGCGGAAGTCCTGCATGATCCGGTTTACCTGAAAGGGGAAGCAGACGGCATTCAGGTAGAGGTGGCATTTCAGTTTACCAATGAATTTCGTGAGAATGTACTGGGCTTCTGTAATAACATTTACAATGCAGAGGGCGGTACTCATCTGACCGGATTTAAGACTACATTTACTACAGTCATGAATACTTATGCGAGAGAGATTGGTGTTCTTAAAGACAAGGATCCGAATTTCACAGGTGCAGATATCCGTAACGGAATGACAGCAGTTGTTTCCATCAAGCATCCGGAACCTCGTTTCGAGGGACAGACCAAGACAAAGCTGGATAATCAGGATGCATCACGCGCAACCGGAAAGGTTGTAGGAGAGCAGATGGTACTCTATTTTGACAGAAATCTGGAGACTCTTAAGACTTGCCATGCCGCCATTATATAAAGTCATGCCTAAGAAGGGGCAGGAGGAATACCTGTACGATGATAAGGCACTGGAGAGATACAGACGTGCCCATAAGCCGGGAAGCTTTACTCTTCAGAGATATAAAGGTCTGGGCGAGATGGATGCGGAGCAGCTCTGGGAGACGACTCTGAATCCGGAAACTAGAATGATGAAGCGGGTGGAGATTGAAGATGCGAGACTTGCATCAAGCGTGACAGAGATTCTGATGGGAAGCGATGTCCCGCCGAGAAAGAAATTTATCTATGAGCATGCACAGGATGCAGAGCTGGACATCTGATTTCGCCGGAGTGTTATGTGGAAATTAAGACAGATACATGGATATGTGTCTGAGATGGAGGAAAGAAATTAAATGGAAACAAAACAGGAGAATGTGATTCCTACCGACTATGCGGAGGTCATGCAGAAATCCTATATAGATTATGCCATGAGTGTTATTATCTCCAGAGCCCTGCCGGATGTGCGTGATGGATTGAAGCCTGTACAGAGAAGAACTCTGTATGATATGTATGAACTGGGTATCCGTTATGACAGACCATACAGAAAATGTGCCCGTATCGTAGGTGACACCATGGGTAAATATCACCCCCATGGTGACAGTTCGATCTACGAAGCACTTGTGGTAATGGCTCAGGATTTTAAGAAAGGCAAAACACTGGTTGACGGACATGGAAACTTCGGTTCCATCGAGGGCGACGGTGCAGCGGCCATGCGATATACAGAAGCCAGACTGGAGAAACTGACACAGGATGTCTTCCTCGAAGATCTGGATAAGAATGTAGTAGATTTTATGCCGAACTTTGACGAGACAGAGAAGGAACCGGTGGTACTTCCTGTCAGAATCCCGAATCTGCTGGTAAACGGAGCAGACGGTATTGCGGTCGGTATGGCAACCAGTATTCCGCCTCACAATCTGGGTGAAGTGGTAGATGCGGTAAAAGCATATATGAAGAATAATGACATCAGTGTCAAAGGGCTGATGCGCTATCTCAAGGGACCGGACTTTCCGACAGGTGGTCTGGTAGTAAATAAAGATGATCTGCTCAGGATTTACGAGACAGGAACAGGTAAGCTTCGTGTCAGAGGTAAGGTGGAGACAGTGAAGCTCAAAGGCGGCAGACAGCAGCTTGTGATCACAGAGATTCCTTACACAATGATCGGTGCAAATATCGGAAAATTCCTGAATGATATTGCGTCTCTTGTGGAAAACAAGAAGACAACAGATATCGTGGATATCTCCAACCAGTCTTCCAAAGAGGGAATCCGTATTGTTCTTGACCTGAAGCGTGACGCAGATGTAGAGAACCTTACAAATATGCTCTACAAGAAGACAAAGCTGGAAGATACTTTTGGCGTGAATATGCTGGCAGTTGCGGATGGCAGACCGGAGACTCTGAGTCTGAAGCAGGTGATCGAGCATCACGTAGATTTCGTATTCGATGTCACGACCAGAAAGTACACCACACTTCTGAATAAAGAGCAGGAGAAGAAAGAAATCCAGGAAGGTCTGATCAAGGCATGTGATGTGATCGACCTGATCATCGAGATCCTGCGAGGAAGCAAGAACAGAGAACAGGTAAAGAAATGCCTGGTTGACGGTGTGACAGAAGGAATCAGGTTCAAGAGCAAATCAAGCGAGAAAGCTGCGCAGAAGCTGCATTTCTCAGAAAAACAGGCAGCTGCGATCCTGGATATGCGTCTGTACAAACTGATCGGTCTGGAGATCGAGGCACTTCAGGCAGACTATGCAGAAACAATGAAGAACATTGCCATTTATGAAGATATCCTGAATAATTATGATTCCATGGCAGAAGTGATCATGAAAGAACTGGATCAGATCAAGAAAGAATACGGTACGAAACGCCGCACAGTGATCGAGAATGCAGAAGAAGTTGTCTATGAGGAAAAGAAGATGGAAGAAATGGAAGTCACATTCCTTATGGACCGCTTCGGATATATGCGGACCATTGATAAGTCTGCATATGAGAGAAATAAAGAAGCTGCCAATGCAGAGAACAAATATGTGTTTAACTGTATGAATACAGATAAGATCTGTATCTTTACAGATAATGGAAAGATGCACAGTATCAAGGTGGCAGATATTCCGCTGGTTCGTTTCAGGGATAAGGGGACACCGGCAGATAATCTGAGCAATTATGACAGTGCACAGGAACGTATGCTCTATGTAGCACCACTGGCATCTGTAAAAGAAAATACACTTCTGTTTGTCACTGCTGCATCCATGTGCAAGCTGGTGAGTGGTGCAGAGTTTGATGTGGCGAAGAGAACGATCGTGTCTACGAAACTTGCTGAAGAGGATTCTCTGATCTTTGTGGGTTCTGCGGATGAAATGGAACAGGTGGTATTCCAGAGTGAAGGCGGATATTTCTTAAGATTTCAGAAACAGGATATTTCTGCTATGAAGAAAACATCTATCGGGGTACGTGGAATGAAACTGGCAGAAGGAGATAAGCTGGATCATGCATATCTTCTGGAAAGCCGCCAGGAATATACCATTACTTATCATGATAAACCCTATGTTCTCAACAGGATAAAACTGTCCAAACGGGACAGTAAAGGAACAAAACCACGTATATAAAACCAACAAATCCGCTAAAATCAAGGTTTTTGCAGGAAAAGCCTTGCAATTGCCGGGAATTGGTGTTACAATACATCTAAATTAGAACTTGTTGACAAAGGAGTGGGCGTGAGCCCACTCTTATTTGTTGCATGGAAAGGCAGGTGGGAAAATGAGCAGACGGGAAGAGTATGAAAAGCGCGCAGAGGAACTTCTGGCACCGATCGTAGAACTTAACGGCTTTGAACTGGTTGATGTAGAATATGTAAAGGAAGCAGGAAACTGGTATCTGAGAGGATACATTGACAAACCAGGCGGAATTACAGTAAATGACTGTGAGACAGTCAGCAGAGCTTTCAGTGACAAACTGGATGAGAATGATTTTATCGAAGACAGTTATATCATGGAGATCAGTTCACCGGGACTGGACAGACCGCTGAAGAAAGACAAAGACTTTGAGAGAAACATGGGAAAACTGGTGGAAATCCGTACCTATCGGCCAATCGAGAAGCAAAAAGAGTTCTGCGGGATTTTGACCGCATATGATAGTAACAGTGTGACAATCGATGAGGATGGAACCGAGCGTGTTTTTGATAAGAAAGACACAGCCCTGATACGCCTCGCAATAGAGTTTTAGTTAATTCGGGAGGATAAGAAAAAAATGAGCAGAGAGTTAAAGGAGGCACTGGATATCCTTGAAAAGGAGAAGAGTATCAGCAAAGATACTCTGCTTGAGGCAATTGAGCAGTCTCTGATCCAGGCCTGCAAGAACCATTTTGGAAAAGCTGACAATGTACATGTAACTATTAATCCGGAAACCTGCGATTTTTCAGTGTATGCAGACAGAAGTATCGTAGAATACGTAGAGGATCCTGCAATGGAGATTTCTCTGGCAGATGCTTTGAAGATCACATCAAGAGCTGAGATCGGAGGCATGATACAGGTTCCGATTCAGTCTAAAGAATTCGGACGTATTGCGACACAGAATGCAAAGAACGTTATCCTGCAGAAAATCCGTGAGGAAGAACGTAAAGTGCTGTATGATGAATACTATGGAAAAGAAAAAGAAGTAGTAACCGGTATTGTACAGCGTGTGATGGGCAAGAATGTAAGCATCAATCTTGGTAAGGCAGATGCAGTATTAAGTGAGAATGAACAGGTGAAAGGGGAAACCTTCCAGCCGACAGAGAGAATAAAGGTGTATATTCTTGAAGTCAAGGATACCCCGAAGGGACCTCGTATTCTGGTATCCAGAACTCATCCGGGACTTGTGAAACGTCTCTTTGAGTCAGAAGTTGCAGAAGTAAAAGACGGAACTGTTGAGATCAAGAGCATCGCACGTGAGGCCGGTTCCCGTACAAAGATCGCTGTATGGAGCAACGATCCGGATGTAGATGCAGTTGGTGCATGCGTAGGTATGAACGGCGCACGTGTCAATGCAGTAGTTGAGGAACTTCGCGGTGAGAAAATCGATATCATCAACTGGGATGAGAATCCTGCGATCCTGATCGAGAATGCATTGAGCCCTGCAAAGGTTATCGCAGTTATGGCAGATCCTGATGAGAAGACAGCTCTGGTAGTTGTTCCTGATTATCAGCTGTCCCTTGCAATCGGTAAAGAAGGTCAGAATGCACGTCTTGCTGCAAGACTTACAGGATTTAAGATTGACATCAAGAGTGAGACTCAGGCAAAAGAAGCCGGAGATTTCTATGATTATGATGATGACGAGACTGCAGAAGATGCAGCTGAGGCATCAGCAGAGGAAACTTCAGCAGAAGATTCCCTGACAGAAGAAACCGAAGCAGAAGAAGTTTCAGAGGAAGTTCCTGTAGAAGAAGAGCCACAGGCTCAGGAAGCAGGAGAGAATGAAGACGAAGAATAAGATTCCCATGCGCCAGTGTACCGGCTGCAGGGAAATGAAAAGCAAGAAAGAGATGCTCAGAGTTCTTAAGACTACAGAAGATGAGATCGTGCTTGATACTACCGGTAAGAAAAACGGCAGAGGCGCATATCTGTGTCTTTCCAGAGAATGTCTGGATAAAGCGATTAAAAATCATGGACTTGAGCGTTCACTGAAAACTGCGGTTCCGGATGAGGTATACGAACGACTTAAGAAGGAGCTGGAAGATATTGAAAAATAACAGAGTACTGTCGCTGATAGGGCTGGCTACCAAAGCAGGCAAGACCGTAAGCGGAGAATTTTCCACAGAGAAATCTGTAAAGACCGGAAAAGGACTGCTTGTGATCGTTGCTGAGGATGCCTCCGAGAATACAAAGAAGAAATTCAGGAATATGTGCAGTTTTTATGAAGTTCCGATTTTCTTCTTCTCAGATAAAGAGAGCTTAGGCAGAGCAATGGGAAAGGAGTACCGCGCCTGTCTGGCTGTCCAGGATGAGAACTTTGCGAAAGCAATCATGAAGGAGGTATAGCGATTGTCAAAATTAAGAGTACATGAGCTGGCCAGAGAGCTTGGACGACAGAACAGAGAAGTGATCGAGTTTCTGAAATCAAAAGGCGTTGATGTGAGAAGCCATATGAGTATGGTGGATGAGCCTGCGGTTTCGGAAGTAAAGAATAGATTCAGAAAAGACAATAATAACAGGGGAAAGGAGCATATTGCGAAATTGGAGACTCCCAAGACAGAAGAAAAGGTTGTAACAGCAAAATCAGAAGGAGATAAAACTGAAACACCTAAAAAGAAAAAAAATATTATCCGCGTTTTTCATGCACAGAATGCAAGTGACGGAGGAAAAACAAGAAAGAAATCTGCGAAAGCTGAAGGCGAGAGAACAGGTTCACCAAGAAATGCAGAAGGAAGAAATTCCGACAGTTCAAGAACAGACGGTGACAGACCAAGAAGAAATAATAATGACCGCCCAGGTACAGGCAACAGAAGACCGGACGGACAGAACCGTCAGGGAAGACCTCAGGGTGAAGGAAGATCCCAGGGAGATAACCGCCAGGGAGGACGTTTTGGCCAGGGAAGAAACCAGGGCGAAGGAAACCGTCAGGGAAGACCTCAGGGCGAGGGAAGATCCCAGGGAGATAACCGCCAGGGAGGACGTTTCGGACAGGGAAGATCCCAGGGCGATGGTCAGGGCCGTCCGGGCGGAAGATTCCAGGGCGATGGAAATCGTCAGGGAGGACGTTTCGGACAGGGAAGACCACAGGGAGATGGAAACCGTCAGGGAGGAAGACCGCAGGGCAATGGCCAGGGTCGTCCGGACGGAAACAGAAGTGAAGGACGTGACGGACGCTTCGGCGGCAGTCAGGGACGTCAGGGACAGCGCCAGAATACAAGAAAGAATGACGATATGGCATTTGCACCGGAACTGACAAAGACTTCCAAAGACAGCAAGAGAGAAAGAGACAGAGAGAACAAAAACAAGAAAAAAGATTTTGATAAGACACAGAGTGGCGGACGCAGACCAAATCAGGGTGGATTCAATAAGAATTCCAGAATCCCGAAAGCTCTGCAGAAACCGGCTCCGCAGCCAAAACAGGAAGAGAAGAAACCTGAGGTTAAGGAAATCACACTTCCGGAGAAGATGACGATCCGCGAACTGGCAGAAGCTATGAAAATGCAGCCGTCAGTAATTGTGAAGAAGCTCTTTATGCAGGGTATGATGGTTACCGTAAACCATGAGATCGATTTTGAGAAAGCTCAGGAGATTGCTCTGGAATATGATATCATCGCAGAACCGGAAGAGAAGGTAGACGTTATCGAAGAACTCCTCAAAGAGGATGAAGAAGACGAAAAAGATATGGTTTCAAGACCACCTGTAGTCTGTGTTATGGGGCACGTTGACCATGGTAAAACATCTCTTCTGGATGCAATCCGTAAGACAAATGTAACACGTGGAGAAGCCGGCGGTATCACACAGCACATCGGTGCTTCTGTAGTAGAGGTTGGCGGACAGAAGATCACATTCCTGGATACACCTGGACATGAAGCTTTCACAGCTATGCGTATGCGTGGTGCAAACTCCACAGATATTGCAGTTCTGGTTGTAGCAGCTGATGATGGTGTGATGCCTCAGACAGTAGAGGCTATCAGCCATGCGAAGGCGGCAGGCGTTGAGATCATAGTTGCAATCAACAAGATTGATAAGCCAAGTGCTAATATTGAGCGTGTAAAACAGGAACTTTCTGAATATGAACTGATTCCGGAAGACTGGGGCGGAAGTACGATTTTTGTTCCTGTATCCGCACATACAGGAGAGGGAATCGATACTCTTCTTGAGATGATCCTTCTTACAGCCGAGGTATGTGAATTAAAGGCAAATCCAACCGTCTTCTTGAGGAGACTAAGGGCAAATTATCTCTGGATAATCTCTTTGATCAGATTCAGGCAAGCGATCTGAAGGAACTTCCGCTCATTGTCAAAGCAGATGTACAGGGATCTGTGGAAGCTGTAAAACAGAGTCTGACCAAACTTTCCAACGAAGAAGTGGTTGTAAAGGTGATCCATGGCGGTGTTGGTGCGATCAATGAGTCTGACGTAAGTCTTGCGGCTACATCAAATGCGATCATTATCGGCTTTAATGTCCGTCCGGATGCAACCGCAAAACAGCTTGCTGAGCAGGAAGGTGTAGATCTTCGTCTGTATAGAGTTATTTATCAGGCAATCGAAGATGTAGAAGCTGCCATGAAGGGTATGCTTGATCCTATATTTGAGGAGAAAGTTATCGGTCATGCGGAAGTGCGTCAGCTGTTCAAAGCATCCGGCGTTGGTACGATTGCAGGAAGCTACATTCTGGATGGTATTTTCCAGAGAAACTGCAAGGTTCGTATTTCCAGAGAAGGCGAGCAGGTATTTGAAGGTGAGCTTGCATCCCTGAAGAGATTCAAAGACGATGTTAAGGAAGTTAAGGCAGGATACGAATGTGGCCTTGTATTTGACGGATTTAACGATGTGAAAGAGGAAGATAAAGTAGAAGCTTATATCATGGTAGAAGTACCGAGATAGTAATGGTTTATAAAGGTAGGGTGCGCGATTCATAGTGTCAGGTACAGTGTGGTGCGCACCTTGACTTGATTGTGGTAATTCAGAGAATAATGTGATCAGGATAGTCGATGATCCGGATTGCTCACAGTATTTGACAGAATTGCCGGATATATAGGAGTAAAACTTAAAATGAGAAAAAACAGTATTAAGAATACCCGGATCAATGGGGAAGTCCAGAAGGAGCTCAGCACCATTATCCGCAACGAGATCAAGGACCCGCGTATTCATCCGATGACTTCTGTCATGGCTGTAGAAGTGGCTCCTGATCTGAAAACCTGCAGAGCATATATCAGTGTGCTGGGTGAAAAAGAAGCAAAGGAAGCGACGATCAAAGGTCTGAACAGTGCAGAAGGCTACATCAGACGCCAGCTGGCACGTAATTTAAACCTGAGAAATACACCGGAGATCCGTTTTATCCTGGACGAATCTATTGAGTATGGTGTAAATATGTCAAAGCTTATTGATGATGTTACCAAGAAAGACAGCAACTCCCACAGACAGGATGAGGAGCAGGATGAGAATTAAAAGAGGATGAGAACATGGAAAATATTGCGGAAATACTGGAAGGTGTGAAAACAATGGGAATCGGCGGACATATCCGTCCGGATGGTGACTGCGTTGGTTCCTGTATGGCGTTATATTTATATGTAAAAACCTATTATCCGGAAATTCAGGCAGATGTGTACCTGGATAATCCCAAACCTGTTTTCGGACATATTGACTGTATGGATGAGATTAAAACAGAGCCGTACCATTGCAGTGCCGATCTATACGGGAATGGTTCATGACACAGGGGTATTTCAGTACTCTTCAACTTCACCGGAGACCATGCGTATTGCCGGGGAACTGATGAAGACAGGATTCAATTTCAGTAAGATTATTGACGAATCTTTCTATCAGAAAACTTATGTGCAGAATCAGGTAATGGGGCGTGTTCTTGCTGAGAGTATCCTGCTTCTGGATGGAAAATGTATTATCGGATATCTTAAAAAAAGAGACATGGAGTTCTATGGTGTGGATGGCAAGGATCTGGATGGTATCGTCAGTCAACTTCGTCTTACAGCGGGAGTGGAAGTTGCCATGTTTATCTATGAAGTGGAAACTCAGTCTTTCAAAGTTTCCCTGCGTTCCAACGGAAATGTGGATGTAAGAGCAACCCGTCTGGTGGATATGATCACAGATAAAGAGAAAACCTATGAGGCAGTGATGCGTCTGGGTGTTGTTACGGATACCCAGGATATGAGCGGAACTGTTCTCTCACAGACTACAGAGCTTTCCGTTACAGAAGAAGAGCTTTGCACAGTGGTCAGTTCTTTTGTGGGAGACTATATGCAGGTGCCGCCAATGTATTCAGCACTGAAGGTCAATGGAAAGAAACTCTATGAACTTGCCAGAGAGGGCAAGACTGTGGAGCGTAAATCAAGACCTGTACATTTTTATGAGATAGAAATTCTGGATATCAGTTTTCCGCTGGTGCGTTTTCGTGTGACCTGCAGCAAGGGAACCTATATCCGTACTCTGTGCCATGATATAGGGGAAAAGCTGGGCTGTGGAGCTGCCATGGAAAGTCTTTTGCGGACAAAGGTGGGCAGATTTACACTGGATGATGCCATTACCCTGGCGCAGACAGAAGAGGCAGTGCAGGAAGGAACCATAGAGAGTAAAATCCTCGGTATTGAGGAGATTCTTGCAGAGTATCCAAGGGTATGCTGTACAAAAGAAGGGGACAGACTTCTGGCTAATGGAAATCCTCTTGTACAGGCACTGGTCGATGCACAGGAGAAAAACGGATGGATCCGTATGTGCAGCAGTGAAGGCAGTTTTGCCGGAGTTTACCAGTGGGACGAGAAAAGAAACAGGTATTTCCCTGTAAAAATGTTTTAGGAGACATGATGGAATATTTAAGGATTGAGAATGATTTTCCCAGAATTTCACACAGTGCGGTAACACTTGGGAAGTTTGACGGCATACACCGCGGACATCAGAAACTGGTTGAGAAAATTATTGAGCAGAAACAGGAAGGTGCACAGGCGGTTGTACTTGCGCTTGGAACTGCCTCAAGAACAATCCTCACAAAGGAAGAGAGATGTCGTATATTGGAAGAAATGGGAGTGGATATACTGTTGGAATGTCCGCTCACAGAGAAAATACGGCACATGAAAGCAGAGAATTTTATAAAAGAAATACTGATAGGAGATCTGCAGGTTTCCTATGTGGCAGTTGGAGAGGATTTCCGTTTTGGCTATGAGCGGAAAGGAACTCCTGCCATGCTCAAAGAGTTCGGAAAGAAATATGGATTTCATACGGAAGTCCTGCCAAAAGAAATGGACGGACGCCGTAAGATTAGTAGTACCTTTGTCAGGGAAGAACTGAACAGAGGAAATATGGAAAAATTCCGTTTCCTTATGGGAACAGATTTCTCAGTGGAAGGAATCGTTGAACATGGACGTGGAATGGGACATAAATATCTGCTCCCGACCACCAACCTGATCCCTCCGGTAGAGAAACTGATGCCTCCAAACGGGGTTTATATCACAGTATCCCATTTCAGAGACAGAAGTTATCAGGGAATTACCAATGTAGGTCATAAGCCTACTGTTGGCGGCGAGAAGTTTATTGGTGTGGAAACATATCTGTTTGACTGCAATGAAGATCTGTATGGGGAATACTGCAAGGTAGATTTCAAAAAATTCCTCAGACCTGAACAGAAGTTTTCTTCGCTGGAGGCACTGAAGGCACAGCTGGAGAGGGATGCTGTGAAGGGACAGGAATATTTTGAAACTTTGTAAAAAAGAGGTTTACACGCCAGAATCAATGTGCTATACTAACCAAGGTGAATTTAGCCCATGTTCAGGGAACGGATGCTCCGACCATCTCTTAATGTGTGGCGGTCAATCAATAATAATTATAGAATACAGGAGGAAATCACAATGATTTCAAAAGAAAAGAAAGCAGCGATCATGAAAGAATATGCAAGAACTGAAGGCGATACAGGATCACCGGAAGTACAGGTAGCAGTTCTTACAGCAAGAATTCAGGAACTTACAGAGCATTTACAGAGCAACCATAAAGATCATCACTCCAGACGTGGTCTTCTGAAAATGGTAGGTCAGAGACGTGGACTGTTAGCTTACCTGAAGAAAACAGACATCGAAAGATACCGTGCACTGATTGAAAAATTAGGCTTAAGAAAATAATAGCCTTTTAGTATGCGGAAGGGGGCGGATTTCCATCCGCCTCCCTTTTTATGTATATGGCAGTTCTGTAAAATATGGTGTTTTTCAGGATTGCGGTGGCTTGTTGTTTCGACTGCATCTGCATATTCAGAAGCTGCGAAACATGACAGGAGTTATTTCCGAGACTACTGAAAAGATTATTTTGTATATGAAAGTAACAAAACAGGCAGATATATTTGCCTGAAAAGTAGTTTTTTCAGTTGTTTCGGACTCCTGTTTTAATGTGACAATTTCATAAAAAGTCTGAACGTTGATGGACAAGATTGTCAGCAGACGGAACAGACAAATTTGAAAAGAATAAAGTAGTTACCGGACATGCAGTGAACGGTAACAGAAAATGACAACAGAATTATGAAAAAAGGAGAATGAAC
>PPYE01413984.1_pt1 | contig 12847 bp, 9 predicted proteins | sample 1559881 | NCBI WGS metagenome assembly PPYE01 (sample SAMN08240022, study PRJNA423297) | Human gut metagenome, whole genome shotgun sequencing project.
CCTCTATAGCAGAGCCACGGCAGGAGCATGAGCGTCTTCCACACCATGCGCACCACGAGCATGGTCACCGGCAGCCGGTCGGTGGGGCGGTAGTCTATGAATGGCTTGATGCCCAACACCTCGGCATCGGTCTGCGGGCCCGACGGCGTGGGGCGCCTGTCTGACAGCAACTCGGCAAGAAACGACCTGTCATTAATCACGTATCGCGCCAAGCCCGTGGTGGTGATGGCACTCGTGATGGTCTCAATAAGCGATTTGACATTCATTTTTGCTGCGTATTACGTTCGATGACTACAAGAAACGAACCCACATTGTCGGCAAACCAGGGGTCGCGGAACTTCTTTTCCTTATAATAATAGAGTTCGTTGTTAACGGGATAATTGGTCTTGTCGACCTCCCTACCATTGTAATAATATCCCATACCATACGACCGGGCCTTGAGGACAGCCGCATCGGCCACGGTGCCGTCCTTGAGCTTGAGCGGCAGGGCTATGGTGTGGGTCTCCTTCATCGTGGCGTCCAGTCCGTGCTGCTCTACCGCCGCGATGACCCGGTCGAGAGAGGCGTCGGGGGTAGCAAGCGAGTCTCTCAGCGTCTTCATGCTGGCAAGATACATGTTTCGGATGACCGTATCTGTCATCACCACATCGTTGACTGCAAAGTGAAGCACGCCGTCGCAGGGCACCACATAGTCGACACGCTCCTTGGAGATGACAGAGATGGTAGTGTGCAGGCTGCCACGCTCCAGACCATCGAGATAGACATCATTGTCGGGGTTCTTGTACCAGCCTATATCCTTCTTGCTGTGCTCGTAGGGGATGACCTGCATCAGCAGCACGCCGAAAGGCTCGTCGGGAGCCAGTTTGTACTTGTCTCTGAAGTCATTGTGGCCTCCCTTGCGCTCAAAGCCCTCGGTGCCCACCCAGCCGAAGCCAGGCTGGCGGTCCTCGTTGGCTGCATCGACCAGATAGTGTATGGCGGTATTGGCTGCACCCGATGCCCGGATGGATATACGCTCGTTCTTCTTGACCTCGATGCCCGAGTTGGCCCACAGTTCGGCCGTGTTGAACAGCCAGTATATCACCTCCTTGTCTTCGGTCTGCATGATGGTGGCGCCATAGGTATTGGTCTTGATGACATTGTAGGGATAGAAACTCTTGACCACCAGCACCACAAAGGCAAGACCTACAAACAGCACGATGACTATCACAAAAAGCGAGGCTATCACCTTCCACAGCGACCTCGGGCTCTCAAGGAGTTCGAAGAGGCGCTTGTGGCGCACGATATCTATGGTTATGGTCTTCTGGGCGTCGTCTGGCTGAGCTACAGGGTCAGTCTGTGGCGTCACTCTCTCATCGGCATTCACCTCTTTGGGTATTTCTGGAGACATAGCAGTAATAGGTTTTAATGTTAAGGATTAAGATAACATTGCAAAAATAAGCAAAAAAACGCTGCGAGTAGCCATTGTCGCCCACTTTTTTACTCCCAAGCATAAAAAAAGCATTACCCCGGCACACAATCCTGCCAACGTAATGCTATTGATGGAGTGGAGCTGGAGGGATTCGAACCCTCGTCCGCACAGTAAAACCATATGCTTTCTACACGCTTATTCCGGCCTTCGGTTTTCGTGCATTGGCAAGACCCGGACCACCAACCAATGCCTTATCCTCTAAGATTTCATCTCCGATGCGAGGCTTTCGAGAGACTATTTCCGACTGTACTGCACCGCTTGACCAAGGAGTTTCGGAAAAAGAGCCCTTGAGCGATGTCTCGTCCCGTCACCTGGTGGCGGGATAAAGCCAGTAATCTACTATGCTTCGATTAGGCAGCGAGAGCGTAATTGTTTTCGCCAATTAATTTGTCGATGACTCTGATTAAGGAGATAGCCAACGAGTCTCCGCGTGCTTACATACCATCTTAGCCGCCGTCAAATCCAGTCAACCCCAATGATATATGGGCTGCAAAGATAAGGGTTATTTGCGAAACCAACAAGAAAAAAGCGGAAAAAATCCATTTTCACGCCCAAAATGCGCTACTATGCGCTCGTCGATAGGGTAATGGCAGAGGCTGTCATAAGAGAAATGATGTCGCAAACAAACGCTTCAGACAAACGTCTGGCTTGAAGCATCAAGGCACACTCCTTATATCTATAAAGGCGACTATAATGACAACTCCCATGCTGGCCATGAAAGACAACACATCATCCGCATGAGCGATGGTAGTGTCAAAAAGGTCATAGTAAGATAAAAGGTCAATGGAAATGGAGGCACAGGCGGCCTCCATTTCCTTTTTTATAACCGCCTATACCCTAACAAGATATACACGACTGCGTGGTGGCAACCGCAACCGCCATGAAAAATGGCAAAAAATAATTGGGCTATCATGCAACAAATCGGCAAAAAACGAGTTATCATATTATATAATGTAGGACAACCAACAAATGACACAACAACAGGCTACAGACGGAATGGGCAAAATGGAACTCGGCATCAAGCGGACAGCCGACATCCTGTTCGCCATGGTGGGCATGGTGGTTCTCTCGCCCGTAATGCTGGCAGTGGCGCTGTCGATAAGACTACAACAGAATGGCCCCATCTTCTTTCGCCAGGTGCGCATAGGAAAAGGCGGCAAGCCCTTTGTGATATTCAAGTTTCGCACACTAAGCAGCGAAGCCGAGAACGAAGGGCCGCAGCTTATTGCCCAAGGCGACGAGCAGACATCGACAAGACTTGAGCGGTTTCTGCGCGGCCATCATCTCGACGAGCTGCCACAGTTGTGGAATGTGCTCAGAGGCGACATGTCGCTGGTAGGGCCACGCCCCGAGCGCAAATACTACATAGACAAGATTATGAAGCAGGATGCACGTTACAGCCTCATTTACCTAATGCAGCCCGGACTCACATCGGAAGCTACGCTCTACAACGGTTACACCGACACGATGGAGAAGATGCTGCGCCGGCTGGACATGGACATCAGCTATCTGGAGCACCGCTCGCTCTGGCTCGACACCAAGATTATCATCAAGACAGCCCTGAGCATCGTGACAGGGAGGAAATTCTAAAAGAAATATGAAAAGATACGTTATATTACTCATCGCGCTCATGGCCTTTGCGGCCACCACATCGGCACAGTCGTCAATGACCGACGACCAGATAATGCAGTTTGTGGTAAAAGAGCACAATGCCGGCACATCGCAGGCACAGATAGTGACCAAGCTGATGCAGCGCGGCGTGAACATCACGCAGATACGCCGCGTGAGAGACAAGTATGAACGCCAGATACAGAATAAAGGTATGGGCGTAGTAGCCGACCAGGCAGTAGAAAAGGCGAACAACCGCATGCGCACAGCCAACGGCGAGAAGAAGAAGGCTGCCCAGGCCAAGAGCCAGACCAGCACGCTGATACAGCAGGAAAACAATCTGCGCACAGAGATAGAAGACGACGAGCAGACGGCTGAGTTCCAGCGCGAACTGTCGGCCATACTGCCCACAGACACCATAGCCCTCTACCGGCAGCTGATGGCCGAGCGGAAGACGAAGAAAGTGTTCGGCCGCGACATCTTCAACAACAAAAAGCTCACCTTCGAGCCCAATATGAACATCGCCACCCCCGGCGACTACCGTCTGGGTCCGGGCGACGCCGTTATCATAGACATCTATGGTGCCTCGCAGAAGAGCAACCAATACACCGTATCGCCCGACGGCGATGTGACCATCGAAGGTTTCGGCCCCGTACAGGTGAGCGGTCTCACCGTGGCACAAGCCAATGCCCGACTGCGCCAGACACTGGGCAGCCGCTACCAGAGCTCGAAGGTGCGTCTCACCGTGGGACAGACCAAGACCATCATGGTCAACGTGATGGGCGAGGTGCGCATGCCGGGCACCTACACTCTGTCGGCCTTCTCCACCGTGTTCAATGCACTCTACATGGCAGGCGGCCCCAACGACATAGGTACGCTGCGCGACATCAAGATATTCCGTGCCAACCGCCTCATCGCCCATGTCGATGTCTATGACTACATACTCAACGGCAAGGCCAGCAACATCCACCTCACCGACAACGACGTCATCGTGGTGGGGCCCTACGACTGTCTGGTCAACATCACCGGCAAGGTGAAGCGCCCCATGTACTATGAGATGAAGAAGAGCGAGAGCGTGGGCACCCTGCTCAAATATGCCGGCTCGTTTACCGGCGACGCCTATACCCGCTCGGTGCGTCTGATACGCAAGACCGGCCGCGAATACTCGGTCTACAACGTGGGTGAGTTTGACATGAACTCCTTCCACATCGCCGATGGCGACTCTATCACCGTCGACTCTATCCTGAACCGCTATGAAAACATGGTCGAGGTCAAGGGAGCCGTATTCCGTCCCGGCAAATACCAGGTGGGCGGCGAGATTACCAGCGTGCGCTCGCTGCTCGAGCATGCCGAGGGAGTGACCGAACAAGCCTTCACCGCCCATGCCGTGATGCACCGCATGCGCGCCGACCGCAGTCTCGAGGTCATCCCCGTTGACATCGACGGCATCATGGAAGGACGCGTAGCCGACATAGCCCTGCAGAAGAACGACGTGCTCTTTGTGCCCACACGCCAGGAGCTGATGCAGGAACAGACCCTCACCCTGCACGGCGAGGTACACTATCCAGGCATCTACCGCTATGCCGCCAACATGACCATCGAAGACCTGATACTCCAGGCGGGCGGACTCAACGACCAGGCCTCAACGGTCAAGGTCGACGTGGCACGCCGCATACGCGACCCCAAAGCCACCCAGACCGACAGCATCATCGCCCGCACCTACAGTCTGGCACTGCGCGATGGGTTCGTCATCGACGGACAGGCCGGATTCCACCTCATGCCCTACGACGAAATCTATGTACGCCGCAGTCCTGGCTATGCCACCCCACAGAACGTGACCATCGAAGGTCAGGTGATGTTTGCCGGCACCTACACCCTGTCGCACAAGAACGAGCGACTGAGCGACGTGCTGCGCAAGGCGGGCGGAGTGACCGACCTGGCCTATATCAACGGTGCGCGACTGATGCGCCGCACCACCGAATCGGAGCGCATCAAGATGCAGGCCGTGACCCGTCTGCTGGCAGGACAGGGCGCCAACAGCGACTCCATCAATGTGGCGCTGCTGCATCTCTCAGACACCTATCCCGTGGGTATCGAACTGGCTGAAGCGCTGGCCAACCCCGGCAGCGATGCCGACCTGGTGCTGCGCGAAGGCGACCAAATCATCATCCCCCAATACAACGGAACGGTGAAGATAAGTGGCGACGTGATGTTCCCCAACACCGTGGCCTACGAGAAGGGGCGCCGCTATTCATACTACATCGACCAGGCGGGCGGATTCGGCCAGCGCGCCAAGAAGAGCCGCACCATTATTATATATATGAACGGCACCGTAGGTCGTGTGGCCCACAACGCCAAGGTACGCCCCGGATGCGAAATCGTGGTGCCCAGCAAGCCCAAGCGCAATGCCTCTGCCGTAGGCCAGTGGCTCGGAATAGGCACATCAGTAGCCTCGCTCGCCACCATGATAGCCTCGCTCGCCAATCTGTTGAAGTAAGACAAAAGAAACAACAACGATGAAAGAAGAACAAACCGTCAACATAGTTCTAATCGCAAAGCGCATAATAAGCAACAAGAAGCGATTTGCAAGTATTGGCATCATAACAGCCATCATATCAGCCATATACATTTTCTTGGTGCCCCGGACCTACACTACGGAGATTCTGCTGGCACCAGAGATAAGTGACATTACCGGAAAAAGCGGTCTGTCGTCTATCGCATCTTCATTCGGATTCAATATCGGCAACGCCTCAACTGGCGATGCCATCTATCCCGACCTATACCCTCAGTTGATGGGTACCAATGACTTTGCGGCCCACCTTGTAGACCACAAGGTAACCACAAAAGATGGGAAACTGACCACCACCTACTATGACTATCTGCTGCATCACCAGAAAGAAAGTCCATGGGGGTTCCCAGGCAAGCTAATCAGTGCCATCAAAAAGATGTTTGCCAAGAAGCAGACTGCCAAGAAGCAGGATAATACCATCAATCTCTTTGTCCTGACCGAGGATGAAGCCAATGTGCTGACCACAATCCGCGGAAACATCAACTGCAAAATAGACGCCAAGTCGGGCATCATCACAATAACTGTACAGGATCAGGATCCGCTCATTACGGCCACTATTGCCAATGCAGCCAAAGACGAACTGCAACAAAGCATCACTAACTATCGCACAAGCAAAGCTCAAGTAGATTTGGACTACTACCGAAAACTGACCGCCGAAGCCAAAGCAAAATACGAGAAGGCACGACAGCTCTACGGCAGCTACGCCGACGCCAACTCTGATGTGGTACTGGAAAGCTATAAAGCCAAGCAAACCGATTTGGAAAACGACATGCAGCTGAAATATAACACCTACAGCACGCTCAACACCCAAATGGAGCAAGCCATAGCCAAAGTTCAGGAAAAGACACCTGTCTTTACAGTAATCAAAGGAGCCTCTGTGCCCCTGAAGCCATCAGCCCCCAAGCGCATGGTCTTCATCTTACTCATGGTTATACTCTCATGGGTGATTACTACACTGTATGTGTGCCGCGGCGAACTGAAACAACTGTTCATCAAGGGTTTCTAAGACATTATTTCCCAAAACTATCAGTTTATCGCTTATGTCATTGACGCAGACTTCCGAAAAGAGCAAACGGATAGCCAACAATACTGGCGCCATATATATCCGCATGATAGTAGTCATGCTGGTAACGCTCTATACATCAAGGGTAGTATTGCAGCAACTGGGCGTAATCGACTTCGGCATCAACAACGTAGTGGCGGGCATCGTCTCGTTATTGGCATTCTTCTCCAGTAGCCTGTCTAACGCAGCCCAACGCTATCTCAGCATAGGACTGGGCGAACACAACACGCCCAAAACCAGACTATACTTCAGGCAGAGTTTCAGTTTGATGGTGATTTTCTCTGTCGCAATCTTTGTACTTGCCGAAACTGTCGGTCTATGGATGATCTACACTCAGCTGTCTATCCCTGCATCGAGACTGGATGCAGCAGTATGGGCCTACCACTTTGCTGTAGTATCTGTAGTCTGTTCCATCCTCCAAGTTCCCTTCTTGGCTGCAATCATTGCCAACGAACGGATGAAGATGTATGCCTATATCGGCCTGTTTGAATCCTTTGCCCGACTGGTCATAGCCTTTCTCCTGGCCATCGGGAACTGTGACAAGCTTATTCTTTTCAGCGCACTTTCCGCTACGGTTTCCATACTCACGCTGATATCCTACATACTCTACGATCGCATATCTTTCCAAGAGTGCCGCATCAGTTGGATATGGCAATCTAACCTTGTCAAAGAAATGTTACGCTTTATCGGATATACCATGTTTGGATGTCTGGCATGGTCGGTAAGCAATCAAGGCATGAACATCGTCCTCAATATTTTCTTCGGACCGGCTATCAATGCCGCACGCGCCATAGCCCTACAAGTAAGTGCCACCATTGATCGTTTCTCCTCAAGTCTAATAACAGCGGCAGCCCCTCAGATTATAAAATCGTATGCTGAGAAAGACATCAATTATATGACCAGTATCATAGAGAAGGTTTCAAAGTTCTCCTTCTTTCTGGCGTGCACCATGGCTGTGCCTATCATATGGGAAACCGAATACATTCTGCACATCTGGTTGGGACAAGTACCCGATTATACAGTTGTCTTCACCCGTCTGTTGGTTGTCGACTCGCTCATCAACATCTTTTTCCAACCTCTCTCTACTGCGGCCAATGCTACGGGACGCATCAAGAATATCCAGATATACGGAAGGTTAATCACCCTTGCAGCTCTGCCCATAGGTTACATTGCTCTATCTTACTCTGCCAATCCATTATTGGCCATATTCGCCATCATTGTGACCGATCTGGCTTTTTGGGGCTATTGCCTTATTGACATCCATAAGCAATTCAACCTGAATATAGTACATTATATACGCCACTCGGTATGTCCACCACTAATATTGCTTGTCACATCTATGACAGTATGCTGGATTATGCGTACTTATACCGACCTGGATGGCTTTATGCGATTTGTGCTGACTTCAGCCACAAGCATACTCAGTTGCCTCGCTACTGCCCTCCTACTATTGTCGCCGTCAGAGCGTAACTATCTCAAATCATTCATCCATAAGAAATAATGCATATCGTATATATATCCAGAGAGTTTGTACCTACCCAAAGAGGTGGCGGCATTGCATCCTATGTCAAGGATATGGCATCGGCTATGGTTGCACGCGGCCATCAGATTACCGTCATCTGTGCATCTGACGACACACGCACTACAAGCGACAAGATGGAAAACGGGATCCGTATCATTAGACTAAAAGGCGGAGACTTCATTATCCCATCGGTTGAGACTTCATGGTTTACCTCCATCAAGAAGTTGCGGATAATCTATCGTTTCTTCTCCTATCGCAAACGAATACTGGAAACTATCAAGAATCTGGAAAATATAGACATCATTGAGGTCGCTGACTTCGGGGCCGAGGGGTATTATCTATGGCGCCAAGACGTCCCTGTGGTGGTCCGCATGCATACCCCCTCCATATTTGACCGCACCAACCTTGGAGTAAAACGCTATCCCATCAGCAAATTTTATCTCGAGTGGAGTGCCAAGAAAGAGATCGAAACTCTTACACATTTTGCCCATTTCAATTCATGTTCATACAGCCTACAGGCATGGTACAATCTGTATTTCCCACAAGTCAAAGGAGATTGGAAAGTAATATATAATCCTCTTGATACCAGCCAATGGAATAAAAGCAAGGCACACAACAGCTATTTGCAGAACTCCATCTTATATGTAGGAACCGTAATGGAGGAAAAAGGAGTGGGAGACCTTGTCAAGGCCTGTGCTATACTGAGAGAAGAGGGTTATCCCATCACGCTTACCATTGCAGGGAAAATGGGTAGTTATGCGCTGCAACTCAAAGCCGAAACTGAAGATAACAACTATACATGGTGCAGATTTACCGGCAATCTTCCCCGAGCAGAACTGGATAACCTGTATCGGTCTTCCAAAATATCGTGTTTCCCGTCTCATTGGGAAAATCTCCCTTTTGTATGCTTGGAAGCCATGGCTGCAGGAAATGTCGTGATTGGCAGCAAGTCCGGAGGTATGTCAGAAATGATAACCGACGGAAAGGACGGTTGGCTCGTACAACCCAAAGACATCAACAACATCAAGGATATGCTTCTAAAAGCACTACAGATGACGGATGACGAGGTCGAGAAAATGCGAACCATGGCACATAAAACAATTGACGTAAGGTTTTCGGCCAATCACATTCTCCCTATGATGGAGCATTATTATCAACAAATATGTAAACAAACAAAAGACAAATAAAGTATGCCATTACTATCTCTCATATTCCTTCTCAACCCCATAGCAGGCATTGCCTCATGGATATGGGTGGCACTGAGAAATATCGATAGGACCTCTTGGACTGCACTCAGGGGGTTGGCATTACTGCTGTCACTTTACCTTGGATTTGTCAATACGACAAAAGAACTCTACGGTGATTTTCTGGCATACAATGAATACTACCGTGATGCGCTCAACAGTTCTCTGTTACAGTACTTGCTCTTGTATGCCAAGGAACCCATTTACTATACATTCTCTTGGGTTATCTGTCGACTCACCGATGCCAATTGGCCTATCTATGTGACATTTTTTACCACTGCGAGCTATATGGCTATTTATGAGGCTGTCATCCTGATAGCCAAAAAGACCGACTGTTCCAAATATCATGTTATTACAGTGCTCGTCTTTACAGCATTTTTCTTCCAGACATTTGCCATGAACGGCAACATGCTGCGACAGAGCATATCGCAATCGTTTGCGCTGCTATTCTTAGTTTACCTTTATTTCAACAAGCGCTACAAGTGGGTGTATGCCATCATCTCGTTGGGCGTACATACAGCCTCTTTCCCCATCATAGGGCTGGGCGTCATCCCCTTTATCAAGAGGGCCTTAACACTGAAGAGGTTCATTCTATTAGGCACATCGATTGCCATTATTGCCTTGGCCTTCCTTTCCATGTCGGGCATATTGTCTAAGATTATGTTCATTGGCTACATTTTCACCCGACTGGACAATACCACCCAGCTCACTAGCACAGACAGTTGGCAGACCGAGGTGGGAATCAACGCCCAGTTCTATATATTGAGCGTATTGCTACTGGGCATGATTGCCTACATATACTATATGTATCATCGCAGCAGCAAGAACCACACCATCATGCCCGAGGGGGTCATCGGCACGATAAACATCACACTGATTATTATCCTCTTTGTGCTCCTCTGCAATTTTACAGAGGCTTACTATCTATGTATGCGATACCAGTTCTATGTATATACATTTCAGTCTGCGCTCTTACTGTTGTTCCTGCGATACTGTAGTTTTAGGCATATACATCTGATAGAGTTCATGGTTTGTATCTTGATGTTTCCTTACTTCTGTTATTACTTCAGCAATGGAGTATTCAAGTATGCAAGCCTATCCGATATAATCATAAATAGTCCAATATTTTACATCGTAAAAATATGAAAGAGAACATCAACACAGATAATAGCACACAAAGGATTCTTTGGGTTATCCCTGGAACTGGAATCTACAGAGTTCCTGTATATAGTTATTTGAATCAATATTCCAAGGGTAAATTCCATCTAATTTGCCTAAGAGAGGACACGTCCGACTTGGTGCGCAAAAAACTAAAGAACCAGTTAAAAGAGAACCTCACCATACTAACTGGCGAGAAGAGACTTACCATCGGTAATGATAAAACCACCTTTGCCAATTCCAACTTTGTGCTGAAATGGCAACCAGGGCTATACCGAGCCATCAAGCGACAGAACCCTGACATTGTCATTGTCGAAGGCTTTGGCAGTTGGGCTCCGATGGCTGTGCTCTACTCTTTCCTGCACCGCAAGAAGCTCTGCATTTTCTACGAGCGCACAGCCTACATAGAGCGCAAGACGCCATGGATACTCACAATGTATCGCAAGTTCATCGGACGCTTTGCCAACGCCTATCTCGTCAATGGAATACTGACCGAGGAGTATCTGCACAAATATATAGGTGTGAAGCAGAAGCCCATCACCAAAGGATGTATGTGTGCCGACAGTTACGAACTGGCCAAGGATGTTGCCTCTTTCGGTGATGAGGCAAAGCGTCAACTATCTGCGCATCTCGCACTGAACGATGGACTCACCTATCTCTTTGTGGGTCAACTGGTAGAGCGAAAGGGTATAAGCCAACTGCTCCAAGCATGGCAGAAGCACATCCAGCAACACCCAGCAGACAATCTGCTCATTATAGGCAAGGGCTACTTGTACGATGAGCTCATGGCCAACTATGGCCAGACCCCTGGCGTACACATCTTGGGCGGCATCAGTTATGCCGACATCTACAAGTATTATGCCATCAGCGACATCTTCTTTATGCCTACGCTCGAAGACAACTGGTGCTTGGTGCTGCCCGAGGCTATGGCCTGTGGCAAACCTGTGGCCTGCTCCATATACAATGGTGGCACCTGCGAACTCATCCACGACGGAGAGAATGGCTATAGTTTCGACCCCTATCAGCAGCAGTCCATCTTAGACGCTTTAGACCATTTCCACACAGCCAACTTAGTGGCCATGGGCGAGAAGTCGGTCGAGATAGAGAGCCATTTCACACCCGACAAGGCGGCACGGCGCATCTATGACACGTGCATGGATATATGTAAAAACAAATAACATAAAAGAATTTTCTTTATATTAGGATTCTATGAAGCCATCGATACTTTGCATACTGCATCTTCCACCTCCCATTCATGGCGCTGCGGTAATTGGGCAGTATCTGCACGACAGCAAATCTTTTAATGACACATTCGATTGTCATTTTATTAATCTCACAACAGCAGATAGCCTCCAAGACATCGGAAAGGGAAGTTTTAGGAAATTATGGACTTATGCAAAATTGTTATTCAATATTGCCAAGAGCACCAAGCGCTATCGTCCCAAATTAGTATATATAACTCCAAACACAAAGGGCATTGGCTTTTATAAAGATTTCATAGTCATTCAACTCGTAAAGTTAAGCAGGCGTAAAATTATTGTGCATTTCCACAACAAAGGTGTTGAAGAACGACAGGGTAAAGCTTTTGACAATTTCCTTTATAAACGTTTTTTCAATGGAATAAAGGTCATTTTACTGGCAAAATCTCTATTTCAGGACATAAAAAAATATGTCCCAATGGAGGACGTATATATATGTCCCAATGGAATAGCCTCCCCCCTTGACGAGGTAAATATTAGCCAGCATCATACTAATACCCCGAAATTATTATTTCTTTCCAATTTATTAATAGCCAAAGGGGTGTTTACTCTATTAGATGCGCTGAAAAAATTAAAAGACTGTAATTGCCATTTCACTTGTAATCTTATCGGGGGCGAAACTACTGAAATAAATAGTGAAAAAATCAACCAAGAAATTCTTTCACGTGGATTAAATCACAATGTATTCTACAAGGGGAGTAAATATGGAAAAGACAAAGAAGAAGAGTTCGCTGCGGCTAATATATTTGTATTTCCGACACACTCCGACTGCTTTCCACTTGTACTATTGGAGGCTATGCAACATAAGTTGCCTTGTATTTCTACAATAGAAGGAGGCATTCCCAATATTATCGATGATGGTAAAACTGGATTTGTTGTATTAAAAAAAGACCCTGATGTTTTAGCCAATAAAATAAAGTACTTACTGGACCACCCTGAAGAAAGGCGTATCA
>PPYE01209321.1_pt1 | contig 12846 bp, 23 predicted proteins | sample 1559881 | NCBI WGS metagenome assembly PPYE01 (sample SAMN08240022, study PRJNA423297) | Human gut metagenome, whole genome shotgun sequencing project.
AACTCCTCCACGTTCTCCAGGATGATCACCCGCGGCCGCACCGTTCCCGCCCAGCGCAGGACGATCCAGGCGAGGCCCCGGATGTTCTTATCCACGGGCTTCCCGCCCTTGGCCTTGGAGAAATGCTTGCAGTCCGGGGACGCCCACAGCAGGCCCACCGGCCTGCCGGCGCAGACCTCCACGGGGTCAACGTCCCACACGCTGGCCTGAATGTGCTCAGTGCGCGGGTGGTTCGTCTTGTGCATGAGTATTGCGTCCGGGTCGTGGTTGATAGCGATATCGACCGGCCGCCCGGTCGCGAGCTCAATGCCCGTAGACGCTCCGCCGCCTCCGGCAAAGCTGTCGACTATGAGCTCTCTCATTCACCCCGCCCTCCCAGCTTCTGCTCGTATTCCTCGCGCGACCCTTTATATTTGCGCACCATTGCCCGCTCCTCCTTCAACAAATCCCAGCTCCCGCAGCAGCTCTTGTGGGATAGGGATCACTTCATACCGTGACTTGATCCGCCGTGTCTCGTCGCGTTCCGTCCACTCGTGGCTGAGCAGCACACGTTCCCCTGCTGTGCCGAGGTGCAGATAATGCCGCTCCCCCTCAAGCGAGAACTGAAGCGGGCAGGCCCCGCTCGGGTAGCGCACAAAGCTCTGCCCGCCGCGCTGGCCGGTCTTAATGCCGTATCGTTTCGCTAAGCGCAGCATTCTCGCCGGCGTGACGTTAAGCACAGGCTCCGCCGCCTTCACGCCCGCCCTCCGTGTCGCCAAGCCAGTCCCGGCTCTCGATCCACCTCCACACCGCCCCGGGCTCGTCCGCTCGATTCAGTCTCACGGCAAGAACCGACTCACGGTCCCTGATGATCGCGCAGCCCGTACCGAGGTACGCGGCGTCGTTGCAGTCCCTCAAGCTCCAGCCGGGCCCCAGGCCATACACGCGGCGGTCCAGGGTTTGAACGAGCTGCTGAGCGCCCAGCCGGAGAGGAAGCACCGCGCAGGGCTGAGCCGCATAATGATCGCTCACGTAGCCGTTGAACTCCTCGCAGAAAACGGCGTCTTGTATATACTGGGCGGCCCACCCGCTTTTCCCTTTGCAAACGCTGAGGCATTCGCCCGTGCCGGGCAGATACCCGAGGACCTCTACCAAGGCGGCGAGGACGAGTTTAGGCGGCTCGTCCATGATATCCAGGCAAATCTGCGCGGCCCAATCAGGGCCTATAAGTTCGAGATTTGGGCCGGCGACGCGCAGCCGGAAGCCTACGGCGCCGGCGCTCTTGAGCGCACGGGCAAGCCGCTTTTCGTTTATTATCATGGTTGTACCTCCTTTGGTATGTTGGGGGGCAGGGCCTTGTTCCATCTCCACCTCGATACCCGGCGTGCAGGCACGCCCAGCTTGTCGGCCATCTGTCTGTCGGACAGGCCCTGTTCATAGAGCTCTCTGTAGAGGTCGTAGCCCGTGGTGCGGGCGGCGTTGACTGGCAGCATCCGTGTGCGCCGCCAGTGCTTCACCGCACCCAGCCCAACGCCGCAGCGCTCGGCTATCTCTGTGTCCGTGCATCCGCGCTTGTAAAGCGCCATCATGTGGGTATGCAGGTGCTCCCGTCTCTTTGCCTCAAGCCGTGCCCGCACTTCGTCGCGGATAGCGTCGCGCATCCGGTCGTCGCGTCCGCCCGGCTCCCAGCACCTGCACCCGTCCCCTGAAGGCTGCTTCATAGTGAAGGCACGGCTCGTCTTGGTGTTGAGGATATACACGCAGGCCACCATGTCAGGGTCCAGGTGCCGGCATCCCAGGCAGTATTCAGTTATCATAGGCGTCGGCAACATGAAACAGCCTTTTCCCAACGTACTCGCAATAGTCGTGCTCCAGCCTTGCCCCCGGCGAATCCTCCCAGTCCGGCAGGAACGCCACCATGTCGGCGCTGTCTATCATTGCAAGGCATATGCGCATGTAATCCGCGCTCTTCATCCCTTCGGGAAGGTGCGCCGGGTTGAGGACGATGTGCCCCTCGTTCTTGAGCTCCATATGCGCGGCGAGGAATTTCCTGCGGTACTGAGGATCGCCCGCGATCTTGCCGGCGATGTATACCTTCAGCGGCGCCAAGGCCGCCGTCTGTATCGTAGTCATGGTCTGCCCCCTCAAAACAGTCTTGTCTGGCGTTCTTCCGCCTCGCGCAGCGCGGCCTCTTCCGCCGCCCGCGCCTGCGCCCGTTCCCGGCGCGCCTCTGCCTCGGCTCGCTCACGAAGCGCCTGTTCATGTATGCGCTGCTCAAGCGGGGTCCGTCTCCGCTCCCCCGGCGGCGCCTTGTCCCTGCGCCGGCCGGGGCAGCGTCCCCAGTGCGGCACATAGCCGCTCTCCCGCGGCACCGCGGGATGCCCCTCCAGTGTTCCCCGCTCATATGAGCCGTCGCGCTGATAGAACAGCAGCGGCCCGTCGGCATCCGGCCAGTAGAGCACCGGCTCCGCCTCGCAGGGCATGTTCTTCCCCGCCCGCGTGCGGATGAATATCAGAGGCTTGCCGCACTCACGGCAGGGTATCTCATATCGTTCCTGCGCCGCCATATGCCCCCGCCTCCTTTACCTGGCCGAGTTTCTTTGTCCTGCACTCCTGCGCAATGGGCAGCCAGCGCACGCCCCATACCTTCGCCGCCGCGATGATGGCGCGCAGCCTGTCCTCCGCTTCGACCTCCACGTCCTCATAGAGATCATGCCGTACTTCCCACCTGTCCACGCCGCTCACCTGCCAAAGAGCCGCGAGAAAAGCGAGGCGTGCGGTTTGTTGGTTTCCGTTTCATCGACGACTGCGTTTTTGGCCGCCTCAATAGCCTCATCCATAAGTCCGGGGAATTGTGTCTCCAACGTTTTAAGCCCCATAAGGGCGCTGGCATATGTGCTTATCAGCGTTTCTCGGTCGCCCTGTATACTGGTCAAAAAGTGTACTTTTCCTGCGCTGCCAAACGCCCCGATCACGCATTCGCACTCCCGCTCAAGCAGCGGCTTGTCCTTGCCCTTTTCTCTGATAGTAACGATGTACATGTCCATTCCTCCGTATAGCAGAACACATGCGCCCCAATCTGCCCCCACACCCTGTCATTCTCAGCTCCGCGCGAGAAATAGAGCACGTCATAGGGCACGACCTCGAGCTCGAAGGCCAGGTCAACAGCCTCATAATTGTTTTCCGTGGGCGTCACGGAGTCCAGGATCGGCGCCGTGGAGAATTGCCGCTCCTGATAGATTACCTCGCTCACCGTATCCGGGAAGCTCTCGGAGCGCACGCGGTTGAGCACCACCTGGGCGACGGCTATCTGCCCCTCAATCGGCTCGGTGTTGCTCTCGGCATACACCACGCAGGCCAGCAGTTCCCGCTCCTCAGCCGTTATCTCCTCATACCTCGGCTCGGGCTCGGGCTCCGCGGGCGGCTCCGGCGTCTGCGGCTCATGTGCCGCCACGTCCGGCGCGACCGCCAGATGTGCCGCCAGCGCGGCGGAGCTGTAAACAGGCGCGGGCAGCTCGCTTGCCGCCCGCGCCTCCTGCGCACTCAGGCGCAGCGATATGATGGCGGCAAGGATGATGAGCAGCGCGCACAGCGCTATGTACCCGGCCAGTACGGCCTTCCCCCTCCAATTTCTCATCTCTCCCCGCCGCCTTTCTTTTGTGTTATTCATGTGAGCGCGTCCCCTTAGTGGATGTCCACTATCATCACCTTGCCGCCGCTCAGTGTTGCCGCGAGCTGCAGCTGCTCCAGGCATTCAAGGCTCTCACAGCGCTCCAGCATAGCCGCCAGCTCCATGAGCAGCAGCGCCGCCCCTCCGCGGTCCCTGTCCGCCCGGCCCGGCGCTTCCGGTGCCAGTGCGTTGACCTCCCGCGCAGCTTCCGACTCTGCCGCCGACTTCTGCTTGGGCTTTGGCCCCGGCTTCACATATCCGCTCTCCGGATTGCGCAGGAGGATATCCTTTATCCATTCCTCCTTTACCGCATTCAGCTCCGCCAGCACCTTGATCTGCTTGGGCTTGTTCTTCGCCGTCCGGTACTCCCGGACGATTTCGCTTTCGGACATAACCATGTTTGTGATCCTCTCAGTCCGCCAGCACGTAGCCGTACGGGCGTATTATCCTGTTGATGCCGCTGCGCATGCGCGAGCGTTCCTCCTCCGTCGTCGGCCGCCGGTGTACGATGCAGGTCGTGACGCCCTGCTTTGGGCCATAGTCGTACCGCAATATGTACCCGTCCTCGGTGTCCTCTTTCGTGATTATCGGATATACAGGCTCCGCCACAGCCCCTCACCTCCACCTTCAAGCCTATGTGTGCCTCAGCCTGAATGATTACTGGAACCTAACCTTGAGCCGCCTCGCGGCTCAAGCCCTCACCTCCCCTCTTGTCCGACTCCGCGCCCGGTGGTAAAATCATCCGGAAGGGAGGTGATAAAATGTCAGAATTTGAAGTTGCTGCAATAGCTGCTGTTGCAAGTGCCCTGCTGACCGGACTTTTTGCGTTTCTGAATGTGTTCTTTTCCAGCAGGGAAAGCAGGAAAATCAAGCTCATCGAGCTGAACTATCACGATGCAGCCGAAGCGTTCAGTGAGTATCTCTGCAAAAGCGGCGTAGTGCCGATGCCTGTCACCCCGGAGTATCTCGCTAAGTTAACCGGCAGCTTTGAACGTGCCAGCCTCTATGCCTCTGAACGGACGCGGCCCGTTCTCGAAAGGCACTTCCTCGCGGTCATACGCTCGCCCGAATCGCTCGAAGCAGATGAAACCGCTCATGCACTCAAGACAAATGAGCTCCGGGAAACTTTGCTTAAATCCATGCAGGGCGATTTGTCAGGAAAAGAAAACAGACGCAAGCAGCCGGGCATATAACAGGGCGACTATACCTGCGGTTATTACGGGGAGTTTTGCGCGCCATCCATCAAACCAGTCGAGGCTTGTTCTGCTGCTGCATAACGACATCCCAGCGAATGCCGTGGCCGCGATGATTTTAATGCCGCCCATCTGTGCGATAGTGCTGATTAGCCAGGCATATAAGGAGATATATATGAGGGCGGGTATTACGGCAAGCCTCGCCGCCCATCCTTCAAGCCGTTCCAGGCCTATAAACATGCCGCATAAGGAAGCTCCCATAAAGAAGGCTGCCGCAGCGACTTTCAGGATTTCTGTTCCCGCCTCGCCGCTCACGCCCTCACCTCCCCTCTTGTCCACCTCCTCGCCCGGTGGTAAAATCATCCGGAAGGGAGGTGACGTCGTTTGAATTTCAACTTTTCGGATTTTATTACTGCCACGGTAGCCCTTTCAGCTATAGGCGAAGTCCGTGCGTCAGCGGATGGCAAGCTGTATGATTTGCTCAGCGAGCTTTTCGACGCTGCGAACAGCACCGACACAAAGCGCCTGCGCTCCGCTTTAGACTCAGTTACCAAATATCAAAGTGAGCACGCACATGACAACGACCCAAAATAGTGCCATACCGAAAGCCTTTGCATTCTCCCAGGCAAAGGCTTTCCCGCCTATGGCAAGGAATATTAGGCTTAGTGCAGCCCCCTCTATCGTGATACCGGCTATGTATAATCCAAGCGAGAATGCGGTGTCGCTCCCGAAACGGAGCTGTTTCCACAGTGATGCGACCCAAATCAGCGGCTGTGTTATGAGCATCGCGGCCCCAAAGACTTTGTGCTCCCCGCCGTTTCTCATCTTCACCGCTTTCCGAAGCCCAAACACCGTCGATATCCCTATGCAAAACGCCGCCGCCATGTCACAGCTCACGCTCTCACCTCCTTACTGCGCCGTCTGTTCCATAATACTTCGCCGTCTGTTCCATAATAAGGCCAACGCAGCAGCTCGTCTAATTCGCATCCAAGAGCTTCAGCCAGAGCCAATAGTTGCCCACCAGTAGGCAGGCTCTGCCCATTCATCCAGTCATTAAGCCTATGCTCGTCAGCAGAAATCTTCTGCGCCAGCTTCTCTGTGCATATGCCTGCTTCCTGCATTAGCTTTGGGATGTTCTCTCTGAGTTCCGTCTCCATTTCCTTCAAGTTTTTCACTTTGTCGTTCGGCGTGGACCATTGTCTTATAACTACGCCGGCGCATACCCAAAAGATCTTAATCGTCCATTCTCTGTCCGGGTCTGACATAAGTCGGAGTATTTTCACTATCGAGTACTCTTCCGGGGTCAGATCATTAATTCTCATGCCCTCACCTCCCCTCTTGTCCGCCTCCGCGCCCGGTGGTAAAATCATCCGGAAGGGAGGTGATAAAATGTGGTTGGATATCTTGGGCATCATCTTGCCCGTGTTGGCTACCATAGTTACAGCTGTTATCGCAAAGAATAAGGCCACCAGAGAATTGAAGCTCAAATTTGAACACCTGCAAAAGCAATGGGAGCACGAGCGCGAGCTCGCTGCTGAGTCTCGTTTTTCTGCGATGGCCGCCTCCGTTTCCCGTGCTGCAAACACACAGGGCTGGCAGTACCGCACAGACGCCCTCGCGCAGGTTTCTTCCATCAGTGCCGAATCCACGGGCAATTTAGCTGTCTGTCTCGATGCTTTGTATTCCACGCTTCACAAAGGCACGCGCGAAGAAATCGAAGCCGCTCTATCCTCAGTGATTCAGCTGAAGCGCAATGATAACCATCAGGAACGCCCAGAATAAGCCGATACACGCGCTCACCGCAGTAGCCGCTGCGGCGAGCGTTTTCCTTTTGAACGCCAGAACACAGCCCGTCAGAGCCGCCGCGAACACCGTCGCGCCCGTCACCAACCAGAAGCCGGACCATACCCCGTCGGGGTTGACCAGCCATGCAATGCGCAGTGCCGCTTGTATAAGCATGTAAGCGCAAAATCCACAAACCGACACCCACGCCAGTTCAGTCTCAAAGCTCCTAAGCCGCAGCGCGCTCATGCCTTTTCTGCTGCACACCATGACTGACAGATCTATTTCACGGCCCGACAGCATAAGCGCAAGTGCCGGTGCACATACAAGCAGCATGTAGGCCATGCCGCATATGACATAAGCCCCCTCAGCCGCCTCGCCGCTCACGTCCTCACCTCCTTACTGCGCCGTCTGAAACGCATCAACCACCATTGCCACGCTGGTGCCTAAAACTTCTGCCCACCAATTCAGCTCGGATATTTTAGGAGAGCGTCCTTTTCTTGTCATCTTGCTAATGGATTGTCTGCTTCTACCCACTTGACGCGCCATCTCTGACTCACTGCCGAAGCGCGCTTTTATTAAACTTTTGAGCGCTCTATTATACTCGGCCACGTCTGCACCCCCCCTCTTGTCCGCCTCCGCGCCCGGTGGTAAAATCATCCGGAAGGGAGGTGACGATATGGCATCTATTCGCCAGTACGATAAACCTTGGACTTGCGCCAAATCCGGACATGAAGAACAGTTCGCCGTATACCTGTTGGCAGCGGATGACGGCACAATTCTTGATGTCAAAGAGAATGGCTGTGAGAACATGGACGGAAGTGACGAATGCAACTCATGTCGCGCTCATGTTCTCCAGCAGCTCTATGAGCTCCACCTCGGTCATCGGCTCTGATAAGCGGATCGTGTGCGCCCGGTCATATGCCACTGGCAAAAGTCCGCGGCGCACAAGTATTTCCGACAGGCAGACAATGGCGCCGTAAGCTTCTTCCGCGTGCGGCGTGTCCCTTGTGAACGCCTCCAGTGCGAACAGATACGCCTCTATGTATCTCCTGTCCCGTGTTTCGGAGTTCGGATACTCCCTGTCAAAACCGACAAGTTCAAGTGTGCTCACGTCCTCACCTCCTTACTGCGCCGGAATTGGTGTGAACAGTTCATCTATGCTGACATTCAGCGCCCATGCGAGCGCCGGTATCTCGTCACCATATACCGGGCGCTTGCAGTTCAGTATTCTCGATAGGGTGTCCTTGCGTATACCTGTTTTCTCAGCTACGACCTTCTGCACCCTGCCTTCTTCCTCAATGATCCGCTTGAGATTTCTATTGACAATATAGCTTTTTTCCATAAGCTCACCTCCCGATTCTATGTAACATTGAGTTCATTATCAATATACTCTATTCTACGTTGAGTGTCAAGCTATATTTATTGCCTTTGCTCAATTATCCGTTGACATTTATTAAATTCTAGGTATAATCAATTTGAGGAGTTGATTGCATGAGCGTAACTGAAATAGGCAAACGATTAAAGCTGGCTCGTCAGCAGGCTCATATCACGCAGGCCGAAGTTGCGAAACGTTTGGGAGTTTCTTTTCAGACGATAAGCAGCTACGAGCGAGGTATTAACAGGGTGGATAGCGATACGCTCATGCGGCTGTGCGAAATATATAATGTTCCCATAGGCGAGTTGATGGCTGACGCGCGTCCATCTGCCAGTATTGAAGGTGAAAAGTATTCTGATGATGAGAGGGAGCTTATCGAGCTATATCGCCGAGCTGATAAAGCTGACCGGCTTGCCGTAAACCTGATATTGCAAAAATACGCGGACCCCGAGTCAGCCGCTCCGGCGAGCGCCGGATAATCTACATCTCAGATTACATGAAATAAAAAAAGCCGCCCCTCCCGAGGCGGCGGCTGGCTGTCTTTCGCCTTCATTGAACTTTCGATACCATTTTGTAATAATTCTCAGCGTTAAACAGCGCGTTTAACACAACATATAGACATTTTGGTTAAAAACTAAATACACGCCCAACATCTTGCGGTTGCATTTTTCCGAAACGCATGCGTATAATAGAAGTGCGGAGAGATCCGCCTTGTGATAACAACTTGTGTTGTCAGTCACTCCAAGCGGAAAGCCCGAGCCGTAAATCGGGACCGGAAAAAGCGGATAGTCTGTGCCGCAAGTCAGACCTTAAAAAAGCGGAAATCCCTTGCCGAAAGTAGGGACCTGAAAAGAGGTGGGTGTTTTGCCTGCCTCTTTTTCATTTTTGTGGGAGGAAATATGGAACAATTAAAGCTGTATCGGATATCGGACAAATACATACGTTATTTGAAAAGCCGCGATCACAGAGTTCAGGATAACAAAAATCGCAGCAGGCCATACGTGGGCGTGGTTCTGCTTGTAGGTAATCATAAATATTTTGTGCCAATGGAGTCTCCTAAGCCAAGCCACGCTAAAATTAAGCCTGGTCATCATATCATGAGAATTGATAATGGCAATCTTGGACTACTCGGCTTCAACAACATGATTCCAGTCCCGGAAGAAGCTATAATATACTTCAACATTGATGACGAGCCAGACTTGAAATATGCCGAACTTCTGCGTCGTCAGGTTTCGTTTATCAATAGGCACAAAGCCGATGTCTTCGACCACGCATCCAAAACTTATTATGGAGTCGTTACCAAGAGAACGCCATTTTTGGTCAAGATATGTTGCAATTTTAAGAACTTGGAGTATGCTTGCTCAAAGTATGACCCTAATCATCAAACAGTTCGGCGTAGTACCACGTGAAATAAAAAACCGCCGCCCTTGGCGGGCAGCGGCTCTCAGCGCGCAAGCTGCCTTTTTATATGCCCCCGGTCAGCAAGGGGCAGTCGTAAGCAAGTCGCACATTTATAGGCCGCTGGCGACAGGCGGCATTTGGCTGATGCCTGATTTTAGCACAACGAGTCACGACAACGCAAGGGGGTGATTCCTACGAACTTCATGTATCTCCGCAAGAGCCGCGCGGAGGAGGGGCAGAGCACGGAGGAGGTGCTGGCGAAGCACCGTGCCGCGCTGGAGGAGCTGGCCGACCGGCTCGGCCTGCCCGTGGACGGCGTGTATGAGGAAGTGGCATCCGGTGAAAAGCTCTATGCGCGCCCGGAAATGCTCAAGCTACTCGAGCGCATCCGCGCTGGCGAGGTCGAGGCAGTGCTGTGCATGGATATCGACCGCCTCGGGCGCGGCGGCATGGCTGACCAGGGCACCATCCTGGACGCCTTCCGCGAATCCGGCACGCTGATAATCACGCCTGAGAAAACCTATGACCTCACGAATGACGTCGATATCGAGATGACGGAGTTCAAGGCGTTCTTTGCCAGAGCTGAGTGGCGTGCCATCCGCAAGCGTATGCGCCGCGGCCTGATGCAGACCATAGAGGCCGGCGGCTATACGGCCAACGCGCCCTACGGCTACCGCCGCTGCCGCATCGGCAAGCTGCCTTCGCTGGAGGTCATTCCAGAGGAGGCACGCTTCGTGCGCTATATCTACGAGCGTTACCTCGCCGGTATCGGCGCGCAGACCATAGCGCAGGAGCTCAACGCCATGGGGAGTTGTCCCCGTCGCGGCGCCGAGTGGAACCGGAACACAGTGCGGCACGTACTGCGCAATCCCACATTCGCCGGGAAGGTCGCCTGGAATCGCGTGAAGCACTATCGCCCCGGAGCTCACGGCAAAGACAAGCACCACGTCGTTTACACTCCGGAGGGCGAGTGGCTGATGGTGGACGGCGTGCACGAAGCGATCATCCCATGGGACACCTGGCTGGAAGCTCAGGAGCGCAGGAAGCAGCGCTACATACCACCCAGCAATACCGGCCAACGCGCGAACCCCTTTGCCGGCATCATCCGCTGCTCGAAGTGCGGGAACAATATGCAGCGCATGGGGACTAACAAAGGCGAGCCGTATCTGCTGTGTACCACAAAGGGCTGTACCGCCGGTGCGAAGTTCGAGTATGTAGAGGAGCGCATGGTCGAGCTGCTGTATGACGAGCTTGCCCGGCTCCGGCTTCTCATAGACTCGGGCGCCGCGCCAAATGTTGACGCGCTGGAAGCCGCCCTTGCAGCCGCGCAGCGCGAGCAGGAGCGCGTACAGGCCCGCATCCCGCGTCTGTATGAATTCCTCGAGGACGGCACATATGACCGCGCCACGTTCCGCTCAAGACTCGACGCCGCCGAAAAAGAGCTTTCCGAGCTTGCGAGCAAGCGGACAGACCTCGAGCGCCAGATAAATGAGCGCCGCCGCAGCGACCCGCGCAAAGCCGCCGTCGCATTGGAGAATCTGGTCCAGCTCTACCCCACCATGTCCCCCGCCGACAAGAACAGCGCCCTGAAGGCCCTCGGCGTGGAAGTAACCTACACCAAAGAGAAGAAAACCAAACCCCGCGACTTCACCTTGGAGCTCCAGCTCCGCGATTTTTAACTGCCATATTTATAAAACGGTCAGTCTTATGACAAAGACTGCATAGAAGACCTCCGGGTTTACCCCACCGTCGGGTCCCAGACCTACATAGACAACGCCTTCAGCGTCCGGCCCAAGAGCGCGGAGCTGCTGTATGCCGAGGTGAACGTCGAGGCCATCACCTTCAACAAGGGCTATTACACCGTAGACGTCACATATTTCTACAAGATAACGGGCGAGACCTTCCCCGGCGGGAACACCGTCACGGGACTCGCCATCTTCGACAAGCGCGTCATGCTCTGCGGCGGCGAGGGCACGGTAAAGACGTTCTCGTCCGACCTGTGCGACTGCAGCTGCGTGGACGACGGCATGCCCACCGCCTACGTCGAGGCCGTCGACCCCATAGCGCTGCACCTCAAGCTCGTAGACGCCAACTGCAACGTCTGCTGCGACAACGACAGACACGACATTCCGGCCTGCATCCTCGCCCGCTTCGGCGAGGCGCTGGTCACCACGGACACCGGCCGCAGGCTGTACGTCACCCTCGGCCAGTTCTCCATCATCCGCCTTGAGCGCGACACCCAGCTGCTCATCCCGGCCTACGATTACTGCGTGCCCGAGAAGGAATGCGCCGGCGGCCGCTGCAACGACGACCCCTGCGAGATCTTCTCCCAGATCCGCTTCCCCGTCGAGGAGTTCTTCCCCTCCGGCGACTGCACCACGACCACCAGCTGACAAAATGGATGTGTCGCAGAAACGTGAGTTTCTGCGACACATCCATCCTTTTATTCTATCTTACGCGAGCTCGCGTCCCATGAGGACGCCCATGGCGGAGGCCATCATGAGGCCGCGGGTCCAGCCGGAGGAGTCGCCCAGGGCATGGAGGCCGGGGACATTGGTGTTGAAGCTGGTGTCCATCTTGACCTTGTTGGAGTAGAACTTCAGCTCCGGGGAATACAGCAGCGTCTCGTAGGACGCGAAGCCGGGGACGACTTCGTCCATGGACTTGATGAAGTTGATGATGTTTATCATCGCGCGGTAAGGCATGGCGGCGGTGATATCGCCCGCGACGGCGTCCACCAGGGTGGGACGGACGTTGGAGTAGGCCAGCTCCTTCTCCCAGGTGCGCTTGCCGTCGAGTATGTCGCCGAAGCGCTGGACAAGGATGTGGCCGTTGGCCAGCATGTTGGTCAGCTCGCCGACCTTCTGCGCGTAGGCGATGGGCTGGTTGAAGGGCACGGAGAAGTTGTGCGAGCAGAGGATGGCGACGTTGGTGTTCGGGCTCTTGAGCTCGGCGCCCTTGAAGGCGTGGCCGTTGACGACGGCGAGATCGTTGTCGTAGTTCTCCTGGCTCACGACGCCGCCGGGGTTCTGGCAGAAGGTGCGGACCTTGTTCTTGAAGGGCTTCGGGTAGCCGATGAGCTTTGACTCATAGAGGACGTCGTTTATCTCCTCCATGATCTCGTTCCTGACCTCGACGCGGACGCCGATATCGACGGTGCTGGGCTGGTGCTCGACGCCGTGCTCGGAGCAAATCTTCTCCAGCCAGTCCGCGCCGCGGCGGCCGGTGGCGACTACGGTGTGCTTCGCGCGGATCTCAAAGTCCTTCTTGCCGTCCGTGAGGTACACGCCGCGGCAGACGTCGCCCTCCATGATGAGGTCGCGACACTCGGTGTCGAAGTACATCTCGACGCCGTGGTCCATGAGGTAGTGCTCTATGCCGAGGTAGACGTCGTGCGCCTTCTCGGTGCCCATGTGGCGGATGGGGCAGTCCACGAGCTTGAG
>PPYE01312185.1_pt1 | contig 12846 bp, 10 predicted proteins | sample 1559881 | NCBI WGS metagenome assembly PPYE01 (sample SAMN08240022, study PRJNA423297) | Human gut metagenome, whole genome shotgun sequencing project.
CCCTGAAGAACCTCACTCCGCGCCAGGTATTCTCGTCGAAGCACTGAAACGCCGCCGTGAGCGCGGCCTTACACCGTTTACCGTGCTCTCCTGCGACAATATTCCCGACAATGGCCATGTGGTGAAAAACGCGGTGCTGGGGATGGCGGAAAAACGTTCACCAGAACTCGCCGGGTGGATAAAAGAACACGTCAGTTTTCCGGGAACCATGGTCGACCGCATTGTTCCGGCTGCAACAAACGAATCACTGGCGGAAATCAGCCAGCATCTGGGGGTGAATGATCCCTGCGCGATTAGCTGCGAACCGTTTATCCAGTGGGTGGTTGAAGATAACTTCGTCGCTGGGCGTCCTGCCTGGGAAGTCGCAGGTGTACAAATGGTGAATGATGTCCTGCCATGGGAAGAGATGAAACTGCGGATGCTTAATGGCAGCCACTCTTTTCTCGCTTATCTGGGTTACCTCTCAGGATTCGCCCATATCAGTGATTGCATGCAGGATCGCGCATTTCGCCATGCTGCCAGAACATTAATGCTGGATGAGCAAGCGCCGACACTGCGGATTAAAGATGTCGATTTAACACAATATGCGGATAAGTTAATTGCACGTTTTGCTAATCCGGCACTGAAACATAAGACCTGGCAAATCGCGATGGATGGCAGCCAGAAATTACCGCAACGCATGTTGGCAGGTATTCGCATACATCTGGGGCGCGAAACGGACTGGTCGTTGCTGGCATTAGGCGTTGCAGGCTGGATGCGTTACGTCAGCGGCGTTGATGATGCCGGAAATGCCATTGATGTTCGCGATCCGCTTAGCGATAAAATTCGTGAACTTGTTGCGGGCAGCAGCAGTGAACAACGCGTAACCGCCCTGCTTTCCCTGCGTGAAATTTTCGGTGATGATCTGCCAGATAACCCGCATTTTGTGCAGGCCATCGAACAAGCCTGGCAACAAATCGCACAATTCGGCGCGCATCAGGCGCTATTAAACACCCTCAAAATTTAACGATTTCTGCGGTTAAAGCGGATGAAGCTCGCCTTCGTCCGCTCTCCCCTTCTCTTTTCTGCCTTTTTTAGCCAGGATTAACGCTCAGTTAACTTACCAGAGTATTGCGGAGCCGTTGTGACCAGAACCAACCTCATCACCGGTTTTCTCGGCAGCGGGAAAACTACGTCGATTCTTCATCTGTTAGCCCATAAAGATCCCAACGAAAAATGGGCGGTACTGGTTAATGAATTTGGGGAAGTCGGAATTGATGGTGCTTTGCTCGCCGATAGCGGCGCACTACTGAAAGAGATCCCCGGCGGCTGCATGTGCTGCGTTAATGGTTTACCCATGCAGGTAGGGTTGAATACCTTACTGCGTCAGGGAAAACCAGACCGCTTGTTGATAGAGCCGACCGGGCTGGGCCATCCGAAACAGATCCTCGATCTCTTAACCGCACCCGTCTATGAACCGTGGATAGATCTGCGCGCCACGTTGTGCATTCTCGATCCACGCCTGTTGCTGGACGAAAAAAGCGCCAGCAATGAAAACTTCCGTGACCAACTGGCTGCCGCAGACATTATTGTCGCCAATAAATCCGACCGTGCGACGCCCGAAAGTGAGCAAGCGCTAGAGCGCTGGTGGCAGCAAAATGGTGGCGATCGGCAATTAATTCACAGCGAGCATGGAAAAATTGACGGTCATCTTCTGGATTTGCCGCGTCGCAATTTAGCCGAGTTGCCCGCCAGCGCCGCGCATTCTCATCAGCATAGCGTGAAAAAAGGGTTAGCAGCGTTAAGCCTGCCAGAGCATCAACGCTGGCGTCGCAGTCTGAACAGCGGACAAGGGCATCAGGCCTGTGGCTGGATATTCGACGCTGATACGGTATTCGACACCATTGGTATTCTGGAATGGGCGCGACTTGCACCGGTGGAACGCGTCAAAGGCGTGCTGCGTATTCCCGAAGGGCTGGTGCGAATCAACCGTCAGGGCGATGACCTGCACATTGAAACGCAAAACGTTGCGCCACCGGACAGTCGTATTGAGCTGATTTCCAGCAGCGAAGCTGACTGGAATGCTTTGCAGAGCGCGCTGTTGAAGCTTCGTTTAGCGACTACCGCGTAAGGTTGCCTGCGTTTTTCAGTAAGATAATTAGAGAAAATATGATTAAAAATTTGCCGCAAATAGTGTTGTTGAATATTGTCGGCCTCGCGCTGTTTCTTTCCTGGTATATTCCCGTTAATCATGGATTCTGGTTGCCGATTGATGCGGATATTTTTTATTTCTTTAATCAGAAACTGGTCGAAAGTAAGGCCTTTTTGTGGCTGGTTGCATTGACCAACAATCGCGCCTTCGACGGTTGTTCACTGCTGGCGATGGGAATGTTGATGCTGAGTTTCTGGCTGAAAGAAAACGCCCCTGGCAGACGACGTATCGTGATTATTGGTCTGGTCATGCTATTAACTGCAGTGGTATTAAACCAGCTGGGTCAGGCATTAATTCCTGTAAAACGGGCCAGCCCAACATTGACTTTTACCGATATTAACCGCGTCAGCGAACTGCTCTCTGTTCCCACGAAAGATGCCTCACGAGATAGCTTTCCCGGCGATCACGGTATGATGCTGCTTATTTTTTCGGCATTCATGTGGCGTTATTTCGGCAAAGTTGCAGGCCTTATCGCCCTTATTATTTTTGTGGTTTTTGCGTTTCCCAGAGTAATGATTGGCGCACACTGGTTTACTGACATCATCGTCGGTTCCATGACCGTGATATTGATCGGTTTGCCCTGGGTGTTGCTGACGCCATTAAGTGATCGATTAATCACCTTTTTTGACAAATCACTTCCTGGAAAAAACAAACATTTCCAAAACAAATAACTCACAGTAATTAACATCATCAGGTTTATTTTTATAGTGAGGATAATCCTGATGATGCGCCTCCTGCTTTCATCCATCGAGCGCAAAAATCATTCTCTAAGTAAATGAATGGATTGCATGCGTTTCACTCAATCGTACTTTAATTGACCAATCCCGCTGATTAACTTTCTGTATCACTTTTTCTTATAAAAAATCATGTAAAACCGCTCGCCAAGACCGCACCAATCGGGTAATCTCGAACTCGTTTTGCCTCGGCGGTAGATTATCCTCACAGCATATAATTTTGTGCGTTAGTCCACAGATTTGGCCTTAAGGAATTGTTTCAACATGCCCAGGTAATTAGTCTCGTGTCGCTTGGCATTTTTTTATAACGATATTTGTCGTTAAGGACTTCAAGGGAAAACAAACAACATGGTCAAATCTCAACCGATTTTGAGATATATCTTGCGCGGGATCCCCGCGATTGCAGTAGCGGTTCTGCTTTCTGCATGTAGTGCAAATAACACCGCAAAGAATATGCATCCTGAGACACGTGCAGTGGGTAGTGAAACATCATCACTGCAAGCTTCTCAGGATGAATTTGAAAACCTGGTTCGTAATGTCGACGTAAAATCGCGAATTATGGATCAGTATGCTGACTGGAAAGGCGTACGCTATCGTCTGGGCGGCAGCACTAAAAAAGGTATCGATTGTTCTGGTTTCGTACAGCGTACATTCCGTGAGCAATTTGGCTTAGAACTTCCGCGTTCGACTTATGAACAGCAGGAAATGGGTAAATCTGTTTCCCGCAGTAATTTGCGTACGGGTGATTTAGTTCTGTTCCGTGCCGGTTCAACGGGACGCCATGTCGGTATTTATATCGGCAACAACCAGTTTGTCCATGCTTCCACCAGCAGTGGTGTTATTATTTCCAGCATGAATGAACCATACTGGAAGAAGCGTTACAACGAAGCACGCCGGGTTCTCAGCCGCAGCTAATAAACCGTTTGGATGCAATCCCTTGGCTATCCTGACGAGTTAACTGAAAGCACTGCTTAGGCAGTGCTTTTTTGTTTTCATTCATCAGAGAAAATGATGTTTCCGCGTCTTGATCCAGGCTATAGTCCGGTCATTGTTATCTTTTAATTGTTGTCGTAATTTCAGGAAATTAACGGAATCATGTTTATACGCGCTCCCAATTCTGGACGTAAGCTCCTGCTTACCTGCATTGTTGCAGGCGTGATGATTGCGATACTGGTGAGCTGCCTTCAGTTTTTAGTGGCCTGGCATAAGCACGAAGTCAAATACGACACACTGATTACCGACGTACAAAAGTATCTCGATACCTATTTTGCCGACCTTAAATCCACTACTGACCGGCTCCAGCCGCTGACCTTAGATACCTGCCAGCAGGCTAACCCCGAACTGACCGCCCGCGCGGCGTTTAGCATGAATGTTCGTACGTTTGTGCTGGTAAAAGATAAAAAAACATTCTGTTCATCTGCAACTGGTGAGATGGACATTCCACTCAATGAATTGATTCCGGCGCTCGACATTAATAAAAACGTCGATATGGCGATCTTACCCGGCACGCCGATGGTGCCGAACAAACCCGCAATCGTCATCTGGTATCGCAACCCTTTGCTGAAAAATAGCGGCGTGTTTGCCGCTCTGAATCTCAACCTGACGCCTCCACTCTTTTATAGTTCACGGCAGGAAGATTACGATGGCCTAGCCCTCATTATTGGTAATACTGCGCTATCTACCTTTTCTTCACGTTTGATGAACGTTAATGAATTAACCGACATGCCGGTCCGTGAAACTAAAATTGCGGGCATTCCTCTGACTGTTCGGCTTTATGCAGATGACTGGACATGGAACGATGTGTGGTACGCATTTTTACTGGGTGGCATGAGTGGAACTTTCGTTGGACTTCTCTGCTATTACCTGATGAGTGTGCGTATGCGCCCAGGCAGAGAAATCATGACCGCCATCAAGCGCGAACAATTTTACGTGGTGTATCAACCGGTGGTTGATACACAAGCTTTGCGGGTAACGGGCCTGGAAGTACTGCTACGCTGGCGGCATCCAGTAGCAGGTGAAATCCCCCCGGATGCCTTCATTAACTTTGCCGAAGCGCAAAAGATGATTGTGCCACTGACTCAGCACCTGTTTGAGTTGATTGCCCGCGATGCCGCAGAATTAGAAAAAGTACTGCCGGTAGGCGTCAAATTTGGCATTAACATTGCGCCGGCCCACTTGCACAGCGAAAGCTTTAAAGCGGATATCCAGAAACTGCTCACTTCCCTGCCCGCACACCATTTCCAGATTGTGCTGGAAATTACCGAGCGCGATATGCTGAAAGAGCGAGAAGCCACACAACTCTTCGCCTGGCTGCACTCGGTCGGCGTAGAAATTGCTATTGATGACTTCGGTACCGGGCACAGCGCGCTTATCTATCTTGAGCGTTTTACGCTCGATTATCTGAAAATTGATCGTGGATTTATCAACGCCATCGGTACGGAAACGATCACTTCACCCGTACTTGACGCGGTGCTGACGCTGGCGAAACGTCTCAATATGCTGACAGTTGCTGAAGGGGTCGAAACGCCAGAACAGGCACGATGGCTAAGCGAACGCGGCGTTAATTTCATGCAAGGCTACTGGATTAGTCGCCCGTTACCGCTGGACGATTTTGTTCGCTGGCTGAAGAAACCGTATACGCCGCAGTGGTAAGGTGTGCTTACGTCCCTTATTATTCATAGTGAAAGCATGCCGGATTGCGGCTAATGATGAGTAAAAGGAAATCCGTTGCAGATGATTGTGCGCATACTGCTGCTGTTTATCGCTCTGTTCACCTTTGGTGCGCAGGCGCAGGCTATCAAGGAAAGCTATGCCTTTGCCGTACTGGGCGAACCCCGGTACGCATTTAATTTCAACCATTTTGATTATGTGAACCCCGCCGCGCCAAAAGGTGGGCAAATAACGTTGTCTGCCCTCGGCACCTTCGATAATTTCAACCGCTATGCACTGCGCGGCAATCCGGGCGCACGCACCGAGCAGCTGTACGACACGCTATTTACGACTTCCGATGACGAACCAGGCAGTTATTACCCGCTGATTGCTGAAAGCGCACGCTATGCTGAAGATTATTCCTGGGTGGAGGTCGCTATTAATCCACGCGCCCGTTTTCATGATGGTTCGCCCATTACTGCCCGCGATGTAGAGTTTACTTTTCAAAAATTTATGACCGAAGGCGTGCCGCAATTTCGTCTGGTCTACAAAGGCACCACCGTCAAAGCCATTGCGCCGTTAACCGTGCGCATTGAGTTAGCTAAACCCGGCAAAGAAGATATGCTGAGTCTGTTTTCGCTGCCGGTATTTCCAGAAAAGTACTGGAAAGATCACAAACTTAGCGACCCGCTCGCCACGCCTCCGCTTGCCAGTGGTCCGTACCGCATTACGTCCTGGAAAATGGGGCAAAATATTGTCTATTCCCGCGTGAAAGATTACTGGGCAGCAAACTTACCGGTAAACCGTGGACGCTGGAATTTCGACACCATTCGCTACGATTATTACCTCGATGATAATGTCGCCTTTGAAGCGTTTAAAGCAGGAGCCTTTGATTTGCGTATGGAAAACGACGCCAAAAACTGGGCCACGCGCTATACCGGTAAAAATTTCGATAAAAAATACATCATCAAAGATGAGCAAAAGAACGAATCAGCCCAGGATACGCGCTGGCTGGCGTTTAATATCCAACGTCCGGTATTCAGCGATCGCCGGGTCCGGGAAGCGATCACTCTCGCCTTTGACTTTGAATGGATGAACAAAGCGTTGTTTTACAATGCCTGGAGTCGCACGAACAGTTATTTTCAGAATACCGAATATGCGGCCAGAAATTACCCCGACGCCGCGGAGCTGGTGCTTCTGGCACCAATGAAAAAAGATCTACCGCCAGAAGTCTTCACGCAAATCTACCAGCCGCCGGTATCCAAAGGCGATGGCTACGATCGTGACAATCTGTTAAAAGCCGACAAACTTCTCAACGAAGCAGGCTGGGTGTTGAAGGGTCAGCAACGCGTTAATGTCACAACGGGTCAGCCACTCAGCTTTGAATTATTGCTTCCCGCAAGCAGCAATAGTCAGTGGGTATTGCCGTTCCAGCACAGCCTGCAACGGCTGGGTATCAACATGGACATTCGCAAGGTGGATAACTCGCAAATCACCAACCGCATGCGCAGTCGCGACTATGACATGATGCCGCGCGTATGGCGGGCGATGCCGTGGCCCAGTTCCGATTTACAGATTTCCTGGTCATCGGAATATATCAATTCCACTTATAATGCCCCCGGCGTGCAAAGCCCGGTTATCGACTCGCTGATCAACCAAATTATTGCCGCGCAGGGAAATAAAGAAAAATTACTACCGTTGGGACGAGCACTGGATCGCGTATTAACGTGGAATTATTACATGCTGCCAATGTGGTACATGGCGGAAGACCGTCTCGCCTGGTGGGATAAATTCTCCCAACCCGCTGTACGCCCTGTTTACAGCCTGGGTATCGATACCTGGTGGTATGACGTTAACAAAGCGACGAAACTGCCGTCAGCCAGACAACAGGGAGAGTAGATGGGCGCTTATCTGATTCGCCGTCTGTTGCTGGTGATCCCAACGCTATGGGCGATTATCACTATCAACTTTTTCATCGTGCAAATTGCGCCTGGCGGTCCGGTCGACCAGGCCATCGCCGCCATTGAGTTTGGCAATGCCGGAGTATTACCCGGCGCAGGCGGTGAAGGTGTTCGCGCCAGCCATGCGCAAACGGGCGTCGGCAATATCAGCGACAGTAATTACCGTGGCGGACGCGGATTAGATCCAGAAGTGATCGCCGAGATCACTCATCGCTACGGTTTCGATAAGCCGATCCACGAACGTTACTTCAAAATGCTCTGGGACTACATCCGTTTTGATTTTGGCGACAGCCTTTTTCGCAGCGCCTCGGTGCTGACGCTGATTAAAGACAGTCTGCCGGTCTCCATCACCCTCGGATTGTGGAGCACGCTGATTATCTATCTGGTGTCGATTCCGTTAGGCATTCGCAAAGCTGTTTATAATGGGAGCCGTTTTGACGTCTGGAGTAGTGCATTTATCATCATCGGCTACGCCATTCCGGCCTTTTTGTTTGCCATCCTGCTGATTGTCTTCTTCGCGGGCGGCAGCTATTTCGATCTGTTCCCTCTGCGCGGCCTGGTTTCCGCTAACTTTGATTCGCTGCCGTGGTATCAGAAAATCACCGATTATCTGTGGCATATCACGCTGCCGGTGCTGGCGACAGTGATTGGCGGCTTTGCGGCTCTGACCATGCTGACAAAAAACTCATTCCTTGATGAAGTGCGTAAGCAATACGTGGTGACGGCACGTGCGAAAGGGGTAAGTGAAAAAAATATTCTCTGGAAACATGTGTTCCGCAACGCCATGCTGCTGGTGATTGCCGGTTTTCCGGCGACGTTTATCAGCATGTTTTTTACCGGCTCGCTGCTGATTGAGGTGATGTTTTCACTCAATGGCCTCGGCTTACTGGGCTACGAAGCGACCGTCTCGCGCGATTATCCTGTAATGTTTGGTACCTTGTATATTTTCACCCTGATTGGCCTGCTGCTGAATATTGTCAGTGATATCAGCTATACGCTGGTCGATCCGCGTATAGATTTTGAGGGACGTTAATGTCGCGACTCAGCCCCGTCAATCAGGCCCGTTGGGCGCGTTTTCGCCATAACCGTCGCGGCTACTGGTCGTTATGGATTTTCCTCGTCTTGTTTGGTTTGAGTTTGTGTTCTGAACTTATCGCCAACGATAAACCGTTGCTGGTGCGTTATGACGGCAGTTGGTATTTCCCGTTGTTGAAAAACTACAGCGAAAGCGATTTTGGCGGCCCGCTGGCAAGTCAGGCTGATTATCAGGACCCGTGGCTGAAACAACGGCTGGAAAATAACGGCTGGGTACTGTGGGCGCCTAACTTCTGGTGGCTGTTGGCAATTACCGTCTTGTTTGGCTGGATGAGTCTGGTCGGTGTGGTGCGGGCGGAGTTTTTACGTACCCGTAATTTCGACTACATCCGCGCGGCGCAGGCGCTTGGCGTCAGCGATCGCAGTATCATCCTGCGTCATATGTTGCCAAATGCCATGGTCGCTACCCTCACTTTTTTACCGTTTATTTTATGTAGTTCGATAACCACCCTGACCTCACTCGATTTCCTCGGCTTCGGTCTGCCGCTCGGTTCACCGTCACTCGGTGAACTGCTGTTACAAGGGAAAAATAACCTTCAGGCCCCGTGGCTTGGGATCACCGCCTTCTTATCGGTGGCGATATTGTTGTCTTTGCTGATCTTTATTGGTGAAGCCGTCCGCGACGCATTTGATCCTAATAAGGCGGTGTAGCATGACGCAAACTCTGTTAGCGATTGAAAATTTGTCGGTGGGTTTTCGCCATCAGCAAACCGTACGTACAGTAGTCAATGATGTTTCACTACAGATTGCGGCTGGCGAAACGCTGGCGCTGGTAGGTGAGTCTGGTTCAGGTAAGAGCGTTACCGCGCTGTCAATTTTACGCCTGCTCCCTTGCCCGCCGGTTGAATATCTCTCCGGCGATATTCGTTTTCATGGCGAATCGCTGCTTCATGCCAGCGATCAAACGTTGCGCGGTGTACGCGGTAATAAGATCGCCATGATTTTTCAGGAGCCGATGGTGTCGTTAAATCCATTACATACCCTGGAAAAACAGCTTTATGAAGTACTTTCACTCCACCGCGGGATGCGTCGGGAAGCGGCTCGTGGCGAAATTCTTAACTGCCTTGATCGCGTCGGTATCCGCCAGGCGGCAAAACGGCTGACAGATTATCCGCATCAGCTCTCCGGCGGCGAACGCCAGCGGGTGATGATTGCGATGGCGCTGTTAACGCGACCGGAATTATTAATTGCCGATGAACCAACCACCGCGCTGGACGTCTCTGTCCAGGCGCAGATTTTACAGCTGTTGCGCGAACTGCAAGGCGAGCTGAATATGGGTATGCTGTTTATTACTCATAACCTCAGCATTGTTAGAAAACTGGCCCACCGCGTGGCGGTAATGCAAAACGGTCGCTGTGTCGAGAAAAATAACGCCGCTACGCTGTTTGCCTCACCCACTCATCCTTACACACAAAAGCTACTCAACAGTGAACCATCTGGCGACCCGGTGCCATTGCCAGAACCTGCCTCTACGTTGCTAGATGTTGAACAACTTCAAGTTGCCTTCCCCATTCGTAAAGGGATCTTGAAGCGCATTGTGGATCATAATGTGGTGGTGAAAAACATCAGTTTTACGCTACGGGCGGGTGAAACACTGGGTTTAGTGGGCGAGTCCGGTTCCGGGAAAAGCACGACGGGACTGGCGCTGCTGCGACTGATTGACTCTCAGGGCAGCATCGTCTTTGACGGTCAGCCACTGCAAAATTTAAATCGCCGCCAGCTGTTACCTATTCGTCATCGCATTCAGGTGGTATTTCAGGATCCAAACTCCTCACTCAACCCACGACTCAACGTTTTGCAAATTATTGAGGAAGGCTTACGGGTTCACCAGCCGACGCTTTCTGCCGCACAACGCGAACAACAAGTGATAGCCGTGATGCATGAAGTGGGATTAGATCCTGAAACACGCCACCGTTATCCGGCGGAGTTCTCTGGTGGTCAGCGGCAACGTATTGCGATTGCCAGGGCGTTAATTCTTAAGCCCTCGCTGATCATTCTTGATGAACCAACATCATCACTCGACAAAACGGTGCAGGCGCAAATATTGACGCTATTGAAATCATTGCAACAAAAGCATCAACTGGCCTATTTGTTTATCAGCCACGATTTGCACGTTGTCCGCGCGTTATGTCATCAGGTTATCGTACTGCGACAAGGGGAAGTAGTGGAACAAGGACCGTGCGCGCGCGTGTTTGCCGCACCGCAGCAGGAGTATACGCGTCAGCTACTGGCGTTGAGCTGACGCTTAAAAAGGATTGTAGTTTGAAAAGGGTTCGGCAATTGCCACACCAAAATTTTTCAATCGGCATGTTGCAGCAAATTCGTCCTGGCGATTTACAAACAGGCACGGCTCACCTTCACACTCCAGCACCGAACATGGAACTTCGATGTCGCTTAACGCCTGGCTTAGTTTGTACATCACCGACCATGCATTATCACCATCCGGGCTAAGCAATTTAAGCGCCACCAGGCTGTTGTCACCGCACGGTCCATTTTGCGGAATCGGTTCAACCTTCGAACCTGCGAAACCAGCAGACCAGCGATAGTTCTGCGGCAGTCGATGGACGATTGAGAGTTGTAATGAAGTCACTTATTTTCCCCGGAAGTACATTTTACTTCACAATTTGTTTACATCAATTTTAACACATCATCAACAATCCGTCTTTATACAGATCGTAAAGATTGATGCCTCGCCTGCGTGGCCTCTATGGCTCTGATTTAAATAATATCTGCGGGCGTGGTCACGTTTGCGGGGCTATATGTACCCGTTTCTGCGATCTAACTCAACCTTTTTAACTACAATGATGTGACTTTTTACATAAATTGATTTTACATAAAATAAACATATATCGGGGGAATGATAGATTTGTGGTTGACATGCATCAACAAAGGAAGCCTTTTAGCTTCCTCGTTGTGCAATAGATCACCGTTTTTTCGGCCGACTGGCGTACAAACAGAAGAGAATGGAGCTGGTTGCGCAGAATGCAATTGACCAAATCATCGGCCATGCAGAGTTAAAGGTCGCAAGAGAAAGTAATGCGCCAACAATTGCCCCTATGCCGAAACGGAAGGTTCCTGCCAGCGAAGATGCCGTTCCCGCCATATGGGGAAACTCATCAAGAATGACCGCCATCGCATTGGATGACACCATCGACACGCAGCCCACAAACGCCGCAACGCCAACCACCAGCGACCAGAATCCCAGCCCCAGCAGTGCACTGATGACCATCCACGCTGCCATAATAAACTGTATCCACAACCCCGAGCGGAACATATTTAACGCGCCAATACGGCGGACGAAGCGGCTGTTAAAGATGGTCATCACGAACAGAAAAAGAATGTTTAGCGCAAAGTAATAACCAAAGTTTTCCGGCGCGACGTGGTTGATTTCAATGTAGACAAACGGTCCGGCGCTTAAGAATGAGAACATCCCGGCAAAGCTGAAACCGCTGGCCAGCATATAACTCAGGACACGCTTATGACGGAACAGCGCCGCAAAGTTACCAATAGTGGTACGAATGTGAAAAGGCTGGCGACGCTCCGGCGGTAAGGTTTCTTTGATCAGAAAGAAGATCATTGCCGAAGCCAGAATCGCCGCCACGGCGAGGATCCAGAAGATGTAATGCCAGCTCAGCCACACCAGCACCCAGCCGCCAACTATCGGTGCCATCAGCGGTGCAATGGTCGTCACCAGCATGACAAACGACATCATTCGCGAGAACTCTTCTTTCGGGTAGATATCACGCATCAAAGCGTTGATAACCACGCTGGCCGCAGCCGCAGCCAGCCCGTGGAAGAAACGCATCACAATCAGCTGATCGATGGTGTTTGCCAACGCACACGCCACCGCGGCGGCGGCAAACACCAGCGTACCGCCGAGCACCACCGGCTTACGCCCGAAGCTGTCTGCCATCGGCCCGTAGATTAACTGCCCCAACGCAAAGCCCAGAATATAAGTACTCAGGGTCATCTGCGTACTGCCCGCCGGTACACCAAACTGCGCTGAAATTACCGGTAGCGCAGGCAGATACATATCAATCGACAGCGGCATCAACATGGCCAGCAGGCCAAGGATAAAAACAATAGCAAACGACGAATGCTGTCGGGTGGTCACAACGGGCTCCTGAAAGTCATTGAAAAGTTAGACGACGCTGGCAATTTCTTCTTCAGTTAACGGACGATATTCACCGGGGGCTAAATCAGCATCCAGCGTAAT
>PPYE01131049.1_pt1 | contig 12844 bp, 6 predicted proteins | sample 1559881 | NCBI WGS metagenome assembly PPYE01 (sample SAMN08240022, study PRJNA423297) | Human gut metagenome, whole genome shotgun sequencing project.
TTGTAATACATGTGAGTCACTGTGATAATGCCACATGGCAGGGCGAAGTGACCTGGGCGGAAGCCAATAAAAAGAAAAGTTTCAGGAGTGCACTTGAACTGATCAGATTGATTGATGGAGCACTGGAGGTGGATGAATGATGAAAGAAAAGCTCAACGTTTCTGCTTCCAATATCGTGAATGTCTGCATAGACAACATAGACGGAGTAGAAAGGTCCGGAAGATTCTACTGTTATTACAGTAAAGATCCTATATTCTTCCGAAGTATTCATGAACTCTTCCGCTATATGGAGCGATTCATGAACGAGCTGAACTTTCCTCAGTCATCAACAGAGCTGCGGACATACGAAGACAAACAGCAGAAACCAGCAAATGAAAAAAGAATCTCTTTTACAGAGGTCAGCAACCGCGAACAGATCCTTGAACAGAGAGGAAGCATAGAAACCCTGGCTGTATATGTCAGATACCGTCAGAGCGCTACATGGCAGGGAAGTGTCTATCATATGAAAAACAACGAGCGGGAAGATTTCAACAGCGAGCTCGATTTACTCAAAATAATCGAAAATTGTCAAAATAGTACTAAAAATGTTGCTGAAAGCGGCTGACGAAATAGGTGACGAAACAGTTCACCTGTTATAATGTCGTTAAATCTTAAATAAGTTGTACGTGAAGCAGTTAACGATAATTTTTTTATTATCATCATGCATATAATAGGGGATGTTAATATGAAAAGAGAAAATAATAAAAAATTCAAAAAAAGGAAACGGAATCAGAACAGAAGCCTGACATGTCGGGTGCTCAGTATGATGTTTGCAATCGTGCTGTTCTGCTCCACTGTATTAATAAATACAGACTATGTATCTCAGGCAAGCTCCTTCGATGACATGGTAGACATGGTCGAAGTTGAGGAGGATTCCGCAGCAGCTGATACATCCGAAGATACAGGAGACGATCTCGACACAGATGTGAATTTTGAATCGGAATCGGAAGAGAGTCCGGACGAAACATACAGCGAATCCGATGACCTCGGTTCCAGCGATGCAGACTTCTCATCAGGCGAGAACATGTTCACAGATGGAACATCCGAGAGCAGCGCTCCAGCCGAAGAAGAAGCACAGCCTGTAAGCTGTATCGTAAATCTTAAAAACGATACCATCGAGATCAAAGCAGAAGCTCCGGCAGGTGTCCTTCCAAACGGAACACAGATGAGCGTTAAAGCAGTCGAGAACAACACCGAAGATGCTGAGCTGACAGACCAGTACAACAAACTGGCAGCCAAGATTACAGAGCAGCTTCAGAGCCAGGGCAAAAACCTCGACGGCTTCCTTGCTTACAACGTATCTTTTACAGATGCAGATGGCAACCCGGTTGAACCGTCCGACAAAGTTACTTACAGCTTTACTTATAAAGAAGCTTCTTCACCGGAACTGACAGACCCGGCAGCATCCACAGTGACAGCAGCCATGATCAGAACCAACAAAGAAACTTCCGAACTGGAACTGACAGAGCTCAAAGCCGAAGAGGACAAGCTTACAGTTGAAACAAACGAAAGCAAACAGCTCACCAAAGCAGCTTTCCAGTCAGCAGCTACCGCAGCATATACATTTGTATGGAGCAGTACACCGGCAGCAGATGATAATGAAAACAATGAGAACAAAGAAGAAAACAGTGAAGTAAATAACGAAGAAGTTAATGCAGACACCAACACCGAAAATACCGAAGAGAACGGAGAAGAAACCAACACAGAGAATAATGTAGAAAACTCTGAGGAAGAACAGAATCCGGAAGAAGCACCAGATCAGGAACAGATCAAAATGATCCGCATCATCGCAGATGAAGTTAACCTTCGCAAAGCTCCTTCCACAGAAGCAGAAGCAATCGCAACAGTAGCTACAGACACTCAGCTTCCACTTCTCGAAACAGTAACCGGTGAAGACGAATTCACCTGGTACAAAGTTTCCTACGAAGAGACAGATGCTTATGTAAGAAGCGATATGGCGGAAGTTGTTGAGACTGAAGAGCAGGGTACAGAAAACGAAGATGCAAATGAAGAAGCAGAAGTTCAGGTCGAAGACGAAGTAACTTACTCTAAGACAATCGGCAATGTGGTTGTAACTGCAACAGCTGCAAAAGACGTTCTTCCAGGAAATGCAGAGTTTGTTGTAACTCCTATCGTACAGGAAACAGACCCTGACCAGTACGCAGAAACAGAAACAAAGCTTAATGAAAAAGCTGAGGAAGATGGATACGAAATCGCAGGTTTCCTGGCATACGATATTTACTTCCAGGACAGTGAAGGAAATAAAATAGAACCAGTTGATGGTTCCGTAAAAGTTTCCATGCACTACACAGAACCATCCGTACCGGCAACCGTATCAGAAATCAGTGTCGTATCTGTTGATGAAGAAGTTAATGAAGAAAAAAATACAAATATTGATGTCATGCATTTTGTTGAAGATCAGAATGGTAAAGTTCAAGACGTTGTTAATATGACAGAACAGGGGCAGGCAAACGTTGAAACTACTACAGATGGTGAAATTCAAAAAGCAGAATTCAATACAGAGAGCTTTTCAGTATTTACAATCACATGGAAAAGAAAAAGCGGAAATACAGAAGAATTTAACTTTAACAAAATAATACATTTGGTAAGACAGAATGGACAGAATGGTAGTACATATACTGATTTGAATAGTTCAGTAAATGCAACAAATAGTCTGGTTCTGGAAACAGAAGATACTAACCCGGTTCTATACATGAGCACTATTACATCAAGTGGAATAAATAAAGAAATGTATCAACTTGATGAAAGTGGAACAACATATCGCTTTATAGGCGCATACATTGCAACAACATCAAGTAATGAATATAGTCTGGTAGATAGCAATAAAGTAACGAAACTTATGGGAAGAAAAGAAAAAGATTCCGATAGTGAAGTTATGAAGTATCAGTATAAAGGAGATACAACTTATAGAAACCTGGAAACTGCTCAGACTGTTATATTTGTTTATTCAAATGCAGAACTAACACAAAAGGCAAACCTTTATTCAGAAAACGGAATAACGTTATATGCATCAGGAGAATCAACAGTAAATTTGACAAATATAAATGGTATCTTAGATACAACAAGTGGAAATGCTATAATTCCGATAAGTGCAGTCAACCAAAATAATAATAAATATACATATAACCGTACAGTTGTAGGAATCGGAGAAGAATCAGTTGAAGTCAAAGCCCTAAGACAGGAACCAATTACTTTACAAATACAGTATAGTGAAGATGGTGAAAACTGGATGGATGTTGGAAGTAATCCTGTGAAATTTATTTATACAGCAGATGCTAAAGGAGATGTTCCAAAAACAATAGAGACAGCTGATACTAGAAATCTTATCAATATCAGTATGGCAAATTATAGGGAAGACCAGAATTATTATAATTCTTTTCAATTTGGTAGCGCAGATTATACAGGAAGTGAAGCGGTAAGTCAGAATTTAGTACAAGGAGAGCTTAAGGATGGATATCCGGTATTAAACAATGGTACATCATTAAATGGCCTTTTTGATGGTACCTGGAATCAGGTTATATCAAATACATATGTTACAGGATTGAATCATCTGTTTTCATATGATTCAAGGACAGGAACATATAGCTATGATAGCGATAAGAATTATGCATATTATGATATTGATGCTACTAGGAATACGGAAAAGAATTTTATAGTATATGAGAGAAGTAAAGACAAAGGTGAGGGAAAGCGTCACGTTGCTTCATTCATGCCATATTCTTCTTGGGATGATGATGCATCTCAGAATAAATTTGCTTTTGGTATGATGATATCTTTTGATTTCTTACAACCGAAAAATGGTAAAATTAATGGACAGGATATGGTATTTAGTTTCTCTGGTGATGATGATGTCTGGGTATTTATAGATAACAAATTGGTGCTTGATCTTGGAGGTGTCCATGATATGGCAACAGGAAGTATCAATTTTGCAAATGGTGAAGTATACGTAAATAACCAGTCAAATCCAACATTAAGGAGTGTATTTAATAGTGATAGTAATACATTTGCAAGTGATAGTAATACATTTGCAGATTATACCAGTCATTCATTGAAACTCTTCTATATGGAGCGTGGACGAGGTGATTCAAACTGTTCAATTAAATTTAATCTTCCACCAAGACCAACGAATTCTATTGAAATAGTAAAAAGTCTTGAAAATTCAGATAAAGAAAAGTATACAAGTGCTGATTTTCAGTTCAAAGCATATCTTGAAGATGAAGAAGACAGAAATCAGAAATCGGTTCAGTATAATGCAATTCCAGAAGGAACACCATACAAAGTTAAGAAAAATGATTTCCTTACAGATGAAGTAAGATATGTGGGAAAACATAATATATTTACTTTAAAGGCAGGAGAATCAGCGGTATTCGAGGGGATTGATTCAGGACTCCGGTTCTATGCGGAAGAAGTTGGTATTCTTTCGGATCAATTTGATAAGGTTGACATTACAGACTGGAAAGTAACATATCACGATTTGAATGGAAATCTAGTTGGAACATCCGAAGGTAAGGTACCAGAGCAAACTAAAACTTACTTGGCACGAAGTGGAGTGAAAACTGCTGGTAATGCAGCAAGGGTAGAATTTAAAAATACCTGTAATGTAAATAATTTGAGAAAACTAAGGATTACCAAGAAGATGAATGGGTTATCTACTACAGATAAATTCAGCTTTCAAGTATATCTTACAGGACAGAATAGGCAGTTTATCCCTTATGATGGAGGATATGAAGTCATACATAAAGATGGCACGAGTGTAAGTAGAGAGGGTAATCCTCAGGGAATAATACGTGACGTAGCACCGGATGAGACGATTGTAATTGATCAAATTCTTTCAGGAACCGAGTTCAAGGTAAACGAAATTGAACTAGATAATTCAAGATATGAGAAGCCGATAAAAGAAGTTAAAAAGGGTTTATGTGATGATGGTACAGTAACAGATTCTGACGGAAAGATTGCTTTGAAAAAGGATGCTCATGTAATAATAACAAACACATTAAAAGTAGATCTGACAGTTAATAAAGAATGGTCAGATAAAAATATAAAGCACAGTTCTATATATGCAGGACTTTATAAAGCGGATGGAACACCATTAAAATGTGTTGAACTGAATGAAGATAATCAATACAGATATGTTTTTGGAAATGTGAGTTCATCTGATTTGGTTTATGAGCTTAGACCGGTAACAGGAAATGAAAATGCAGAATTTACAATCAATAATAACGGATATGTCAAAGTAGAAGCAGATAAGATTATTGTGGCAAAAGCAAATAATACCGATACAAAATATAAAGTGTCTTATAAAAAAGAAGTATCAGAAGATGGAACAAAGATTACTCAGACAATTACAAATACAAAGATTGTTACAAAATTGAATCTGATAAAAGTTGAAAAAAATAATGAAAAAAATCTTCTGAAAAATGCAGAATTTGCACTTTATACAGCAAATGATAACTACACATATGAGGAAAGTAACCGGGTAACTGGCAATATCAAGACTGATTCGAATGGAAGAGCAACAGTGAATGGATTAGTTCCTAGAAAATATGTTCTGAAAGAAACAAAAGCACCAGAGGGATATTCACTTTCTGCCAATGTATGGCAGGTTCTAGTAAGGGATAATCAGTCAGTTGAAGTAACATTAAATGGAGTTCCTGTTGAAAAAAGCGATGATGGAGCATTTGTTATCGAAAACATTAAGCTCTACTCACTCCCATCAACCGGTGGCAGCGGAATTTACTGGTATATGATCGGCGGCATGGTACTTATGTCTGCAGCCGCATGGATCTTATATAAAAACAAATGCAGGGAGGTGCTGGGAAAATAATTGTAACGATTGATTTTTTCAGTGGCTCCTTGCCACAAAAAAACGTAATTATCCCGCATAAGGGAACAATAAAAAAAATGGGCAAAGCCCGATAATGAAAAGGAGACAAGATTATGAAGAAGATGAGAAAAATCTTTGCAGTGTTATTAACACTGGCCATGGTACTCGCAATGAGTATTCCAACATTTGCAGCAGAAGTTACAGAACCAGTTACTTCTTATTCTAGTAAAATTACAGTAACAGGTTTATCTTCACAGGAAGAAGAAACAGTTAACTTATATGCAGCAATTACATTAAATGTTGATAAGAACGAATGGATTGTAGCTGACTGGGCTAAAGATTATATTGGATTAAGTACTGATGGAAAAAAATATGAAATCACAAATGCTGAAGGGTTAGCAAAAGCAGTACCTGAAACTATAGCACCATTTCAGCAGAAACATGTTGTAGGTGAAACACAAGTAGAGTTTTCAGAAGTTCCTGTAGGTGCTTATGTTGTTACAGCAAGTGGTAATAAAATCACATATTCTCCTATGGTTGCAGAAACATACAACGATGTTGCAACTTATATGCAGGCAAAAAATGTGACACTTGTAGCTAAATCCTCAGGTTATGATGTGAAAAAAGAAGCAGCAGATGGTTTTGTAAAACGTGGAGAAGAAGTAACATTTACAATTACAACTACATTTCCAAGTTTTACTGTTGCTGATTCTGAAGATAACACTTTTAAAATCATTGATACACCAACTGGTCTGGATATTCAAGAGATTACATCCGTTAAGATTGGTGATACTTCATTAAAAGCTAATGAAGATTATACTACTAATAAAGCAGATGATGGTAAGTATACAATTGAATTTACCAAAAATACTATTGGAACAAGCAATACAAATGCAGGTAAAAAAGTTGAAGTACAGTATAAGGCAATTGTAACATCTGAAGAAGGATATACTAATACAGCTAATACATCCAGAAATGAAACTGAGATGGGTAAGACTGAAGTTAAAGGTTATACTGGAACAATTACACTTACTAAATACGCAGAAGACGGAAAAACGATTCTTAAAGGTGCAGAATTCAAGTTATACAAAGCTACAAAAGATAAAGTAAAGGAAGAAAATTCTGGAGTTTCAGCATTACGCTTTATCAAGTTAGGAGATGGCATTTACAAATTAGCATTAGCAGATAACGAAGCTACTTCAACAGATACCTTAGTTGCAGTAAACGGAACATTGACTGTAAAAGGTCTTGATGAAGGTACATATTGGTTTGAAGAAACAAAAGCACCAGAAGGATATTCTATCAATGTAGATGGTGCTAGTGCAACTATTAAAGAAAGCAAAGATAAAAATGTAACTGTACCAACTTCATTGAAAGATACCAAACTCTCCGCTCTTCCATCCACAGGTGGTATCGGTACTACAATCTTCACAATCGCTGGATGCCTGATCATGGTTACAGCAGCTGGCTTATTCTTTGCAAGCCGCAAAAGAACAAACAAATAATCATTCGTGATTGTTTATAACCAAATATCGAATCCGGGGCATCTGCCCCGGATTCATAAAAAAATAATACAACAGCAAGGAGAGCTCGGATGAAAAAAAAAGCAGGCAATTTAGTAATTGGCATCATATTTTTAGCTGGTTTGTCCTTGCTGCTGTATCCCTTTGTAGCCAATCAATGGAATAACTACAGACAGAAACAGTTGATCAGTGGTTATGAACAGGTGGTTTCTGATAAGGAAGCAGCAGAAGGAATTGACTATGATGCAGAGCGTAAAAAAGCAGAAGACTATAACGAAGCCTTACTTCCATGTGTTCTTCCTGACTCTTTTGCACTTGCAGAGTCAAGTGGAGTAGACCCGGTTTATATGAATACGCTGAACATCGCTGGTGATGAGATGATGGGAAGTGTAGAGATTCCTAAGATCAATATCAAAATCCCGATCTATCACACAACGGAAGAAGATGTTTTGAACAAGGGTGCAGGTCATCTGGAGGGAAGTTCTCTTCCGGTTGGAGGAGCAAACACACATGCTGTTATTTCTGCACACCGTGGACTTCCGAGTGCATCACTTTTTACAGATCTGGATCAGATGAAAGTAGGAGATCATTTTCTGCTCCATGTGTTAGATGAAACCTTATGTTATGAAGTAGACAAGATTTCGGTTGTTAAGCCGGAAGACACTTCTGCTCTTGCAGTAGAAGATGGGCAGGACTTAGTAACTCTTTTAACCTGTACTCCTTATGGAGTAAATACAGAACGACTTCTGGTTCGTGGTCACAGAGTACCTTATGTAGAAGAGGAAGTCAAAGAAGAGAAGACAGTGCTCAGTGGAAGTAGTCTTCACACAAATTATCTTCTTTGGGTATTTGTTGGTCTATCCGTTACCGCACTCTTTGTTTTTGTGTTATACTTAAAGGAAACAAAGCTGAAGAGGCGAGCAAATAAAGGCGGTAAAAAATAGATTATGGCAAAAGAAAAGAAGAAAAAAGGTTCTATAGTTATCAACATATTTATCATATTACTTTTTATCGTCGGTGCGGGTATCTTTACTTACCCAACGATCAGTAATTACTGGAATGAGTACCGAAATGCGCAGCTTGTAACCAAGTACAATGAATCCGTCAGTGATCTGTCGGATGACCAGTACGAAAAGCTCTGGCAGGAGGCTGAGGAATACAACGCAGAGCACAAGGTCAATACGATCGTAGATGCTTTTAACGAAGAGGATTATGTTCTCAGTCATCCTTACGATGAGGTTCTTGATCCAAATGGTGACGGGCTGATGGGAAGTATCGAGATCCCCAAGCTGAATCTGATACTTGCTATCTACCATGGTCTCAGTACCGAGGTTCTGGAAAAGGGTGTCGGGCATGTTGAGGGAACAAGTCTTCCAATAGGTGGAGCGAGCACACATGCGGTGCTGGCGGGACACAGGGGACTTCCAAGTGCAAAGATTTTTACGGATCTTGACCAGATGAAGAATGGAGATATTTTTCTGATCCATGTTCTGGGAAAGACTCTTGCATACAAAGTAGATCAGATTAAAACGGTTCTTCCGGAGGAATCCAGTGAGCTGGATATCATCGAGGGAGAGGATCATGTGACGCTGGTAACCTGTACTCCTTATGGAGTTAACACTCACAGGCTTCTTATCAGGGGAATCCGAACAGAGTATGTTGAACCGGAGGAGGAAGCAGAGGAGACACCGATCCAGCAGATCGCAAAGGTTGATCCGGTGAAGATTATGATCATTGGTCTTGTTGCTATGGTCATAATGATCATCATTGTTTATATAGTTATTCGACGTAAAAGTCGAAAAACAGAGGAGAGTAGCCGCAAAGACGAATAATGATCACAGAAAATAACAAGGAGGCCGATCGTGGTGAAACAGAAGAAAAAGAGATTTAAAATGTGGAATAAGCTTTTGGCTTTCCTGGGAATGTTTGTCATGTTGACAGGCTGCCTGGCAGGAACGGTTCAGGCAGGTTCTTACGAAGCCGGAAAAAAGGGAAGTCTTAATCTGACGGTGCAGCAGACGGATGAGGATGGCAAGACAACACCGCTGACAGGTGTCAAGTTAGAGCTTTACAGAGTTGGGGATGTTTCATTTGATGGAAATGTGCATTTTGTACTGACCAGCTCCATGTCATCTGCAGGATACGATTTTGATTCCTTCAAGAATGCAAGTGAATGGTATTCAGCAGCCGAAAAGCTTGCCGAGGTTGCAGCTGCTTCTTCAGTAAAGCCGGTTGAGGCTGTTTCGGATGAGCAGGGCAAGGTTGTTTACAGCGATATGGAAGAGGGAATGTACCTGGTAATCGGTGCAGCGGAGAGTTCCGTTAAGGTTACTCCAATGCTCTTAACAGTTCCTTTTGCAAGCACAGAGGAAGGCTGGATTTACGATGTACAGGCTTATCCAAAGGCAGAGAAGAGCAACACTGCAGGTATTACAGTTGAGAAGAGGCTTTATCGTATTAACCCGAATACATTTGGACTGGATGAAATAACTGCTGACGATGCAACCTACAAGGTAGGTCTTTTCCTGGATAAGGATGGCACGATTCCATATGGTGATGATTACATCAGAACGATCCATATCCAGAATGCACAGTCAGGCAAAGCTTCTTACAGCAATGTCCTCAGAGGCACCTATTATGTATTCGAGCTTGATGAGAACAACAAGGCGATCAAGCTGAACGATGAGATACAGCTTGATAAAGAAAACAGCTTCCATTACAATGTTACGAATGCAGCAGAGAAGGAAGATAACAGTGTTGTAGTGGATGACAATACGGTTGCTACAGATATCGCAGCTTATGTAAATAACATTTTTGCAACACTTCCGTCTGGATTCTTTGTAAATGGAAAGATCGAAATTACAAAGAACGTTGTAGTGGACGGTGTGAAGAAGAATGTAGATGACAAGTTCTATGCAACTGTATTTGATGATTCCGGTAAGGTGGTAAGCACCGTTGAACTGAAGCAGAATGATAAAGTTACTGTTACGGTTCCATTCTCAGAAGATATAAAAGATACTGTTACTTATGCAGTTAAGGAAACCGATAAGAATGGTAATGTACTCGATAAAGATTCTTTCGCATATGTAGTAAGTGGTGAAGGCAGTGTTAAGCTGAATGAGTCTGATCAGTATAAAGGAAGCATCGAGATTACCAATACCAAGAAGGATGCTACTGTAACACCTGGCGGAAGCAATGGTGGTTCTGGTACATCTAACGGTGGAAGTGATGCATCCAGCCATGGCGGAAGTGCAACAAGTCGTCCGGTTAAGACTGGTGACCCGATGAATCCGGCATTCTGGGGTCTGGTTCTTCTGGTATCTGTGATCGTGATCGCAGGTGGAGTAGTTGCTTACAAAAAGAGAAAACAGAAATAAAGTGTAAGACGTTTGACGGGAGTCTGGTGTAAACCGGGCTCTCGTTTTTTTCTTCTTATTTAAAGGGATTTTGTTGGAATGAAGGCTGTTTTGTGCTATAATAAATTAGTATTATTATGCCTATCTGGAAACCGGCAAATGCGAAAAATGTCGGTTTCCATTATAATGAATATAGAATGACAGGAGGAAGCAAATGGGCGGAGAAAATACAGAGTATGGAGCGGACCAGATTCAGATTCTGGAAGGACTGGAAGCTGTTCGTAAAAGACCAGGTATGTATATTGGAAGTACATCCAGCCGGGGCCTGCATCATCTTGTATATGAGATCGTGGATAATGCGGTAGATGAAGCATTAGCAGGATTTTGTACCGAAATCCAGGTAACTATCAATCCGGATAATTCCATTACAGTAATTGATAACGGACGAGGTATTCCGGTAGGAATTAACCATAAAGCAGGAATACCGGCAGTAGAAGTTGTATTTACCATCCTTCATGCAGGTGGTAAATTTGGCGGTGGAGGATACAAGGTATCCGGTGGACTTCACGGTGTAGGTGCCTCTGTTGTAAATGCACTGTCTGAATGGCTGGAAGTTACGATCTGCCGTGAAGGTAAGAAATATCAGCAGCGTTATGAAAGAGGACATACTATGTATCCTCTGAAAGAGATTGGTGTCTGTGATTCTGAAGAGACAGGAACAAAGGTAACATTCCTGCCGGATAAAGAAATCTTTGAAGAAACAGTTTATGATTATGATATTCTGAAACAGCGTCTTCGTGAGATGGCGTTCCTGACAAAAGGTCTGCGTATCGTTTTGAGAGATACCAGAGCAGACCAGGAAAAAGAAAAAATCTTCCACTATGAAGGTGGTATCAGGGAATTTGTTACTTATCTCAACAGAAGTAAAGAAGCACTGTATCCAGAGGTCATTTACTGTGAAGGTGAAAAAGATGGTGTCATGGTTGAGGTTGCTATGCAGCACAATGATTCCTACACAGAGAACAGCTATGGCTTTGTAAATAATATCAATACACCGGAAGGTGGTACACATATCGTTGGTTTCCGTAATGCACTGACAAAGACATTCAACGATTATGCAAGAAAGAATAAGCTGCTTAAAGACAGTGAACCGAATTTAAGTGGTGATGACATTCGAGAAGGTCTGACAGCAATCGTAAGTGTTAAGATCGAGGAGCCACAGTTCGAAGGACAGACGAAACAGAAGCTTGGTAACAGTGAGGCTCGTGGAGCTGTTGATTTTGTAGTCAGCAAACAGTTGGAGATTTTTCTGGAGCAGAATCCGACGGTTGCGAAGGCAACAGTTGAGAAATCAGTACTTGCGCAGAGAGCACGAGAAGCAGCACGTAAGGCAAGAGATCTTACAAGAAGAAAATCTGCACTTGACGGAATGTCTCTTCCAGGTAAACTTGCAGACTGCTCAGATAAGAATCCGGAAAACTGTGAGATCTACATCGTAGAGGGAGATTCCGCCGGTGGTTCAGCAAAAACTGCAAGAAACCGTGCAACACAGGCAATCCTTCCACTGCGTGGTAAAATCCTTAATGTAGAAAAGGCCCGTCTGGACAGAATCTACAGCAATGCAGAGATTAAAGCAATGATCACTGCATTTGGTACTGGTATTCATGAAGATTTTGATATCACAAAACTGCGTTATCATAAAATCATTATCATGACGGATGCCGATGTCGATGGTGCGCACATTGCGACACTGCTTCTGACATTCCTTTACAGATTTATGCCGGAACTGATCAAGCAGGGATATGTATACCTGGCTCAGCCGCCACTGTACAAAGTCGAAAAGAACAAAAAAGTCTGGTACGCTTATGATGATGCGGAACTGAACAACATCCTTGAGCAGATCGGACGTGACAACAACAATAAAATCCAGCGATACAAAGGTCTTGGAGAAATGGATGCAGAACAGCTCTGGGAGACAACCATGGATCCGGAGAAACGAATCCTTCTCCGCGTAACTATGGATGAGTCTGCAACTTCTGAAATTGACCTGACATTTACCACTCTTATGGGTGACAAAGTTG
>PPYE01321048.1_pt1 | contig 12840 bp, 7 predicted proteins | sample 1559881 | NCBI WGS metagenome assembly PPYE01 (sample SAMN08240022, study PRJNA423297) | Human gut metagenome, whole genome shotgun sequencing project.
GATGGAACCATCCCTGACCTCTCTGCAGTCCTGCGCGCCGTCTGTGATATCCGCCCGTTCTTTCAGGATTTCCACGATTCGTTCCATGGACGCCCGGGACATGGTGACCATGACAAAAATCATGGAAAGCATCATCAGGCTCATCAAAATCTGTGAGGCATAGGAGATCAGGCTCATCAGCTGGCCCGTGCTCATTTCCGAGCCCACAATCAGCTTTGCGCCGAACCAGGAGATCAGCAGGATACAGGCATACATGGAAAACTGCATCAGCGGGCTGTTGAAGGCCAGGATTTTTTCCGCCCGGGAGGAGTCCCTGCGGATACTCTCCGAAACGGCGCTGAATTTATCCTTTTCATAATCCTCCCGGACAAAGGACTTCACCACGCGGATTCCCCTGAGGTTTTCCTGCACCACGGTATTCAGCTTATCGTAGGTCTTAAACATCCGTTCAAAGATAGGATGCGCTTTCGTCGCCACCAGAAAGAGCCCTACCCCCAGCACGGGAATGGCTCCCAAAAAAATCAGGGACAGTTCAGGATTGATTCCAAACGCCATTGCCAGGGAAAAAACCAGCATCATAGGCCCCCGCACCGCCGTGCGGATAATCATCTGATAGGCGTTCTGCACGTTGGTCACATCCGTAGTCAGCCTTGTGACGATACTGGCGGCGGAAAATTTGTCGATATTTGAGAAGGAGAAATCCTGCACATTGTAGTACATATCCTTCCTGAGATTCGCCGCATACCCCGCCGAGGCTTTAGCCGCCGCCCTTCCGGACAGCGCGCCGAACAGCAGGGAGATGACAGTGGAGAGAATCAGCGCAGCGCCGATTTTTAAAATATACCCCATATTCCCTTCCTCAATGCCGAAGTCAATCAGATTTGCCATCAGGACGGGGATTACCACTTCCATCACCACCTCCATGGTGACAAAGACGGGCGCCAGGATAGAATCCCGCTTATACTGCCGGATACTGGCAGCAAGTTTTTTAATCATACCACTCTTCCTTTCCTTCAAAACCGAAGCCTTCAAATGATTCGTTTCCATGATTATCAGGTAGCTAACAATTAGGCTCCATACAGTAAGTAAGCTAACAATATGGGCAATGGAAAAGCCGCCGGTTATCAGCTGATTCCGTCGGCCATCGGCCTGTTATTCTATATTACGCCGGATTTTATCGCACAATTCCAAAAAGGTCTGCTTCTCCTCCGGGGTGAGTCCCTCCGAGAGCTGTTCTTCCACTTTCCGGATACTGCGGTGAATCTGTTCATGCTGCTCTATCGCTTTGGGCGTCAGTACAATTTTTTTAAGCCGTGCGTCTTCATCCACCGACTGACGTGTAATCAGCCCATTCTTTTCCATCAGCTGCAGAATTCCCGTCACGGTAGACCGCCGAATGGAAAACTGTTCCTGCAAATCCCGCTGAAAGACATCCCTGTTTCGGTTTTCGTAGAGATAGCCGATGACCCAGCCGTGCATTCCAGTGGCAGGCCGTTCTCTCCCCTGAAAAGCGGTTTGATCCACCAGCCGCTTGATGAGGTTCGACAGCGTGCGCACCTGAAAGCCAATCTCATCCCGATGCTCCACTTCTTTTTCCCCCTTATTCCGCAACTTTAGTTCGGCCTCCGTATTGTTAGGATACTAACATTAGTATAAACAGTGTTTTTTCTGTTGTCAAGCTTTTGCCGCAAAAAAGAATCCGCCGGTGGATGAACCGGCGGATCAGTCTTTCTGTAACTTGACAGCATGGCCTATTGCCAAGCAGTTCCCCTTTGAAAGATCCCGTACATCAGATTGCGCGGAAATTTTTCCATTTCCCGCTTCGATACCGAAGCAGAAAAGCCACAGAACGGCCAAGCCAGTCCATGCCCATGGCGATCCAGACCCCCAGGATCCCCAGATTCAGCATAACGCCGAACAGCACTGCAGAGCCCAGCCGGAAAACCAGCATGGAGCCAATTCCCACATACATGGTGAATTTGGCATCTCCCGCCGCCCGCAGGCCGTTGGCCAGCACAAAGGAGGTGGGATGCAGGGCAAAAGCAAGCAGGTTGTGTAAAAGAACCAAAAGGAAACTGAGGCGCCGCGCTTCCTCGGAAAGAGCATAAAAGTTCAGCAGAAACGGCAGGGCTGCCGCCACTGCCAAATTTAAAATTCCCGTAGCAAGATAGGAGACCCCCATCAGCTTCTTCATATAGCGGGATGCCTGTTCAAATTCCCCTGCCCCCACGCAATGCCCCACCACTGTGACAATGGCCAGATTGACAGCGTTGACCACTACGATGGCAACCATATCAATGCTGTTGGCCACCCCGTTGGCAGCGATCTGCGCTGTCCCAAACAGGGCCACAATACTGGTGACCAACACTTTGCCCAGTGAAAACAGGCCGTTTTCGATACTGTTGGGCACCGCAATGCGCAGGATGCGCCGTATCATGCCGGGATCCCAGGAAAAGACCTGTCCGGCTCTGATAAACACGGTGTTTTTTTCGCTGCGGGAAAGGCAGGTCATCACCACGGCCGCCACGGCCCGGGAAATCAGCGTGGGTACCGCCACACCGGCCACGCCGGCGTGAAACAGAAAAACACCTATGGCGTTGCCCGCCACGTTAATAACGTTCATCAGAAGGGACACATACATGGTTGTCTGGGTTTTTTCCATGGAACGGAACAGGGCTGCAGAAGAGTTATACAGGCCTAAAAAGGGAAAGGAGATGGCGGAAATCCAAAAATAAGTGACTGCAGCCTCCATCACGGCAGGTTCCACCGAGCCGAACAGCAGCTTCAGCAGCGGCTTGCAGAAAAGGAGACAAAGCAGCATAACCCCGCCGGAGATCAGCGCCGTAACGGTCATCAGCTGACCCGCGGCATGGTTGGCCTTCTCCCTTTCCCTGTTTCCCAGGTACTGGGAAACAATCACCGCTCCGCCGGTCGCCAAAGCGGAAAGGACAGTGATGACCAGATAATTTACCATATCCACCAGGGCCACACCGGAAATTGAGGCCTCTCCGGCGCTGGAAATCATCATTGTATCCGCCATTCCCACGGTCATGGCCAGAATCTGCTCCATAATCAGCGGCAGAATCAGTTTTTTTAAAGACCTGTTGGAAAACATCGCTCTTTCCGTGTACATCTCCCTCTTTCCTCCATGCCCTGCACTCAGGCCTGATTCTGACCCATAACGCCTACCAGCCTATGGGGGACATAGGCTTCCTCCAGATATCCCGTCTCATCTTTTGAAAGGCATACTCCCACTGCTTCTGCAGCCTGCTCAATGTGGTGCATTTTAGTCACACCAACCACCGGCACGGCAGACTTGGAGAGCAGCCAGCCCAGAGCCACCTGAGTTCTGGAAAGGCCCCTGCGCTCCGCCAGCTCTGCCACACGCTCCACAATCACAGCGTCCTGGCGGGCTGTGGCATCGTACTTTCCCTTGGCATAGGCGTCCTCCTCCAAACGTTTCGAGGTTTCGCCGCCCATTTTCACCAGCCGTCCTGAAGCCAGGGGACTGTAGGGGGTAAGGGCAATTCCCTCCTCCCTGCAGTAAGGGATCATCTCCCGTTCTTCCTCCCTGTGGAGCAGGTTATAATGCCCCTGGACAGAGACGAACTTTGTCCACCCGTGCTTCTCCGCAATGAAATTGGCTTTGGCCAGCTGCCAGGCAAAACAGTTGGAAATTCCGATAGCCCGGACCTTCCCCGCCTTTACCGCCTCGTGCAGTCCTTCCATAATCTCCTCTATGGGAGTGTGATAATCCCACATGTGGCAGAGATAGAGATCTACATACTCCATTCCCAGATGGCGGAGGCTGGCATCCAGCAGGGTCAAAACATGTTCTTTGCCGCCGACACCGCCGGCTCTCTCTTCCGCTGTGCGGAGCGGGAATTTGGTTGCCACTACCACATCCTCCCGTTTGGCGCAATCCCGCAGGCTGCGTCCCAGATACTCCTCGCTGGTGCCTCCCTGATACCCGATGGCGGTATCGAAAAAATTGACGCCCAACTCCAGTGCCCTCCGAATCAGCTTTCGGGATTGTTCCTCATCCAGCGTCCAGGAATGCTGCCCGCTGGACGGATTTCCGAAGCCCATGCAGCCCATACAGATTCGGGAAACCTTCAGTTCTGAGTTGCCTAACTTCGTGTATTCCATAGTCTCTTTTCCTCCCATTGTTTCAAGCTCCTCTGCCGGGAATTTTCCCCTTCAAAGCAGCCTGCATTTTTCTAATCTGTGCCTCTTCCACCGATGTAATACAGCTGGAATGCTGCTTTGTAAATGATTATAACCCTTGGAAGGAAAACCGTCCAATACCTGTCTGTTATCAGCAGCCATGCTCAGAAAGCATCAAAGCAGCAAATGTATAATGGATAAATCGCTGATCCTTCCTTAAAGCAGTACCCGTCGGCCAAAGTAATAAAATTTAAGAAGAAGCACATCAATGCTTTTCAAAAGGCGATGGAACGCCCCGTTTCTCTTGTATCCGATTGCTGCAGGGGCATATCGTCTTCAGTTCCGGCAACCAGGCACTGACAAACGCCATTAGATTGAAATACTCCCACTCAGATTGCAGCATCCTGTTTCACTGCCTTTCTAAGTGGGAGCATTTCAGTTATTATTCTGCTTCAGCAGGTTTGTTGTCTATGGCTCGTTTTCCAACCCTTGTTCACTGCAGGCTGGTCCAGGTTTCATGGACTCCGTCTCCATCCAATTGATAGTTGTGAGAATTGCTGGCCTCCTGCATGGCAAGATAATACCACTGGTTCTCGTCTGCATTGTCCGGCCATGTCCGCATCTCCGGCAGAAGGCTTTCCTTTCCGGCTGGAAGCCGGAGAAGCATACGGTTGACCAGGGTGACCGCTTCAGCCCGGGTAATACTGCTCTCCGGGGCAAAGGTCCCATCCTGCAATCCCCCAACCCAGCCAAGTGAGGCCGCCAGATTGATGGATTCCCTTGCCCAATAGGTTTTAATATCTGGGAACAGGTCGCCGCCGGAATAGCTTTCCCCGCTGAACCGCGCCGCGACAGCTGCGAATTCTCCCCGGGTGATGGGCTGTCCAGGAGCAAAGGATGTGGAGGTCCGGCCATTGAGAATACCCATGCCCGCAAGCGTGGAGACGGCTGTGTTATACCAAGACGGCGCGTTCACATCCGCGAAAGGATTCTGTTCCGTTTCAAATTGGATACGAACGTCCTCTTTCAGAAGACGGTAGAAAATCATGGCCACCTCAGCACGGGTAACCGGCGCGTCAGGCCGCACCGTCCCGTCTTCAAAGCCTACCAGATAGGCGTTGTGGTCCGTTCCATTGAGCGCCGCCGGTATCTCCGTAACTTTCCATTTGGCGTACACGGTGCGACTTCCGTTCATTACCAGCTCCGTCACCGGCCTTGTCAATTCCCGGTCGGAATACCAGCCGAGGAAGGTGTATCCCTCACGCCAAGGCGTTTTCTCCAGCCGAACGGTGGTTCCACAGGCAACCTGCTCATCGGGATAGGCGGTCCCCCCGTTGGATACATAGGACAATGTACAGCGGGCGCCCTCGGGGAAGCCGCCGGACAACTTGTCACAAGCCAGGGCATAAGTGGAAAAGCTCCTGGCGTAGACAAACACATAGCCCATAGCTGTGTCTACGTAGAAACCTTCCGTCGTGGGGAGCTGCTGTCGGCTCAAAAACTTGTCTAACGCTGCAGCTGACTCTTCATGGTAACGAAATACAACTATATTTTTCCTGTCCGATAACCCGTGCGGAATGGGAAAGGCAATCTCCAGTATCTGATCCGCACCGGCAATTGAATTCACGGTTACTTTTTTAGATGCGTCTACAAGCGTTTTTTCAAGGGCGATATCCAGATAATACAAGTCTTCGGCTTTTCCCTTTTCCTTGGCCAATATCTTCAAGGATTCGGCTCCGCCGGCGTCGGTTTCATCTTCTTTTTTTACCGTCAGCACATATTCCACGGTGGCCCCGCTTGCAGCGGCGGCGGTATCTGCCTCCGTGATCAAAGCGGGCAATCCTTGGACCGCTATGGGAGGCGTATCTTCACCTTTCCGTTTTACGATGGTATTAGTATTTCCGGCAGGAATCATGAAGCTGGTTTTTCCAGAGGAAATACCGTTATCAATGGTTACACTACGGGTCTCAATGAAGTCTTTACTGACGCAAACCACACTGTACACGCCGTCCGGCAAACTGGTAAACTCAGCTGTAAACGGCACGCCATTTTTTACCGTTCCCGCCGCGCTGGCCAGCACCGTGTCGCCCTGCCGGACGGAAACGACGGCGGGCCGTTCCGAACTCCCCGATACATCAGTCTCGATAGTGCCTTTGGGCGGTATCCCGGCAGATGACGTACGGAAAAAAATGTGGACGGTATGTTCCAAAGTAGTGGTTTTGTCTACAGCAGTGACTTGTACCTCATAATCCGTATCCGGGGCCAGTCCGATAATTTTAACCGCTTCAAAGACGTGATCCGCCGTGCAGTTCGCCGCTATCGCGATGTCTTTCCAGGTCTCGGACCCCACAACACGATACTGGAGGGCAGCACTGAACTCGCCCGTTCCCTTGGCCGCTCCGCCGCTAAGCGTTACAGAGGAGGAAGTAATCTCCAGCGGGGTGTTTACAACAGAATATGGATAAGCGTACACCTTGCCCATACCGGAATCAGAGCAAAAATTTCCGTTTTCATTGCTGGCTTTTATCCGAACTTGGTAGCAGCCCGCATTCGTATTTGCAATGCCCTCGGAAGGTATCGCTTTCCAGTTTACGCCGCTGTCCTCACTACATTCCACTGTCAGACCTTCCGCTACGCCGGATATTTCCAGCTTGCCGTTCTGCCAGTTCAGACGGCTGACATGGGTCACGGTCAACGTGGGAGTACCCGGACGAGGGGGAATGGCAAGATACTGAGGCTGGCTATCCAACACCCCTCCATCGCCCTTTTGGACGATAGTCAGGGTGGTTCCAAACCAATCGTTATCAATGTCCAACGACGACGCTCCCGCTTGGCCGTTGTACGACTGTGCCCCGTTTATGGTATACGTTCCGGATTCTGGAAGGCCCGTCAGTTTTTCTGCTTCATAATCGATAGCGATATTAGGCTGCTGGGCGGATAGGCAGGCATAAAGTTTACCGTCGCTTTCTTTTCTTTTGAGGACGCAGGTTCCGCCGTCATACGTGAAGTGCGCCAGCTCCTCCTCCGTCAATGCTTCTTGGGATTCAGGATCCGTCTGCGCCACCAGTACACCGTTCTCTATTCCGCAGGACACGGGAGGCGTCTGTACCGAAACTCCTACCCGCGCATCATCATTAAACGCCGCTGTGATGATCAGATATGCACCGTCCGCAAGGCACATCCCATTCGGGACATAGAGCCTCCTGCCAATGGAGGTGGCTTTTCCCACCAGCATATCGGGGCCCAAAGAACCGTTTGTGGAGAGATTGTCTACGATTTCTCCACCCAGAAAAGAAGCCGAGCTTATATACTCGCTGATGTATACTCCTCCGCCATTAGATGTGGCGCTATTTTCACTGACAATGCCGCCGGTCATAGCGGTGTTGCCTGCATCCACGGCCAAGCCGCCACCTTTTGCAGCACTGTTTTCGGAAATATGTAACTCTCCGTCCGCCGTCGGCTCTATGGTAAGCGTGCCATAATACTGATAAATACCGCCACCGGATTTCGCGGCCCGGTTCCCGGTGATGTTGCCGCCCTTGAGCCGTGCGTTCGCCGTACCCTGGTAAACTTGAATGCCACCTCCATACTCTGCCGTCTCATTATTAGAAATGACGCCGCTTTCCATAACAAACGTTCCGCCCTCCAAGAAAAGACCGCCGCCTCCATAAACGGCATAACCATTGGGGTCAGTCGCAGACGCGGAGTTTTCCGTAATCCTGCCTCCATGCATAGTAAATGCGGCTCCCCTATTTGTATATACACCCCCGCCGCCAACATAAGCAAGAGAAGTATCTGTCGTACCAGTGACGACATTGTTTTTTATTTCCGCTCCGTCAAATAGTTCAAACACTGGGGCGTTTCCAACAGCATAATTAGCCACGCCGCCTCCATATTGAACAGCGGAGTTCCCGGAAATCTCCCCCCCGCGCATGGAAAAAACACCCGCGTTGAATATCCCGCCGCCGGAGCCGCCCATCACGGTTTTACCACCGCCAATAGGGCCTACAGAGGTATAACTATTGGCTATTACGAAACCGGAAACCGTTCCGTCGTTCATGGTAAAGGACCCCCAGTTGCTGACGCCCGCGCCCCGGTCGCTGGATTCGTTACGACCATTTCGAATCATACTGCCGGCGTTCATCGTCAGCGCACCGCCGGAATAGACGTGTACCGCCGCACCGGAATCAAAGCCCCCCAATGTCAGCCCCGAGGGCGCATAATGGTTTTGTACCGTCGTGCCGTTGTCCAGCGTAAGCTCGCCGCCGCTTTTCACAACCAAAATACTGTTTCCAGACGGACCGTTCCAGCCATCGTCGCCCGATACGCCGCCACCATCCAGCACAACATTTTCCAACGTCAGTTTGCCGCCATCCTCAACAGAAAATAGAATACTGGAATTGCCACTCTGCCGGATCAGTGTTCCGCCACTAAGGGTAGCCGCTCCACGAACCGTCACAGTTCCATCAAGCTGAATTGTTACGCCGTTCGAGAGGGAAACATCCCCGGTTAAGGTCACATTGCCCCAGGTTGTATCTTGGAAAATCCCCCCGCTTATGTACCCGCTTATGTCCCCGCTTCCGGTCTCTTCCGCAAGCGCAATAAATGGCTGCAGGGTCATCGCCATACATATGCTCAAAAACAGACTGGCCAGCCTCATCGTCAATTTTATTTGTTTCATCTTACGACCTCCTCTGATGGGTTCTCGCCGTCACGGCTTATGTGGCCCGGAACCGGAATCCGGCCCGGCCATCTGTGCTTTCATAGCCGCTTTGTTTTGATACATGGCGTCGTCAGCACGTTTGAACACGTTGGCGAATACCAGATCCGTGGAGCTGTCATAGACGGCGATGCCCCTCGCAATGGAGAGCGATTCCCCGGGCCGGGCGCTGGAGCTGCCTTCCATCCCTTTGGTAAACTCATCCAAAAGCTCGGCGTAATGCTCCAAATCCCCATTTTCCAGGATCGCCACAAATTCGTCCCCTCCAATGCGGTAGACCGGGCTGCGTTTAAAAGTCCGGCAAATAAGCTTGCAGGCGTCAATAATTAGAATATCGCCGAAATCATGGCCGCAGGTATCATTTACTGTTTTCAGGCCGTTGATATCCATGACTACCACCGCGAATTCCGGCTGCCCGGTGCGCATCCGCTCCTCCATCTGCCTCTCCGCTTCCTGGTAGGCGGTCTTGTTCTTTACCCCGGTGAGGGGGTCCCGATAAGCCAGGCCGTTGATGTAGGTGATGTATTTTTGCAGGCTGTCCACCGTCTTTTGAAAGCTTTCCGCCAGGGTGCCCACCTCATCCTTGGTCTGGTTGCTGATGCTGACGCTGTAATCGCCCTCCGCAATTTTTTTCGCCGCTGTATTCAGCTCCTTCAGCGGCCGGATCAACCGGCGGGTAAACAGCACGGTCAACCCCACAGACAAAGCGGAAATCAACACCAACGCCGTGAGGATGTGCAGAACCAATTCATTCCTCGCCGCGTCAATCTCAGAGACCGGCGCCGTCACAGCCAGATACATCGTGTTGCGCAGGGTGCGAAAGGAAAGCTCTTTCTCCTGCCCTTTCCAGCTATAGGTAAACAGGCTGCTGCCCGTGGTTCCGTTTTCCAGCTCAGCGACCACGGGAATCAGGCTCTCGTCCGCGCTCCCCATGGGAGTGCCCATAGGAATATCTTTATGGCAGGCCACCTTGCCCTGCGCGTCCACCAGGAAGGCATAGCCGCTGTCGTAAACCCGGGTGCCGTTTACCACGTCCTCAATGATGCTGAAGTCAATATCCATCCCCACCACACCCACAGTCTCGTTGTCCCGGTAGATGGGAATGACATAGGACACCATCTCAACGCCGATGTTTTGGTTGTAATACGGTTCCATCCAGGTGGCCGTGCCGTTGTTCACCGGGATATAATACCAGCCCACGTGTTCCGTGTCGCTGGGGCTGTAGGTGGAAAAATCGGTGGGGACCAGCTCCTGGAAGCTGCCGTTGCGCGTGGTCCTGCTCCAGAACAGGCCCGAGGTGGGCGAGGAAAAGTCCGGGTTAAAGCGGACATAAACCGCCAGCGCACCCTCGGTGTTGTTGGCCGCAGTGACCGCCACGGACTTCAGCTGCGACGTATAGGCCTCCATATAGTCAGCGTCGGTTTTCAGCCGGTCCAGGCTTTCCAGCTGCTCCGAGGTATAGAGCGACAGCGATTTTACCGACTGCTCTATCCGGGAGAACAGCCCGTTGAGCTCGCAGGCTTTTTCACTGCACAGCAGGTTCATGATTTGGGCGGAGTCCCGGTCTACCACCGTGTGTGCAATGCGAACGCCCGCCCCGCCGATCACCAGGGAGGAAAGCAGTACACAACTCAGAATCAGCGCGATAAACTTGGTTTGAATGGATTTCACAGAATTCTCATCTCCCGTCCTCGTCATCCAGCAGTTCGATTTGAAGATTGGGATGGACCTTTTCCAATAGCCGCGCTACGTCATTACCGCGTAATCCCCGCATATCGGTTTTGGCATACACCTTATCCACAGGGTTGTTGTACCCGTACTTGACCGCAAGCAGTGGGTCGGTAAAGGCCAGAACCCTGCTGCCGGGCTCTTCCTCCCGCAGGCGGCGCGTCAGTGCTTCCAGCTCTTTCGGGTCGTTGTCGATCGTCAGAATATTCATCGGCTTGGTTCACGCTCCTGACGGGGACTCCGTCCATAAGAAGTACCGGTTCCCCACATTGATCTGTTATTGTTTTATTATGACAGGGGAACCGTAACAAAAGCGTGACAAAAAACCGGCCCCATCTTAAAAAGATGAGGCCGGATATTTTTCGGGAAGTTTCCCAAATCTGTTAATGCCGGTCCAGGTAGGCGACGACGAATTCCGCCCAGCTGTACTGGGCCATATACTCGCCCATATAGGCGTTCACCATCTGTACGTCGCCCTGGATAAAGTCGTAATAGTCGCAGGAAAATGCCTCCGGCAGCACGGCCAGCCAGCCCCGCCCTTTCGCCAGCACCCCGGTCACGCCGGCCGCCGCCATGGTATCGGTCAAATCCTTGACCAGCTGCCGCAGGTGGCTTTGAAGCGCGGTGGAATCGGGCTGGTCCTCCCAAAGCACGGCGGCCAGCTCCCGCACGGTGCAGACCGCCCCCCGGCGGTTCACCAGGTAGGCAAACAGCTCTTTCGTTTTGCTGCGGGCAAATTTCAAAGGCAGTCCGCCGAAGAACACCTCGAAATTGCCGAAGCACTGCACCCGCAGGCGGCCGTCGTCCTCCCGCAGCACCGGGCGGCGCAGGTCTTCCAGCTCCCAGCGGATGGTTTCCGGCGTCGCGGGCTTCAGAACATAGCCCGAAGCGTGCAGGTGGAACGCCTCCCCCATGTACTCCGCGTATCCCGTTACAAATACAATGTTTACACAGTTATAAAGGTCCTTGAGGCGCTTGGCAAGCTCCAGCCCGGTCAAATCGAACATCTCCACGTCTAAAAACGCCACATCGGGATAAAACGAGCCGCATTTCACCTGTTCCAACGCCTCCCAGGGGTCTGTGAAAGCAAACAGCGAGCAGTTGGGCACCACTTCCCGAATGGCACGCCCCAGCACCTCAAGGGCGATGGGCTCGTCGTCCACGGCCAACACGGTCATGCTCACACGGTTTCCCCTCCCTTGGAATGTCGATTTTCACGGTGGTTCCCCGCCCGGGAACGCTCTCCACGTCCAGGCCGCCCCCGCATTGGTTTTCCAGCCGCATGCGCACGTTTTCAATGCCCGCGTGGCCGCAGCCATCCTCTCTTTTTACTTGCGGATCAAAACCCACACCATCGTCCTCCACGGTAATCCGCCAGCCGCCTTCCGTTTCCTCTGTGGTGATACGCACGGTTCCGCCCTCCCGCCGTTTGGTAATCCCATGGCGCACGGCGTTCTCTACGATGGGCTGCAGCGTCAGCGTCGGAACCGAAAAATCCGTAACCGGCAAATCATAGACGGCCTTTACCCGCTCCCCGAACCGCAGCTGCTCCAGTTCCAGATAATTTCTGCAATGGGTAAGCTCCTGGGAGAATGGGATGGGCCTGCGGGCCGTCAGGGAATTCATGTTGCCCCGCAGGAACAGGGAAAAGCTGTCCACCGCCTTTTCCGCCTGGGGCGGGTCGGTGGCGCACAGACCCTTAATGGTCGTCAGCGCGTTGTAGAGAAAATGGGGCTGTATCTGGCTGAGCATGACCGAAATCCGCATCTGGGTCAGCTCCAGCTCCCGCTCCTTGGTGCGCCGGGCCTGCTCCACCTGCAAAAACAAGAAAATCACCAAAATGGAGATGGTGACCGCCAGGTTGAGCAAGGCCACGCCGTATACAAAAATCTGCACGCACATGGCCAGAACAGGCAGCAGGATATAGGACCACAGCGCCGCAGATTCCTGCCGCTCAATCGCCTCCCGGTACCGGATCAGCAGCCCTGCGTTGACGCACATGCCGAAAATTCCGCCGACCTGGGAAAGCCAGAACCACTCCTGGCGGTGGTAGACGTTCTGGTCGTCAATCCGGTAAAAAAGGTCACAGAATTGGGAGACGACCACCAGCGCCATGGAGACCACAGCCATTCCTCGAATCAGCCGGAGCGGAACCGGGGAAACACGGGTGTGCTGTCCAAGATAAACGGTGAGATAGTGGGTAAAAATAGCCAGCAGCACATAGC
>PPYE01540290.1_pt1 | contig 12840 bp, 9 predicted proteins | sample 1559881 | NCBI WGS metagenome assembly PPYE01 (sample SAMN08240022, study PRJNA423297) | Human gut metagenome, whole genome shotgun sequencing project.
TGAGAGATCGGACTTATTCCATACTCTGATGTCTTAACTATTCAAATTTAATTAACTAATTACAAATATACAATGAGAGATTCAGCAAATGTATTAAACAGTCTGGCTGGGCACAGCCAAGACCCTAATTACAAGTTTGAACGGCTTTACCGACTGCTGTTCAATGAAAATCTGTACGCACTTGCCTATCAAAAGTTGTCGCAGAATGCGGGCAACTATACGAAAGGCACAGACGGGCAGACCATAGACGGAATGAGCATAAAGCACATTCACTCTATCATTGGACAGTTGAAAGACGAAAGTTACCGTCCGTGCCCTGCACGGAGAATTTACATTCCCAAAAAGAATGGCAAGCAACGTCCTTTAGGCATACCAGCCTTTAAGGACAAACTTGTACAGGAAGTTGTAAGGATGATTCTTGAATCCATCTACGAAGGTCATTTTGAAGACTGCTCGCATGGATTCAGACCACACCGTGGCTGTCATACGGCTATGGCTTCCTTACAAAAGGGAGGTACGGGAGCACGTTGGTTCATCGAGGGAGACATCAAGGGTTTCTTTGACAACATCAACCATGATGTTTTAATCGGAATCCTTGCTGAAAGAATCAATGACGAGCGTTTCCTGCGACTGATACGTAAATTCCTCAAAGCAGGCTACATGGAACAATGGGAGTACAAAAATTCCTATATCGGAACACCGCAGGGAGGCATAATAAGTCCGATTTTGGCGAATATTTATCTTGACAAACTCGATAAATTTATGCGGAACTACATAAACGTCTTCAATAAAGGTAAAGCACGTGTACGCAACCCCGAATATAAAAGGGTTGCAAATCGTAAGGACAAACGTGTAAAGAAACTGAAGAATGAAACAGACGAGCAGAAGAAAGAAGCATTGCGCAGGGAGATAGCCATTCTCCACCGTGAGATGCAACAACTTCCTGCAACTCTTGACATGGACGAAAACTTCAAACGCATGAGGTATGTACGCTATGCCGATGATTTTCTGATTTGCGTAATCGGAAGTAAAGAGGACTGTGTAAAAGCAAAGGGGGACATTAAGACCTTTCTGCAAGATACGTTGAAACTCGAACTTTCGGATGAAAAGACGTTAATCACCAACTCACACGACGCAGCCAAATTTCTCGGCTTTGATGTTACAGTCCGCAGTACGGACAAGACGAGAAAGGATTTCAGAGGAATCCCCATACGCTCACTTGACCATAAAGTGGTTCTTCTCCTGCCTTATGAGGTTATGAGAAAGAAACTGCTTGACTATAATGCGATGCGCATAATAATCAAGAATGGCAAGGAAGCATGGGAATCGACCTCACGCCCGTATCTCCGTAGTAATGATGACCTTGAAATACTCAACCGATACAATTCGGAAATTCGGGGAATCTATAACTACTACTGTATTGCAAACAATGTCAACATTCTCAATAGTTTCTATTACTACATGAAAGAGAGTATGTATAAAACATTATCATCCAAGTATGAATCAACCGTAAGGAAAATAATCCGTAAATATTGCCGGAATAAAGTCTTTACAGTAAGGTATGAAAACAACAAGGGCGAAATGTTGGAACGTACTATTTATCATGGAGGGTTCAAGCAGAGAAAAGACGCGCGTATTGACAATGCGCATATCATGCCCAGTTATCGCGGGACTGAAAGTACCAGCCTTATGGCTCGGTTGAAAGCCCGTGAATGTGAATATTGCGGAGCGGAGGACAACCTTAGAATGGTGCATGTCCGCAAGCTAAAAGACCTGAAAGGCAAACAGGAGTGGGAACGCTTCATGATTGCCAGACAGAGAAAAACAATAGCAGTATGTGAAAATTGTTATCGTAAGATTCATGAAAAGAAATAGACTGAAAATAACCATGGAGAGCCGTATACATGGAGACGTGTACGTACGGTTCGGTGGCGAGCGTTTAGAAACCTACCGTCCGAAAGGACGGCAAGGCGCTTTGCGCTTAGCCTGTGGAACAGGTAAAACACTGATAATGTGTATTGCAGCGCATGAAATGAAGCGTCTGAACTTGGCGCACAAGCCGATGATTATTGGTCTGAAAGCCAATGTCGCGGAGATTGCCGCCACTTATCAAGCTGCCTATCCGAATGCCCGCATCCTCTACGCTTCGGAAAAGGATTTCTCGACCGCCAACCGTGTGCGTTTCTTCAACAACATCAAAAACAATGACTATGATTGCGTCATCATGTCGCATGACCAGTTCGGCAAGATACCGCAGTCACCGGAGTTGCAGCAACGCATCCTGCAAGCGGAGCTTGACACGGTGGAGGAAAACCTCGAAGTCTTACGGCAGCAAGGCAAGAACGTGTCGCGGGCGATGCTGAAAGGATTGGAGAAGCGCAAGCACAACCTTGTGGCGAAGCTGGAGAAAGTGGAACACGCCATCAAGTCGCGCACAGATGACGTGGTGGACTTCAAACAGATGGGCATCGACCACATTTTCATAGACGAGAGCCACCAATTCAAGAACTTGACTTTCAACACCCGGCATGACCGTGTGGCGGGGTTGGGAAACTCGGAGGGGAGCCAGAAAGCCCTGAATATGCTTTTTGCCATACGAACTATACAGGAGCGTACGGGCAAAGACTTAGGGGCTACGTTCCTGTCCGGCACGACTATTTCCAACAGTCTGACGGAATTGTACCTGCTCTTTAAGTACCTGCGCCCGAAGGAACTGGAACGGCAGGACATCCGCTGTTTCGACGCATGGGCGGCTATCTTCGCCAAGAAGACGACCGACTTCGAGTTCAACGTGACAAACAACGTGGTGCAGAAGGAGCGTTTCCGCTACTTCATCAAAGTGCCGGAGCTTGCCGCCTTTTACAACGAAATCACCGACTACCGCACGGCGGAGGACGTGGGTGTGGATCGTCCGCACAAGAACGAGATACTGCACCACATACCGCCTACACCCGACCAAGAGTATTTCATCAAACAACTGATGGAATTTGCCAAGACAGGTGACGCGACGTTGTTGGGCAGGTTGCCGCTGTCTGAAACGGAAGAGAAGGCTAAGATGCTCATCGCTACCGACTACGCGCGGAAGATGGCTTTGGATATGCGCATGATAGACCCCAATTACGAAGACCACTCCGACAACAAGGCGAGCCACTGCGCCAAAATGATAGCGGAGTATTACCACAAATACGATGCGCACAAAGGAACGCAGTTCGTGTTCTCCGACTTGGGTACATATCAGCCGGGGGAAGGATGGAACGTGTACAGCGAGATAAAACGCAAGTTGGTGGAGGATTACGGCATACCGGCAAGTGAGGTGCGCTTCATTCAGGAGTGTAAGACGGATAAGGCTCGTAAGGCGGTGATAGATGCCATGAACGCAGGGACAGTGCGAGTGCTGTTCGGCTCCACAAGTATGCTCGGAACGGGCGTGAATGCGCAGAAAAGATGCGTCGCCATCCATCACCTTGATACACCGTGGCGACCGTCCGACCTGCAACAGCGTGACGGACGGGGTGTTAGAGCCGGGAACGAGATTGCTAAGCATTTTGCCGAGAACAACGTGGATATCATCATCTACGCGGTGGAAAAGTCGCTGGACAGCTACAAGTTCAATCTGCTGCACTGCAAGCAGACGTTCATATCGCAGCTCAAAAGTGGAGCGATGGGCGCACGTACCATCGACGAGGGAGCAATGGACGAAAAATCGGGTATGAACTTCTCGGAGTATATGGCGTTGCTCTCCGGCAATACCGACCTTTTGGATAAGGCGAAATTAGAGAAGCGTATCGCCTCGCTCGAAGGGGAACGCAAGTCGTTCAACAAGGGCAAGCGCGATTCGGAGTTCAAGCTGGAATCCAAGACGGGAGAACTGCGCAACAACACGGCTTTCATCGAAGCCATGACGGAAGACTGGAACCGTTTTCTTTCCGTTGTGCAGACTGATAAGGAAGGCAGCCGCCTTAATCTTGTCAAGGTGGACGGCGTGGATTCAACGGATGAGAAGGTCATCGGTAAGCGTTTGCAGGAAATCGCCAAGAACGCCACGACTGGTGGACTGTACAAGGCTGTCGGGGAACTTTACGGCTTTCCGATAAAGGTGGTCAGCGAGAGGACACTCAAAGAAGGTCTGGAGTTCACCGACAACCGCTTCGTGGTGGAGGGGAACTACAAGTACACCTACAACAACGGGCATCTGGCGATGGCAGACCCGATTGCTGCCGCACGAAACTTTCTGAACGCATTGGAGAGGATTCCGACCATCATCGACCAGTACAAGTCTAAGAACGAAGTGCTGGAAAAGGAGATTCCGCAGTTGCAGGAGATAGCGGGCAAGGTGTGGAAGAAGGAGGACGAGCTGAAACAGCTGAAGTCCGAACTCGCCGCACTGGACCGCAAGATACAGCTTGAGCTGGCTCCGGCTCAGGAAAACACAGAAGAGAACCGGCAAGGCAACGAGAAAAAACAGACGGAACAACAGCCGGAAAGCCCGCACGTGGACTTTGTACGCAGTCATTTAATTATAGGGAGACCCGGTTTATCGGAATCCAAAGGTGTAAAACTTTAATATCGAAGTCTTGACAGAAAAAGCCAGTGGTTGAATTTTTCACCACTGGCTTTAATTCTAATAATTTTTCAATCTAATATGACCGAATCTATAACGTTAAATCATAGATTATGTGTCTATTTGTGAAGAAAAAGACGTAACTTTGTATCAAAATCAAATAAGCATAACAATGGAACCATCTATATACAGTTTTTCACTTTATACCGCACTGCCGTTGATGTTATTCTTCGGCTTTTATTTTTTGTTTGCAAAGACTCCTGAAAAGAAAATTTTCAAGAATTATCTCCGCTCTCGACAGATTATGGGTATAGCTATGCTACTGCTTTCGGCAAACTATTCGGTACATTTCTTCTTTGGTATCCGATTCAAAAATGCGGATTCTGCCATATTGATGAACATGTCCACATACTTCCTGTGCTATTCTCTGTTCAGTTCGGCATTGATAATGTTGCTTGATCGTTTTTACATTACCAAACGGCGTGTGTGGACACATATCATTTTATGGATTATATTCTCAACTCTTTCCGGAGTTGTGTTGTTCCTGTTGCCAAGCGGAATCATGCAAAAAATCTCTTTATTTGCTTTAGCTGTATGGTTAGTCGTTTTTGGAATCGTTTTAGCTCGCAGAGTCATAATTGCATATCGTAGAGCCATTCGGATTTTCAATGAAACTCAGGCGGATGATATAGGCACATATATCGAATGGCTTTCCATATTCACTTATTGGGCTGTTATCTTCGGTGTCGGATGCGGATTGCTGACATTTCTGCCAGACAAATATGTTTTTATCTGGATTTTGTCGTCAATACCGTTCTACAGCTATCTTTTCTACAGCTATCAGAACTACCTGCTGTTCTATGAACAGGTGGAAAATGCTTTTGAGCAAGATATACAGTCTGAAGAAGAACTTCTGGCAGATACGGAAACAGAACCTGAAATAGTTTCTGAGAAAGAAGTTCCAGTGTCCTATACAGAAATTATAGAGAAAGTGGCCAACTGGATAAAGACAGACGGCTATGTCCAGCAGGGACTTACCATAAAAGAACTGTCCGAAATACTTCATACGAACCGTACCTATCTTTCCGCTTATATCAAGACTACGTATAAAATGACATTCCGCGAATGGATAACCGGTCTCCGGTTGGAGTATGCGAAAAACATACTGAAGGAGCATCCGGAAATCAATATACAGAAGCTGGCTGAGTCTTCCGGTTTTCTTTCCCGCAGTAACTTTATCAAATCATTTACAGAGAAGGAAGGATGTACGCCTGGCAAGTGGAAAAAAGCAAATCTGGAATAATTTGTGTGGTAAAAAGCCGATGAAAAAGGTCTCAGAAGCTCATTTTCAAAAAGTGCTCAAGCGACAAAAAAGTGCTAATTCGACAAAAAAAGTGCTCAAACGACAATTTGAAAAGTGCTCAAACGACAATTTTTATAAAACGCTGTATTTCAACAGAAAAAGTTTTTGTAATATTTTGGGCACTGAATGGCATTTATTACCTTTGGAGAAGACAAAGATAATAAATTCAAGTTTATATGAGCAGAAAAATCACTTTTCTCACCCTGTTTCTGTGGCTGATGACGGTAACTTTTCCTGTCATTGCGCAGCAGAAAGCAGACACGACCTACACCTTCCGGTTCGTTACGCAGAAGGACATGTTCTACGTGCCTTGGAATGGCAATGACACGGAACTTGCCCGCCTGTTGGAATGTATCGAAAACAACAAAGCAACAATTCTTGACGGCAAACTGCCGCTATTGGTTGACGGATATTGCAATTCGCAGAGCAGTGAAGTCAAGAACCTTGCAACAGCGAAGATTCGTGCCAACCGTGTGAAATCAGAACTGATTACACGAGCGAAAATCAAGGAAGAAAACTTCATTACCCGCAATCATGTGACAGAGGGTGATTTTGTCACCGTGCGCCTGACGGTACCGGTAAAGGAAACAGCCGTGACGGATGCGGAAGCAGAAGCACGACGCAAGGCGGAAGCCGAACGCTTAGAAACCGAGAAGCGTGCCGAGCAGGAACGGCTTGCCGAAGAGCAGCGCAAGGCGGAAGAAGCCCGACTTGCCGCTGAAAAGGCAGAAGCCGAGAAAACCGCTCAACAAAATACACTTGCCGACACGCTGTCGGAAACCAAAATCACAACTGATTATCATCTCTCCCTGCGTGCCAACCTGCTGCGCTGGGCTACCTTGACACCAGATTTAGGACTTGAATGGCGCATCTGTCCATCGTGGGGCATTGCCGTAAACGGCTCGTGGACTTCTTGGAGCTGGAGTGACAAAGACCGCCGCTATGCACTCTGGGAAGTGGCTCCGGAAGTACGTTACTATATGGGTGAGAAGAAAGCCTGGCATCTGGGCGCGATGTTCAAGGCTGGACAGTTCAACTACAAGCTTTCCGAAACAGGCAAGCAGGGCGACCTGATGGGTGGCGGCATCACCGCCGGCTATCAGCTGCGACTAAACAAGGCATTAGATCTTGATTTCAACCTCGGTTTGGGCTACCTGAATGCCGATTTCGAAAAATATGAAGTCATCGATGGTGTGCGCGTGCGCTGTGGCAACGAGACAAAAAATTGGTGTGGCCCCATCAACGCCGGTGTGACATTGGTATGGAAGTTATTCTAATACGGAGGAATAGAGTATGAAAGCAAGACAATATATAAATATGGTAGGAATGGCAGCCGCCGTGCTGCTCTCTTCCTGCGTGAAGGACACGCTTTATGACACGCCGCATCCCGACTATGGGAAGATTGCGGTGACAGCCGACTGGTCGGCACGCGGTGAGGGTATCGACATACCTACCACATGGACGGTTACCATGGGTGACTATACGGGTACGGAGACTTCCGCCACCCATGCCCCCAACCATCTGTTTGCTCCGGGCAGCTACACCCTTGCGGTGTGGAACCCTGCTGAAGGAATCATGGTAAATGGTACCACCGCCACCATTGCCGCAGCCACGGGAAACCGGGCAGGAACGGATGCCTTTGTGAACAATGCCCCGGGATGGTTCTTCACCTATACGAAACAGGTGAGCATCGAGAAAGACAAGGACTATCCGCTGACCGCCGCAATGAAGCAGCAGGTACGCGAACTGACGCTTATCATCAAACCGACGGGGGATGCCGCCGGACGCATCACGGAGATTGTTGCCCATCTGACGGGTGCAGCCAGAACTCTCGATTTCGCTACCGATACCTACGGAGCCGCTTCAAACGTCGTGCTGCCCTTCACCAAGATAACCGAAGGTGACGATGCCGGCAAGTGGAAAGCCACGGTGCGGTTGCTGGGTGTGACCGGCACGGAACAACTGCTGACGGGTGAAATCCGCTATGCGGACGGCAACCCGACCCCCACGACGCTGAAAAGCGACATCACGGAAGCCCTCAAGGGGTTCAACACCGGAAAGGGCGAATCGCTGACCCTCGGCGGAACGCTGGTTGAGACTCCCGAAGGCATGGAAGTGGACGGAGTCGAAATCAACGGCTGGGAAGAAGTGAAAGGTGATGATGTAAATGCCGATTTGTAAATAATTAGCAAACCGAACGCAGAAGCAAAGCTTGCTTTGATTTTGCTAAGGTGCAGCAATTATTGAAATGGAATTTAACTAATATAATAACAGAATATAATGAAGACAAGATTTTTTGCACTTGCGATGCTCGCCCTCGCACTGGTAGCCTGCAACAACGACAACGAGAACCTGAACGGTGACCCCGTGGCCGCCCAGTTTACCGCCGACATCGCCCCCGCCACCCGCGCCAGCGGAACCACCTGGACTGCCGGCGACCGTATCGGCATCACCGACATCGGCAACGATTCCCAGTACGGCAACGTGCCTTTCATCCTGAAAAACGGGAAATTTGAGGCAGAAGGAAAGGTTATCTATATCGAAGATACAAAGACCCATACTTTCCGCGCCTACTATCCGTACAACGCGGTGGGAGGCATCCTCGCAGCCACGACCGATGCCACGGCGCAGCAGAACCAGCCTGCCATCGACTTCCTCTTTGCTTCAGGAGCCACGGGAGACAAAAACAACCCGGTAGTAAGCTTCACCGACAAAACCGCCAAAGGCGGTGAAGACAACTCCTTCCACCACCGCATGAGCCAGATAACCCTTACCTTCGAGGCGGGCGACGGCGTGAATTTCAGCGTGGTCAAGCCTGAACGTTACACGCTGGACGGATTGTTACTCACCGGTACGTTCAACACGGCCGACGGTATTGCCACCGCAGACAACGGGGCACAGACCGGAGAACTGACCATGAATCTGGCAGACGGCAATCTCACGTCATCGATCATCCTCTTCCCGCAGACAGTTGCATCCCTGCCGTTGGTTGTGAATTACAAAGGTCAGGAATATCATGCCACACTCACCATGCCCGAAGGCGCACTGCAGGCGGGCAACAACTATACCTATACCGTCAAGGTACGCAACAAAATCCTTGAAGTCAGCGAAGCCACCATTGCAAAGTGGAACGATATAAACGGCGGAGAAGTGGATGCTGGCCTGTAAGACATTAATAATTAAGGATGAAGAATTATGAGGCATAGATTATTTATCCCCGCGGCCACCGCCCTGCTGCTCGGCCTTGCCGCCTGCACACAGGACGAACTGGCTGACGATAACCGTCTGCCCGAAGGTGAATACCCCGTAGTCATCCGTGCCACCGGATTGTCCGTAGAGGCAACGCTGCTGGCAGCCCCCTCCACCCGTGCCACCGTGGACGGCGATTGGCAGGGTGTCACTTCCGTGGCACTCAAGTTGGGTGATGCGGTAAAGGAATACACCGTAACGGCTTCTACCGATTTCAAGAGTGCCACGCTTTCACGTGAGAACGACCCGCACTACTGGACCAGCCGCGACCCGATTACCGTATCGGCATGGTGGCCCTTCGACAATGCCGACATCACACAGATGCCTGCCGTGAAGGTGGCCGAAGACCAAAGCAAATTGGCTGACTTTCAGAACAGCGACTTCATCGCCGCTGAGAACAGGAAGGTGGAATTTAACAACCCGACTCTTGAATTTACCCACCGCACGGCACGCGTGGCAATCGAACTGAAGCCCGGTACGGGATTCACAAGCGTGGACGGTGCCACGGTGAGCCTCGTGAGCCTGTCCGCCGATAACGGCAACCCGACCGCCATCAAGACTTACAACGCAAGCGGCAACACCTATGAGGCACTGACCGCCCCGCAGACCGTTGCGGCAGGCAAGCAGTTCATCCGGGTGGAACTCGGCGGCGGCACCTTCTACTTCTGCCCGCAGAACAACGTCGTATTAGAAGCGGGCAGCCGCTATAAATATACCGTCAAGGTGAACGCCACCGGCCTGACGTTAGAGGGTTGCACTATCGGTGAATGGGCTGACGGCGGCGGCGAGAGCGGCACAGCCGAGGATTTGGGCTACATCTACGACAGCAACACCAAGACCTACACGGTCTATAACGCCGACGGCCTGCTGGCATGGAACGAAGCCTCACAAAAAGATGAATCGATAAATTGCACCCTCGCCGCTGACATCGACCTGACGGGTAAGGAATGGACACGGTCAGGCATATTTACATTCTACTCCGGCGTCTTTAATGGGCAGGGACACCGCATTACAGGATTTAACTCTTCAGCAATGAATAATACTGGATTTTTGGGTTCACTCTTAAGTGAACGTGGAGTGATAAAGAACCTACAACTCATAGATGTGAATCTGTATGGCAGTAGTGGAAATACTGCTGGAATAGTGGGCCGAAATCATGGCCAAATCATTGCCTGCTCTGTGACGGGAAAAATTTCTGCATCATATGGTGGAACTTGTGGTATAGCCGAATCAAATTATGGCGATATCATCGCTTGCTGGTTCGACGGCACATTGAAAGAGTCTAACAATGGAGCTATAGTGCGTTATAACTACGCTGATATAACTTCCTGTTATTGGGGAGGCAATGCCGGGCAAGGAGTATTCCGTATTGAAAGAGGAACGGTAGATGCCACGAAGGTGGACGGCGCGACCGTGAAATGGCAGACAGCCGTCGACGGCATGAACACCGCCCTCACCGCTGGCGACTACCAGTGGATACTCGGCACCGACGGTCTGCCCGTATTACAAAAGAGACAATAACGAACCCTAAACGACACGCATCATGAAACGAGCAACCATCCATACATCCGCAGCCATCGCCCTGCTGCTCGGCCTTGCCGCCTGCACGCAGGACGAACTTGCCGACGATAACCGTCTGCCCGAAGGAGAATACCCCGTAGTCATCCGTGCCACCGGACTGTCCGTAGAGGCAACGCCGCAGGCAGCCCCATCAACCCGTGCCACCGTGGACGGCGACTGGCAGGGCGTCACTTCCGTGGCACTCAAGACGGGCGATGCGGTAAAGGAATACACCGTAACGGCTTCTACCGATTTCAAGAGTGCCACACTCTCACGCGAGAACGACCCGCACTACTGGACCAGCCGCGACCCGATTACCGTATCGGCATGGTGGCCCTTCGATAATGCCGACATCACCCAGATGCCTGCCGTGAAGGTGGCTGAAGACCAGAGCCAATTGGCTGACTTCCAGAACAGCGACTTCATCTCTGCCGAAAACCAGACGGTGAAATTTGACGACCCGACACTTGAATTTACCCACCGCACGGCACGCGTGGCAATCGATCTGAAGCCCGGCACGGGATTCACGAGCGTCGCCGGTGCCACGGTGAGCCTCGTAAGCCTGTCTGCCGATAACGGCAACCCGACCGCCATCAAGACCTACAACGCAAGCGGCAACACCTACGAGGCACTGACCGCTCCGCAGACCGTTGTGGCAGGCAAGCCGTTCATCAGGGTGGAACTCGGCAGCGGCACTTTCTACTTCCGTCCGCAGAACAACGTCGTGTTGGCAGCAGGCAGTCGCTATAAATATACCGTTAAGGTGAACGCCACTGGCCTGACATTAGATGGCTGCACTATCGGTGACTGGGCTGACGGTGGTAGCGAGAGCGGTGAGGCTGAGGATTTGGGTTATTCTATACAGAACGACGGCAGTTACACGGTCTATAACGCCGACGGCTTGCTGGCATGGAACAAAGCCGTACAAAAAGATGAATCAATAAATTGCACCCTCACCGCCGACATCGACCTGACGGGTAGGGAATGGACACGGATAGGCACATGGCCAGGTTACTCCGGCATCTTTAATGGGCAGGGACACCGCATTACGGGATTAAACTTTTCAGCAGCGACTACTGAACTTTTTGGGTTATTAAATGAACGTGGAGTGATAAAGAACTTACAACTCATAGATGTGAATCTGTATGGCAATAGTGGATCAGCAGCTGGAATAGTGGAGCAAAATAATGGCCAAATCATTGCCTGCTCTGTGACGGGAAAAATTTCTGCATATGGTAGAACTTGTGGTATAGCCGATTTAAATTATGGCAGAATCACCGCTTGCTGGTTCGACGGCACATTGAAAGAGTATGAATCCGGAGCTATAGTGCGTTATAACTACAAAATTATAACTTCCTGTTATTGGGGAGGCAATGTCGGGCAAGGAGTATTCCGTGATCATGGAGAAAAGGTAGATGCCACGAAGGTGGACGGCGCGACAGTGAAATGGCAGACAGCCGTCGACGGCATGAACACCGCCCTCACCGCTGGCGACTACCAGTGGGTACTCGGCACCGACGGTCTGCCCGTATTGCAAAAGAAACAATAACGAACCCTAAACAACACGCATCATGAAACGAACAATCATCCATACATCTGCAGCCATAGCCCTGCTGCTCGGCATTGCCGCCTGCACGCAGGACGAAGCGGGCTTCCTGCCGGAAGGGGCGGAAGGCACATCCATCGTCTTTACCGCCACGGGGCTGAACCCCGCTGCGACAGCCATCGCCAATACCCGTTCCACCGTGGACGGCGACTGGGAGGGTGTGCAGAGCGTGGCAGTCCTGATGGACGGTACGGTGAAGGCATACGACGTGACGCCCTCCACCGCCGACCCCACCAGCGCCACGCTGACCTCCACCGACCCGTACTACTGGACCAACCACAACGGGCCTCTCCACCGAAGGCGACAACCCTGCCGAAATCACCCCGTATGACAAGGGCAGCAACACCTACACCGCCATCGTAGCCCCGCAAAGTGTGGCAGCTGGCACGACCTTTATTACCTGCACCTTCACTAACGGCAAGACCTTCGTTTATAAGATGAAGAATGCTACCGACTGGCAGGCGGGCGGTGAATATACCTACACCGTCTCCCTCGCTGCGG
>PPYE01681944.1_pt1 | contig 12838 bp, 10 predicted proteins | sample 1559881 | NCBI WGS metagenome assembly PPYE01 (sample SAMN08240022, study PRJNA423297) | Human gut metagenome, whole genome shotgun sequencing project.
ATGGTGCACATAGTATTCATACATCAATAAATATAGCTGCTTTGCAACTTTTGCACCCTTTGCCCCCCACCAGAACCAAGTACCTTCTGCCTCGTGGAACGGTCGCCACAGAACCGGAATCTTTGCGTCCTGAAAGCGTTGCAGCTGTACTGCAATTGCATCTAAATCATGGAAAAACGCTGCCCGTTCCGGCGTGCCGTCATGCAGAACTCGTTCTGCATCGAAATCCGTGTGTTCGGTATAAAAGCTCTTGTCGTGTCCGCCGAGCGGAGAAAACCAGTGAAACGTCAGCGTGACAATGCCGCCCGTTTCGTTTGCCCAGCGGAGTGCAGTGTCCATGGTGTTGCGGTTTTCTTCCACCTCAATTCGACAGGCTTCCGAAGCACCTTCCATGCGGATGTTGGGCGAGTAGGCGAGCAACTCAAATCCGCAGAGTTTCGGGGACTTTCCGGTGACCGTTTCAATATAGGCAACCTCTTCCATCGGGTTGGTCTGGGTGTGCTGTCCGGCAATGAGTTTTGTTCCGGCGATGTCGTGCAGATATTGCAGCAGAGCCGTTGCCTCTGGGGTTGCGTTGGGGTTGACTGGTGTTGTGTGCATCATAAAAACCTCCTTTTTAGCCTAATTATAACCCTAATTTATGATAAAGTCAATGGAAATTTGCGTGAATTTTGAAAAAATCGGTTGCAATTTCAAAATGGGTATGCTATAATAAAAACCAAAGCAGAAATTAGCTGCAATTAGGTGCAAATTTATGAAGAAAGGAATTTGTTGGAAAAATGCAAAAACGTGTACGAATGGTAGACATTGCGGAAAAAATGGGCGTTAGTACCTTTACCGTTTCCAAAGCACTTTCCGGAAAAGAGGGCGTTAGCGAAGAATTACGGGCAGAAGTGCGGCGGGTTGCAGAGCAGATGGGCTATCAGGCAAAGAATAAATCTCGGCAGGAAACTGTTTCCAAAAGCATGAAGTTCGGGATTTTGACCCGCAGCCGATACATTGAACAGGGACAGTCGTTTTATTGGAGTTTATACGAGCGGATGCTGTTTCACCTCAATGCAGGCGGAAATATTGGGATTTTAGAGTTTGTATCCACTGAAGAAGAGGAGGCTCTACGGCTGCCGAAATTCATGCAGACAGAGCTGATTAACGGGCTTGTCTTAATGGGGAAGTTCAGCAAAGCCTACCGTAATATGCTGACCGCTGCAAAGATTCCGTTTGTCTGTCTGGATATGTTCGATGCGGACTGTGAACAGGATACCGTGATTTCAGACGGCTATTATGGAATGTATTTTGTGACCCGTCATCTGCTGCAAATGGGACATCGGGATATTGTCTTTTTAGGGCGATTAGGGGCAACCTATAGCATTACCGACCGTTATTTTGGCTTCTGTAAGGCGATGCAGGAGGCAGGCATTTCCGTAACGCCGGAGATGGTTCTGTCTGACCGAGATGAAAACGATACCGTTCGTGTTTCACTGGAGCAACTGCACCACATGCCGACTGCATTCGCCTGCAATTGCGACGTGTCCGCCTATTATTTGATGCAGACCTTGCAGGCAAGAGGTTACCGGATTCCGGAAGATATTTCCATCGTCGGCTTCGATAATTATATTTTGTCGGAGATGACCACGCCAAAACTGACAACGTATGCAGTGGATTTGGATAAAATGGCGATGGCAAGCATTGAACAGCTGCAACAGCGGCTCGAACAGCCAAGCCGCCCCTGCGAGCAGCGGATTATCAGCGGACATTTTATTCCGAGAAACAGCGTTCGGAAAATAAATTAGGTTGATTATTTAGGCGAAACAAAAGCGAAAAGCCAAACAGCAAAGGGGCAATTGAAAGCAACCAATTGTCCCTTTTTTCTATATCTATTCCTGATTTTCAGAAAAAATCAGTGAAAACTGCAAAAAGAAGATTCTTGGATTGTGCATTCTGCATAAATAAGCAGCGATAAATTTATGCGTTTCGTTGAAATTGCGTGCAAAGCTAATTTAGCTATTGACAAAACTAAAAAATGTGCTATAATAAAGCTAAAGAAGCCTAATCGGGACGGACAAACAAACTTCCCGAACGTGCAAATGTCACATAAAAAACAAAAAATTTGGAGGAACACATTATGAAAAAGCAAATCATCGCCATCACATTGGCAGCCGTTATGGCAGCAGGTATGACAGGCTGCGGCAGCAGCAGCAACGGCAGCAGCTCCGACACCGCAAACAAAGATGCTTCTTTGGATTACAAGAGCATCGACTTGGAAACCGGTGATTCTGACCTGAAGGCAGACCTGAAAGTCATCACCCACCGGACAGACTTGGTAGACACTACCTTTGAAGAATATGCACAGGAATTTCAAAAGCTGTATCCGAATGTCACCATCAGCTTTGAAGGCATTACCAACTATGCAGACGATATGACCACACGGCTGACCAGTGGCGACTGGGGCGACATCTGCATGATTCCGACCACTGTCAACAAGAGTGAATTTGGTACTTATTTTGAACCAATCTGCAATTACGATGATATGAAGGATTCCTACGAATTCCTCGGCGACAAGATGTTTGACGGCAAGGTTTACGGCATTGCCTCCATGGGCAATGCAATGGGCATTGTTTATAATAAGAGTGTCTTTGAAAAAGCTGGCATTTCCGAACTGCCGACTACACCAGATGCATTCTTGGATGACTTGAAGCAGATTAAAGATAAGACCGATGCCATTCCGTTGTATACCAACTATGCAGCTGGCTGGACACTGACTGCATGGGATTCTTACATTGGCGGAACAGCAACCGGCGATGCCGATTATATGAACAACACCATTGTACATCAGGCAAATCCGTTCTCGAAGCGTTCCGATGAAACAGGTCCGTACGCTGTTTATAATACCCTGTATGAAGCAGTTTCTGAGGGCTTGACCGAAGACGACCCGACTACAACCGACTGGGAAGGCTGCAAGAGCCAAATCAACAACGGTAAAATCGGCTGCATGGTTCTGGGCAGCTGGGCAATCATTCAGATGCAGGAAGCTGGCGACCATGCTGATGATATTGGCTATATGCCTTTCCCGATTACCGTGGACGGTAAGCAGTATGCAAGTGCCAGTGCAGACTATGCATATGGCATCAATGTAAACTCTACCGCCGATGAAAAGAAAGCATCTGCTGCTTTCATCAAGTGGCTGACAGAAAAGTCCGGCTATGCATATGACCAGGGCGGTATCCCGATTGTGAAGGGTGAAACCTATCCGGAAACACTGAGTGCATTCACCAATGTTACTTTGGTCATGGATAACCCGACACCGACCGGCGAAGAAGACCTGTATGCAAACATCAACAACGGTTCGGAATTGTCCTTGAATTCAGACCCTACCCACGTTGCAAGAGTCATTGAAAGTGCCATTGACCACAGCGAAACCATGGATGAAATTGCGGACAGCTGGAACGAAGCATGGACTTCCGCACAGGAATCCAACGGTGTAACACCGCAATAACGCACAGAGAGGGGAAATTCAAATGGCTGGTTCTGGAAAAACAGGCAGCACATCACTCCGGAATAAACTGCACAAGATGCAGACACAAAAAGTGATTGTTTCGATTCTGTTCTTATGTGTGCCGTTGCTGCTGTTGTTCACGTTTACCTACCTGCCATTCTTTAAGATGGTACAGTTCAGCTTTTACGATATGAAATACATCGGGAAACGAACTTGGGTAGGACTTCAAAATTATATCTCCGTATTCACCAGAGAAGATTGTCTGAATGCATTGAAGCTGAGCCTTTTCTATTTGGTTGGCTCGTTTGTACAAATCGCCATCGCACTGCTATTTGCCAGCATTTTGAGTTTCCCGACAAAAGGCGGAAAATTCTTCCGTGGTGCATTGTATTTCCCAAGCCTGATTGGCGGGATTGCCGTGGGCTTTATCTTTAAGTTCTTCTTTACCCATGGATTTGTATTGGACACCCTGCTGACTTGGGTCGGCATGGATGCGGACAGCCTGCCATTCTGGCTGAAAGATAAGAGCATTAACAACTGGGTTCTGGCAGCAACCTCCATCTGGCGGTACATGGGACAAAATATGGTACTGTTCATCGGAGCGATTGCCAGCGTTGATACGACCCAATATGAAGCGGCAGCGATTGACGGAGCAAACGCATGGCAGCGGTTCCGGTATATCATTCTGCCATCCATCAAAACGATTGTAACCTTGAACCTGATTTTAGCGGTTTCCGGTGCACTGTCCGCCTTTGAAATGCCTTATGTTATCACAGACGGCGGCTTCGGAACATCCACTTACTTTGTATTGATGAACAAGATTGCCCATACCAACCAGAAGGTCGGTCTGGCATCTGCAATGGCAGTGGTTCTGCTGGCATTGATTCTGCTGGTAACGGCAGTTCAGAAAATTGTCGAACGGCGAATGGATAGCGACACGCCAAGAAGACGGAAACGGAGGGTGCAAAAATGAGAGCAGCAAGTAATCCTGTTCGGCTGGGAAAATACAGCCTCGGTAAAATTTTCTTCACCATCTGCAAGTATGTCCTCCTGATTTTTGCCGCATTCTGTGCATTAGTTCCGCTGGTCAGCTGTGTCATCACTGCCTTTAAAACCAAAGCGGAATACAACAACACCAACGTCATGACCCTGCCGGAAAGCTGGCTGTATTTCGACAACTTTGTTACCGCATGGAAACAAGCAAACATGGGCAAAGCATTCCTGAACAGCTTTTTGGTTCTGCTCTTCGTTCTGTTGGGCAGCACCCTGTTCTCGGCAATGCTCGCATATGTGCTGAACCGCTTCCAGTTCCGTGGCAATAAGCTGATTCGCAACTTGTTTATGATTTCCACCCTGATTCCGGGGATTGCCACACAGGTTACGATTTACCAGATTATGTATACCCTCGGCTTAGTCAATACGCTTTACGGTTACATTATCCTGATGCTGGGAACAGATGTCATCTCGATTTACATCTTCTTACAGTATTTCGACAACCTGCCAAAGACACTGGATGAAGCAGCAATTTTGGACGGCTGCACCTATGTTGGTGTATTCTTTAAGATTCTGCTGCCGCTGCTGAAGCCGGCAATCGTCACCAGTGCCATCCTGAAGGGTGTTAGCACCTACAACGAATACTACATGGCAAACCTGTACTTACAGGATAAAAAAGCCTTTCCAGTGGTTTCCACCTCTCTGTTTACCTTTACAGGGCCGATGGGAAGCCAATATAACTACATCTGTGCCGGCGTTTTGATTACCGTCATTCCGATGCTGATTCTGTTCATCTGCTGTCAGAAGCAGATTTACAGCGGCATGGCACAAGGTGCAGTAAAAGAATAATGATTTCCCTCTTTTTCTTCTAACATCCCATCCTGTTTCCGCAGCTTGCAGTTCCTGTTTCTGTTATTTTGTAAAGATGCTGCAAGTTGCGGCAGGGTGGCCGTTCCAAGATAACAATTGCAAATCGCAGTTTGAAAGTTTACTTCGGGCTTCTGTTGGAATGCCGTTTTCCTCCTCAAAAGAGCAAGCCAGCAGAAGCCATATTTGTCGAACTACTCCCTTGAAATTTTAAATATTTTAATTACTTGAATACAATGGAGGTTTCTATCATGAATCCGATTACTTTAAAAACAGACGTTTTGAACAATCTGCCATGGCAGGCTCGCCCGACCGACTGCACCGCACCGCTCTGGCGGTATCAGGAAAACCCGATTATTCGCCGGAATCCGATTCCGGGGGTTGCCCGTATTTTTAATAGTGCAGTTCTGCCGTATGAGGGAGCTTATATCGGTGTATTCCGTGGCGAACAGACCAACGGCATTCCGTTCATCTACCTCGGACACAGCAAGGACGGCATCCACTGGGAATTTGAGCCGGAAAAGATTGCATTTGTCGATGAAGCCGGCAACCCGTTCATGCCGAAATATGCATATGACCCTCGTTTAGTCAAGGTTGAAGATACCTATTATATTATCTGGTGTCAGGATGCTTACGGTGCAGCCATTGGTATGGCAAAGACCACCGATTTCAAGACCTTTGTTCGGGTCGAAAATCCCTTCTTACCGTTTAACCGCAATGCTGTTCTGTTCCCACGCAAGGTGGACGGAAAGTTCCTGATGCTGTCCCGTCCGAGCGACAGCGGACACACCCCATTCGGAGATATTTTCCTGAGCGAAAGCAAGGATTTGGAATACTGGGGACATCATCGCCATGTTATGGGCAAGAGCGGCAGATGGTGGGAAAATGTAAAAATCGGCGGTGGTGCTGCTCCGATTGAAACCAGCGAAGGCTGGCTGCTGTTCTACCACGGCGTAACGAATACCTGCAACGGCTTTGTGTATAGCATTGGTGGTGCATTGCTCGATTTGGAAGAACCGTCCAAGGTGCTGTATCGTTGTTCCGATTTCCTGCTTACGCCGGAAATGCCGTATGAAGAAAGCGGATTTGTGCCAAATGTTTGCTTCCCGTGTGCAGCTCTTTGCGATGCGGAAACCGGACGGATTGCCATTTACTATGGCTGTGCCGATAGCTATGTCGGACTTGCCTTTACAACAGCGGAAACCGTGATTTCCTACATCAAGGAACACGATGCTGCAGAAGCAGACGATCGGGAATTGGGCAGAAGATAAAACAGCGAAAAAGCAGCAAAAAGGAGTGTTCCAGTCATGAATATTTTATTGGAAAAAGCCAGACGGATGCTGGAAGAGAATATTATTCCGTTCTGGCAGGGGCTGCGAGATGATGAATACGGCGGCTATATCGGGCATGTGGACTTCTCCATGCATTCCGATTGCAAGGCGGAAAAGGGCTGCATTCTGCACAGCCGGATTCTGTGGTTCTTTTCCGAGGCAGCATTGCTGCTGAACCGGATGGATTTGGCAGCCGATGCCGAACACGTGTACTCGTTCTTCACGCAACACTGCATGGACAGAGAGCAGGGCGGTGTTTACTGGTCGGTCAGCTATGACGGCACACCGATGGACACCACAAAGCATACCTATAATCAGGCATTTGCCCTGTATGCGTTATCTTCTTACTATCGCCTGACCAAGAATCCGAATGCGAAACAGCTGGCGTATCAGTTGTTTGATTTGATTCAGGAAAAGGCATTTGATGGAGCAGGTTATCTGGAGGCATTCGACCGAAACTGGAAACCAGCCTCGAACGAAAAGCTGTCGGAAAATGGCGTTATGGCAAGCCGCACGATGAATACCTTGCTGCACGTCTTTGAGGCATACAGCGGCTTTTATCGGGCAACCAAGGACGAACGGGTCGCTGAGGCAATGCGTACCATCTTGCAGATTTACCAAGAAAAAGTATTCAATCCGGAACGCAACCGGCAGGAAGTATTCTTTGATTTGGACTACAACAGCCTGATTGATTTGCACAGTTACGGGCATGATATTGAAAGCTCGTGGCTGATTGACGATGGATGCAGCTTGCTGGGCGATGCTGCGTTGAATCAGACCATTTTCGCCATTGATGACCGCCTTGCAGAGGGCATTTATCAGACTGCCTACCGGAACCATTCGGTTCTGAATGAATGCGAAAACGGCGTGGACGATGAAACCCGTGTCTGGTGGGTACAGGCGGAATCGGTGTTAGGGTTCTACCACATGTATGAAAAACATGGGAACTGTCAGTATTTACAGGCGGCACAGGATATTTTTTCCTACATTGAACAATATTTTCTGGTATCCGACCACAAGAGCGAATGGTTTTGGGCAGTGGACAAGGATGGAAAGCCGATGCAGAATCTGGATATTGTCAACGGTTGGAAGTGCCCCTACCACAACGGCAGAATGTGCTTAGAATTGATTCGGAGGAATGGAATATGATGCAGGAACGATATGAACAGCAGCTGCGGAAGCAGGAAGCTCTGCTGAACCGAAAGAATGAAAAGACCGATTTCTATAATGGAATCTATGACCGCTGGAAGTATCCGGTACTGACCAGAGAACACGTGCCGCTGTACTGGCGGTATGACCTGAATCCGGAAACCAACCCGTATTTCATGGAACGGCTGGGCATCAATGCGGTGTTCAACGCTGGAGCAATTGAACTGGATGGAAAGATTTGTCTGGTTGCCCGTGTGGAGGGCAGCGACCGGAAGAGTTTCTTTGCCGTTGCAGAGAGTACAACGGGTGTAGACCAGTTTGTCTTTCGGGAAAAGCCGGTACAGCTGCCGGACTGCGACCCGAACGAAACCAACGTCTATGATATGCGGTTGACCAAGCACGAAGATGGCTGGATTTATGGCGTATTTTGTTCGGAATCCAGTGCCAACGACCCGAAAGACTTGTCCGCAGCCGTTGCACAGGCTGGCATTGTCCGGACAAAGGACTTGAATACATGGGAACGGCTGCCGAATCTGATTACCAAGCAGAGCCCGCAGCAGCGGAATGTTTGCCTGCTCCCGAAGTTTGTCGATGGAAAGTATGCGTTCTATACCCGCCCGATGGATGGCTTTATTGATACGGGTTCTGGCGGTGGTATCGGCTATGGACTGGTGGATGACATTCTGCATCCCGTCATTGAAACCGAAAAAATGACCAGTATGCGGAAGTACCACACCATTACCGAGGCGAAGAACGGCAGCGGTGCAACCCCGATTGCAACAGAAAAGGGCTGGCTGCACATTGCCCACGGTGTCCGGAATACCGCAGCTGGATTGCGGTACGTGATTTATGTATTTGTCACCGATTTGGAAGACCCGTCCCGTGTGATTGCAGAACCATCCGGTTATCTGATTGCACCGTTCGGAGCAGAACGGGTCGGTGATGTTTCCAACGTGGTATTCACGAATGGGGCAGTGGTACGGGAAGACGGCACGGTTTATATTTACTATGCGTCTGCGGATACACGGTTGCACGTTGCCACTTCTACCATTGACCAGCTGCTCGATTATGCATTCCATACTCCGACCGATCCGCTTCGCAGTGTCGATTGTGTCAAGCAGCGGTGCGAACTGATTGACCGGAATCTTGCATTTTTGCAGAAGGAGCAGGGAAAATGAGTTTGAAATTAGCAGCAATTTTCAAGGATTTCATGGTTGTGCAGCGAAATCGTCCGATTACCGTTTTCGGGACGGGTGTTCCAAAGACGGTAGTCACGGTTTCTCTGCATACCAGTTTCAGCAAGACAGTAGTTGCAGCAGATGGAACATGGTGTGCAACGCTGCCGCCGCTCGCTGCCGGAACAGACTATGTGTTGACGGTATCAGACGGCACGACGGAAGAACAGCGGAAACAGGTTGCAGTCGGGGAGGTTTGGCTTGCCGGCGGACAAAGCAACATGGAACTGGCTCTGCGAGATAGTGCAGATGGCGTTGCTGTGAGCAAGGCTTACACGGGCACACAGATTCGATTCTATCAAGTGCCAAAGCGTGCGGTTTTGGATGAAACCCATCAGCAATTAGAAGCACAGTCTGCTTGGAAAATTGCCGCTGCGGAGAACGTGGGCGATTTGTCAGCGGTTGCATTTTATTTTGCAAAACGGCTTGCACAAAAAATGGATTGTGTGATTGGCATTGTCGATTGTTATTGGGGCGGTACTTCTATTGCGTGCTGGATGAGCGAATCCATGATGCAGAGCGTTGCAGCCGGACAAAAACAGCTGGCAGATTACAAAGCAGAAGTTGGAGCAAAGACACCGGAACAGTATGCGGCAGAAATGCGGGAATATGAGGCGGATTATCAGAAGTGGCAGGCAAATATTGACGCTTGTCGGGCAGAAAATCCCAACGTGACATGGAAAGAACTGCACGAACGCTGCGGAGAATGCCCGTGGCCGCAGCCGACCGGCTGGCAGTCGCCGTTCTGCCCGAACAACCTGCATCGGACGATGATGCAGCGAGTTGCACCGTATACGCTGCGAGGATTCCTGTATTATCAGGGCGAAGAAGATGTTTCCCGTTATGAGGGATACAGCGATATGATGATTGCATTGGTGAAACAATGGCGGATGGATTGGAATGACTGGTCATTGCCGTTCCTGTTTGTTCAGCTGCCGATGTATCTTGCAATTGATACTGAAGACGACAAGAAGTGGGCGATGCAGCGGGAACAGCAGGCGATTGCAGCAGCCATGCTGAAACGGGTCGGTATGATTTCCATGACGGATTGCGGCGAATTTGACAACATTCATCCGCTGGACAAGGAAACACCGGGTACACGGCTTGCTCTGCTGGCAGAGCAGATGGTCTATGGAACGGGCGAAGAATGGACACCATCGGTGCAGCAGATGTATTCTGACGGAACAGCGTTGTATCTGGTCTTTGACCATGTGGCAGATGGGTTGGTGATTCATGCATCTGAGCCGGAAACTTGCCAGATTGCCGGAGCAGATGGCGTTTATTATCCGGCAAAGGCAGAAGTATTGCATTCCAATATCGTTCGGGTTTCTGCGGATGCAGTGAATTGTCCGCAGAGCGTACAATATGCATGGTATAACTATGGGGAAGCGACTTGGTTTACCCAATCTCGGATACCCGTGCCGTCTTTCCGGTATGCGTTGGCAAGCAGAGAGGGGCAGACAAGATGAAGCATGTTCCATTTTTATTGCGTCCCGTGGGAAAAGATTATCTCTGGGGCGGAGAACGATTGAAAACAGAGTATCATAAACAGATTGATTTGACCCCATTGGCGGAAACGTGGGAGTGCTCCACACATCCGGATGGGTGCAGTATCGTGGACTCCGGTGCAGCAGCAGGGAAACCGTTGCGGACGGTGTTGCAGGAACATCCAGAATATCTAGGAATATACGCTAATTCGGAGGGAGAACTTCCGATTCTCATCAAGCTGATTGATGCGAAAAAGGACTTGTCCGTGCAGGTGCATCCGGATGATGCCTATGCAAAGCAATATGAAAACGGACAAAACGGAAAAACGGAAATGTGGTATGTGTTGGAAGCAGAGCCGGATGCCAGTCTGGTCTACGGATTCCAACACACCATGACACCGGAACGGCTGCGGCAGTCGCTGGCAGAGGGAACACTGGAAGCGGATTTGCAGAGCGTTCCCGTTTCCAAGAACGATGCGTTCCTGATTCCAGCCGGAACGGTGCATGCCATTGGAGCAGGCATTTTGCTGGCAGAGATTCAGCAGAGTTCCAACCTGACTTATCGCTTGTATGACTATAATCGCACGGATGCAAATGGGAACAAGCGTCCGCTGCACATTGAAAAGGCAGTGGCAACGGTGGACTATCAGCAAAAGCCACTGCCGGAACAGAACCGGACAGTCGAACAGAAAGACGGATATACGGAAGAAGTTCTGTGTGCGTGTCCGTATTTTCAGGTATCCCGATTGCACTTACAGGCAGCAACGCCGGCAGTTGCAGCAGCAGTTTCGACCACGAATGCATTTGCTGTGCTGCTCTGCATCTCCGGTAGCGGAACAATGACTGCTGAAACGGGCGAAACACTGGCATTCCAGAAAGGGCAGTGTGTGTTCGTGCCAGCAGATACGACTGTGAGAGAACTTTCCGGAACAGCGGATTTGCTTTGGATTATCGCTTGAAGTAGAATTGATAGAACTTGATGGAAGATAAAAAGATGTCGTTTTTCGGATGGATTCCGAAGGACGGCATTTTTTCTGTTTATCAAACAATTTTGTACATAAAACAAAAAAACAACTTGACAATAGAAGAAACATGATTTATAATAAAATCGTAATCCGCATTTATATGTGACATCTATTGCACAGTTAGACCATGTCGGGGAATTGCTGTACTCGGATGCTTATAAGAATGCAAGCAACCAGCTTGCTGCCTATCTTTCCGGTACGGTAATGAGAAAAAAAGAAGCTGCTTACCATCAAAGTTTAAAGTGGTATGAAAAATGTGGCTTTCTGAGTTCTGGAAAGCAAGAGGTTTATCAGAGAAGCGTTGACCGTGCTGGAAAAACAACAGCTTTAGTAGTTAATCTTGCTACAACCGCAGTCCCTTATATTGCAAGTGCGATTGAGTCCGGCGTGAATAAAATGAATTTTGAAAAGTTCTTTATGACATGGATGGGCTATATCAATCAGGGAATGGAAGTTTCTCAGATTATGTTGGCAAATACACAGAGCATCTTAAAGGCTGCAAATCTCAATTTGAGCCATGAAAGGATTCGTGCTGGAATTAGAGCCGGTCAAGCTGCTTCTTCGCTGCCGTACTTATCGAAAAGAAATCGTTCTTCTTTAAATAGTGCTGGAGAAGAAAATATGCAGTCTATCGCAAAATTGATGGTTTCTACAGCAGATTTAACCAATCATCAAGTTCGTGACCGTGCACTGGAGTTTATGGAAGATATTTTTAATATTTCCTATTATGATGCAGAGCAGAAGATTGAAGATATTCAGTATGCACAGGATTATTTAAGTTCTTTTGTATCGTTTTCTTCTTTTGATTATATTTCCTTTTTTAAAGAATTTGTTGCTTCTTCTTCGGAAACTATAAAAATTGGAAGCTATGATGTGGATATGGATGTTTATGCTCAAAAGAGAGCAAACAACAAGAAAAATATCATTGAAGTTGCAAAGGATGTAGCGGAAATCGGCGTGAAAGCCGGAATGGCAGCAGCTACACAGAATCCTACTTCTTTACTTGGTTGTGTAAAGCCAGCTGCTAGTATCATTAAGCTGTCAGAAGGGTTGATGTCCTCCACACTGAATCCGGAATGTGACCCATCCAAGGGAAGAGAAATCATGAAAACCATCATTGCACAAAGAAAAGCTTATGATATGAAGAGAGAAGATGCTTAAAAATGGTAAATCAAAATTTATTGGCAAATATTCAATCCGGACAGATTTCTATTCAAACCATATCTCCGAATGATTTTAAGGCTTTAATGACCAATCC
>PPYE01171665.1_pt1 | contig 12830 bp, 10 predicted proteins | sample 1559881 | NCBI WGS metagenome assembly PPYE01 (sample SAMN08240022, study PRJNA423297) | Human gut metagenome, whole genome shotgun sequencing project.
ATAAATTTAATACTTTTATCGCTATGTTTCTAATTATAAGTGAAATATATTTATTCTTATTTCGAACTCACGTTAAATACAAAGATGAAGATAAGTTCAAGCAAACTCACAATTGGGGAAACATATTACTGAACACACGCTGGAATCATGTTTTCACCCCCCAACTATTCAGTAATACTACGCTGGCATACAATCGTTATGTTTTTGATATCAGACAAGAGGAAACTTCCAGCATACAACAACCTGATGGTTCCACAATCATCAATGGTTCCAACAATCTGTTTCACTCCGGCATCAGTGATCTTAGCATTAGTACGGATTTTGATTATCATCCGTTACCGGCACACAACATCAAATTTGGAGCGAAATACATATATCATCAGTTCGCTCCGGAAGTGCAGACCGTAAATCAACACAATTCCGACAATGGATATCCACAAACTAACGACAATTATAGTTTGAACAATTCTCATATCCATGCTCATGACTTTTCCTTGTATGCCGAAGATGATCTTATTCTGAACGAACATTGGAAAATAAATGCCGGATTGCACTTTTCATTTTTTAATGTACAAAAACAGACTTATCTTTCTTTGCAATCCCGTCTTTCCATAAGTTTCCAAGCGACCTCAAATATCATCTTAAAAAGTTCTTTTTCACAGATGAGCCAGTGTACCCAATTATTATCTACTGCATCACTGGCCATGCCTTCCGACCTTTGGGTGCCCGTCACACGCCACATCCGCCCCATGAAATCTTTTCAATATGCTGTAGGAGTATACTATACCGGTATCAAGAATTGGGAATTTTCCATAGAAGGATACTATAAAGATATGTATAATGTATTAGAATATAAAGACGGAGAAAGTTTTCTAGGTTCTTCCCATAACTGGGAAGACAAAGTAGAAATGGGCAAAGGACGTTCATTCGGAGTGGAGTTTATGGCACAAAAAACTGCAGGGCTCCTTACTGGATGGATTAATTACACCCTATCCAAATCCGACCGGCAATTCAGTACGGACGGGATCAATAATGGTAAACATTTCCCTTACCAATATGACCGCCGACATACCTTGAATCTCACTCTAAATTATCAATTGACACGACGGATCGACTTCAATATGTCATGGACTTATGCATCAGGTTGCATGGCAACACTTCCTACAGAGAAGACACATACAGAACTACCACCTACCAATGTACCACCTTCCTGGATTATGGATAATTTGAACAAAGGAGATATGGATCATTATAGTTCACGAAATAACTACAGATTGCCTGCAAGCCACCAATTGAATATAGGATTCAACTTCCATAAACAGACCCGGCACGGAGAACGGATATGGAATATCAGTATCCTAAATGCCTACAATGCCATGAACCCCAACTTTGTCTATATCAGCAGGGAAGCACAAACAGGAAAGCCTATATTGAAAAAAATGACAATCTTGCCATGTATCCCTTCATTTTCATACACTTATAAATTTTAAAATCCAATGAAAAAATACCTTTTATTTCTTTGTGTATTTGTTATTTTAGGCGCATGTACCAATACCATTGGCTATTTACCCGATGATGAACCTAAAAAACTGATCGTAAATGCCATGATGCAAACTGAAAATAACGATAACCGGATTTATCTGCATTACACAGGATGGACAGCTACCACTCCTGTCACCGATGGTATCATACACCTGTATATCAATGGAAAACTGTCAGAAACAATCACTGCGGAAGATGATTACTACCCAGTAAAAAGCATATTCCGAACAGGAGATAAAGTGAAAATAGAGGCTTCTTCAGAAAATGGTAAATATAAAGCAAAAGCGGAAACACGCATCAGTGCACCCTTACAGATTATAAATGTAGATACAACCTATATAAGTTTAAGAGATTATAACAGCTGGGTAGGAGGCAAGCCTGTATATGACAATTATCTTCGGCTTAACATTCAATTAAAACAACCCGATATAGAGGCAGAGAATACATACTATCGTCTTGAAATAAAACAGATTTTTTATTCTCATAAATGGCATGACGGCAGGGACACTCTCAGTATTGACACGACTTATAACTATAATTATATTTATGACACCGCCTTGACAGACGGCAAACCCGGACATGCTATAGATGAAGGATTCGAGCTTATTCAGAAATGGAACAATTATTTTGGCCTTTTTAAAAGCTGTTATTTTAAAAACAGGGAATATAACATGACGATAGATTTAAAAGAAGACATCAACTATATACATATAGATTCTCAGAAAGCAGAGCGATATATCAGTATCCGGTTTTACAGTATTTCAGAAAGCGAACATAGATATTTGTATGCCATGTCCTCTGCATTAGATTTTGATGCCGAAAATTTTATTTATGCAGTTCCCCTTATTCCCAATAATATAAAAGGAGGAATAGGTATATTCAGTATTGCCAACCAAGTAAAATACAAATTGAAAGAAGAAAATTGCCAAGACAGATACTAAGAAGAAGGCTTCAGTTCCTCTCATACAATAAATCAAAACTAAAAGTTCTAAAATGAATAGCACATCTATTTACATTTTAGTAGCTTTGCATCCGATTATAACATTAACAAACATGCCCAACACGGCAATGGAGGCAACTGAACTACTCAAAGAAATACAGAAGCATGATTCCCAACAGGCTTTCCGGTCTTTATACGATATGTATTATGACCGTTTCTTTCGTATCGCCTTTTATTACCTTCAACGGGATGAATGGGCTCAAGAAGTAATTTTAGATGTTTTTACCACGCTTTGGAATCATCGAAAAAGTCAGCTTATTCCCGATGATTTTAATAAGTACAGCTATATATTAATAAGAAATGCCGCTCTGAACTATTTGGAAAAAGAACAAAGGAGGGAAGCCTCGCCTCTGGAAAATATGCCGGAAATATCTTCTTCCAACCTTTCTCCTGAAGAACAAATGATGAATGAAGAGTTATTTAACATTTATGAGAACTCACTGAATGAATTACCTGAACGTTGCCGAACAATCTTTATTAAAGTCCGCGAAGAAAAACAAAGTTATGCTTCCGTTGCCGAAGAACTTAATATAAGCCCTAAAACAGTAGATGCCCAGTTACAAAAAGCTGTAACCCGACTCAAAGAAAAAATTAACAATTATTTTAGAAATAGACGATAGGGAGTTTTCCAGATTCTCCTGTCTTTATCAATAGAAACTAATAAACTAAAAAGACATGAGAACAAATACACGTTTAGTATTACCATTTTTTTATGCCCTGCTTATAAGTGCATGTAGTAACAACGACAACTATCCCAAAGAGTATATAGGCTTTGAAAAACAATTCATATCACACACCTATGATACAAAGAACGAGGAAGAAACCCTTACTTTAAAAATAATAGCTGCCGAAAAACAAGACACAGACCGTAAACTGACCATTAGCAGTTCTACAAGTAACAATAGCTTCCACATTCAAAATGCCCATCCGGTCATCTTGAAAGGAAAGAAATCAGTAAAAATAGATATCATTCTTTATCCTAAACAAATAAAAAGCGTACAACGTATCATACGGTTGATCTGTACTCCTGACGGAAAAGACGCAAAAATTTCTGAAATTTCTATCCGTCTGCAAAAGAAGTAGTATCTTTGTCCTGCAAATAAAATAACATGAATTCACCGAAATCAGACAAAGAACTGGACGAATGGTTGGAATTATTATCTTCTTCCACTCATTCACCGCAGGGAAAATTCTCGGCGGAGAAAAGTTATAATATATTGCAACAACGTCTTCAACCGGCATACCGCAAGCACAAAATACTTTCCATTCGGTATACAGTTGCTGTGGCTGCCGGTTTCGTCCTGCTTATAGGTTTCGGTTGGATGTTTTATTTTTACCAACGTCCGGTACGTACACTGATTGTTTCCACCAATATACAAACTCAATGCATCCAATTACCGGATGGCTCTAAAGTAACCCTAAACCGACATTCCCAATTGAGCTATCCGGAAACTTTCAACAAGGAACGAATCGTAAAGCTGAATGGAGAAGCTTATTTTGAAGTCAGTAAAAATCCTAAAAAACCATTTCGTGTCAAAGCAAATGGAGTTACCATCAGGGTATTAGGCACGCATTTTAATGTCAATGCCTATGCCGCCGATTCTTTAGTAGAAACAACCCTGCTGGAAGGTAGTGTATCCGTCAGTAACAATGCCAACGGTAAACAAATGATATTAAAGCCCAATGAAACAGCCATTTATCGTAAATCGACTGGAATATTGTCTATGCACATTAATGCAAATGCACAGAACGAAATAAGTTGGCGTGAAGGTGTTCTTTCTTTTAATGACATATCTATGGGAGAAATCGCTCGTCAACTATCCCATCATTTTAATGTCACCATACAGATAAAAAGCGAACAGTTACGTAATTATAAATTAAATGCACGTTTCAAGCAAAACGAAACGTTGGAAGAAATTCTAGAAATGTTGGCTCCCATCGTAGGTTTTACTTATCACATGCCCCAATCCAATCTTATTGAACTAAAGCAAGAAAACTAAAAAACAAATGATTTCTTCACTTTATAAGAAACACAGTATCACTTTTTTTTACTTAATGCTGTTACTAGTCTTTTCCCATTCATTCATATCAGCACAAACTCCGGATATGCCTTTTAATATTTATCTGAAACAGGCTAGTTTAAAGGAGTTTACAGCTAAAATAGAACAACTGTCAGAGTATTCTTTTATTTATGGCGAAGAAGTTGTACTCAAACATCCCATAACTCTCGATCTGAAAGAAACCCCATTAACAACTATTCTACAAACAGCTTTCATTAAACAAGACATCAGTTTCGAGATTACCAAACACCATATCATATTGAAAAAAACAACGTCACTTCCTATAAAACAACATTTTACACTAAACGGTTATGTATTGGACGAAATATCGAAAGAAACACTGATAGGTGCCAATATCTATGACCAGCAAAATAAACAAGGAACAATCACAAATCCATTCGGATTCTTCAGTATCACACTGCCCGAAGGAAACACTGAACTGAATTTTTCCTATATAGGTTACGGTTCAAAACAAATAGCATTGTATTTATGTAAAGATACGCTGCTGACTGTCCAACTTAAAAACGATAATACATTGGAAGAAATCGTTGTCCTTTCTGATAAAATGGAAACAGGCTTTCAAAGTAGCCGTATGGGAGCAAACAATATACCTTTGACACATATTAAAAATACCCCTGCTTTACTGAGTGAGGCAGATGTATTAAAATCAATCCAGCTTCTGCCCGGTATACAAGGAGGTATAACCGGTACCAGTGGCCTGTATGTACGTGGAGGAAGTCCCGATCAGAATCTTTATCTGCTAGACGGTGTACCCTTATATAATGTGGACCATACACTAGGTATTCTCTCCATCTTTACCCCAGAATCGGTCAAGAAAGTCGATTTGTATAAAAGCAGTTTTCCTGCCCGTTACGGAGGAAGACTGTCCTCCGTCATTGATGTACGCACTAACGATGGAGATATGAGGAATTATCACGGCAGTCTGACCATCGGGCTGCTGACTTCTCGAATGCACTTTGAGGGTCCTCTATGGAAAGACCGGACATCATTTATTATTTCTGCCAGACGCAGTTATGCCGATTTAATTATCAAGCCTTTCATGGATAAAGATACGAAAGGAGGTTACTACTTATATGATATCAACACAAAACTAAATCATCGATTCAGTGACCGTGACCGCCTGTTTTTCTCCTTTTATCATGGCAAAGATCATGCCAGTTTTACAAATACTTCTTCTTATTACTTTGAAGAAGAAAAGGAGACAGACACAAGAGAGAGACAAGTCATGGCTTGGGGAAGTACATTAGGGGCATTACGTTGGAACCACATAGTCAGTAATCGTCTGTTCCATAACATCACCCTATCCTATAACCGTTTCCGATTCAATATAAAAAACAATTTCACGTCCGCCAACAAACACCTTGACAGCCAATATTATTCCGGTATAGAAGATTGGGGATTAACATCTGACTTCGACTTTCATCCATCCCCCTCCCATTTCATCAAATTCGGAGGAAACTATCTCTACCATACGTTCCGCCCCGAAACCCAACATACATTTGTGCACTCTCCGAATGAACAAGAACAACCTGATAAAACATACACCATCGGAGGAAATGAAGCGACACACTCACACGAAATTTCCCTTTATGTAGAAGATGATTTCAAATGGAACGAACAATGGAAAACAAATATAGGCGCACATTTCTCACTCTTCCAAGTACAAAAGCACACTTATGCCTCCTTGGAACCTCGCATTACCGTTAGTTTCAAAACCAGTCCCAACCTTACTTTCAAGGCGGCCTATACCCACATGACACAATATGTACATTTACTTTCTTCATCCAATCTCTCTCTCCCCACTGATCTATGGGTACCGGTCACACAGAAGATCCTCCCGATGCAAGCATGCCAATTTTCTATCGGGGGTTACTATACAGGTATTCAAGGATGGGAGTTTTCTGTAGAAGGCTATAGCAAAATGACGAAAAACGTACTGGAATACAAAGATGGTAATACTCTAGTCGGTAATTCCATTCATTGGGAAGAGAAAGTAGAAATGGGCAAAGGACGCAATTTCGGCATAGAATTCATGCTGGAAAAGAAAACCGGACGTACTACCGGATGGATAAATTATACTTTGGCTAAAGCCGACCGTATATTCAGTAAAGGAAATGTAAATGGAGGGAAACGTTTTCCCTATAAATACGACAGACGCCACTCCGTGAACATCACGATAAACAGGCGCCTCAACAAAAAAGTATACATGAGCGCTTCTTGGATTTACGCTTCAGGAAATACTGCCACCCTGCCCAAAGAGAAAGCAACCATCATTCTCCCCGAAGGAAGCTATGGATGGGGACATATGGGAAATACAGGCAACGGGGTTGTTTTTCCCTTTGAATATAGCTCTTCTCGAAATAACTACCGTCTGCCCGCCAGTCATCAGTTGAATCTAGGATTCAACTTTCACAAAAAGACAAAACATGGAGAACGGATTTGGAACGTCAGTATTATGAATGCCTATAACTCTTTGAATCCCAATCATGTATTTATAGATTATTACACGGATGAGCAATCGGAAGGAAAAAAGATTCCTGTGATACAAAAAGTCACTCTCCTTCCCTTCTTACCTTCATTCTCATATACTTATAAATTTTAAGCAATAATGAAAAAAGCACTTTTACTCCTTTCATTTGTTCATTTATTGGCCGCCTGTACCAATGATATAGAAATATTGCCTAATGATGAATCTCAAAAGCTCATCGTCAACGCTCTGATAAACGCAAACAAAACGAACAATGCTATCTTTTTAGCTTTATCCGGCTATCACGAACCCCAAGTAGTAAAAAATGGAATTATTCACCTTTATATTAATAATGTATTATCGGAAACAATTTCGGAATGTACCTATCGTCCTAACAATGATTCACCGTTAGACTATCAAAATTATTTTTACCAGATAAGCAGCCGTTTTAAAACCGGTGATCAAGTACGTATCGAAGTAGAAACCAAAGACGGAAAATATAAAGCGAATGCAGAAGCAACAGTATATGAGCCCATTGAAATTATCAAAGCGGACACCATTGAATCTAATCATTCTCTATCAGAGACTTCGGAAAGCCTTTGGATATATCAAGCAACAAAGTGGAAAATAAAATTACAAACTCCCACCACAAACCATTCCCAATATTACCGGGTCAACATAAAACAAACATATACTTACCGCCTTACTAACCGCAAAACTTTACAAGACTCCACTGCTATCTCCACCCAATGGGAATGTAGCGGATATTATGACACTGCATTAATGGACGGAAAACCTGGCACTCCCAACAACTCTGATCCTATCATTAATTTCATCCCCACTATAAACAACTATTATAATGTATTCAATGATGCTTACTTTACCAACAACCAATATACCATGACTTTAGACAGTTGGTATAGTTTCCTATTAGACAATAAACTATATAAAATTAAAAAGATAACAGGAAAAGCTATCATACAATATTATGCCATATCCCCGGCTGAATATCAATATTTACGAGCCGCCAATGCATATGCCGACCATGACAGTAGCAACCTGTTGGAAACACCTGTCATCTTTCCCAATAACATCAAAGGAGGAATAGGTATTTTTGCCATAGAAAATCCGACAGAAACAAGCATTCCTTTAAAATCCATCGAAGATTATTAGAAAGCTTTGCCACTTTCGGATCTCTGTTAAATTATTTATCTTCCAATGAAATCTGAAAAGGAGAAGCCGGTAGTCCGGTTCTATTTTTCAAATTCGCATGAACCGGATTATCATCCCAACCATAACGTACCGTTACAGGATGAGGGATATCTTTATGCCATACCGCCACCTGATTCCCATTAACAACAACTGCTTCCGCCCACTGAAAATGCCCATCGGCACCGGCTATCGCAAATCCCTTCAATTCATCTACCGCCCATAATTTATCAGTCCCGGCTTCGAAAGAAAGAACAGCCTTTCCTTCATGATTGACAGTCATACCCGTACACATAGGCCCACTGTGAGGCAATTCTTTATCAGCCAGTTTCTCACGCCAGTCAATAATCATGGCAGCCAGCAATTCCTCATATTCATTAGGACGGCCCGTATTCGTTTCTCCCTGATACCACAACGCACCGGTAAAGGCCAGATTACGCAGAGGAGAAATCATGGAATTATACATGCCGGTAGGAACATTCTGAAAAGAGACACTGTTGGTGCGTGCAGGCATCTCACAGCCTAATTGATATTTCCAGCGGCTGGACAAACGGACTGTATCTGTCCCCCATGCTAGACAATAAGGTTTATCGGGCACAAAACTGGCGGCCCCTCCGTAATTAATCAGCCGGACAGTCACCAGATTCTCACCGGGTTTCAATATAGAAGCCGGCACCCGATAAATACGCGGCGGATACTGATAGAAAGTGTTACCTACAGAAATCCCGTTCACAAACACCGAATCGGCATCCACCATGCACCCCAAACGAAGAACAGCCTCTTTTCCGGCTTGTTCCGCTGATACATTCACTTTCTGACGGAACCAATGAGAGCCACTCACCGGATATCCATTCTTTCTTCCCCATTCCTTGGAAAACATATCTACTGTCTGCCAGTCCGTATCATCCAGTTCCGGACGATTCCAGCATATCCCGTCATGAAGTCCCCGGTCTCCTTTGTACAAAGCGGTATCCCAAAAACGGTTCATCATCTGTCCCGAACGGTTGCACAACTCACGATACTCATCCGAATTAAACAAATCACGCTCGTGCAACTGACGCGGAAACTTCTGCAAGGCCTCCTCACTCATCCAAGCCTCGACGGAACTTCCCCCCCAACTGGAGTTAACAATGCCCACAGGTACTTGCGTCTCCCTATACATCTCCTTGGCAAAGAAATAAGCCAAAGCAGAGAAGGAAGGAGCAGTTTCTTTAGTCAGCGACATCCAGTCTGCCCCCGGCAGATCGTCTTTAGGTCCATGCAAATCATTGCCTAAAGGAATCTTCACATACCGTATCATCGGATTCTCATCCCTTGCTATTAGGGCCGCCTGCCTTCATGGGAGGCAGCTCCACCAGCCACTTACCATCTTCCCCGGCTACCGTACTGAATTTCTTCTTTTTAAAAACAACGGTCACATTCTCTCCTTTATCGGCATTTCCCCATATTTTAACGGGCCGCTCACGTTGCAATACCATACCGTCCGATAGGATGGCAGGCAATTTCACCTTTGCTTCGGTCCATGCGGAAAATGCACAAAGAACCGACATTACTAAAGCCAACTTATATTTCATTTTTCTTATAAAGTTAAAAACCGTAATTTATTTATTGAACCCACTCTCAGGACATTCATAGTTCGAGATTTCCAACCGGAAGCGTTTCATATCCTCCAACTCGTGTACCGGACGTTCTATGCCGGCCGGAACAGGCATCCCTGAGAAAGTCTGGAAATAAAGCAGACAAGCATCTTTCCACCACACGGCGTCACGCATCTGGATTTTCAATTTCGACTGCACTTCCCCGAACCGGCGTGCATCTACAAAAGGTTCCACACTGTCCCATACTTCCTGAAAACCACGTACCTGCCGCACACCTCTATCGTATGCATGGCACAACTCCCCCCAAAGCGTACGTCCGCTTTTCATCTGATGATGCCAAGGCACATGATGGAACCAAAGCAAATAAATCTCGGGACAAGTTGCCTTGTCATTGTAAATCTGACGAAGTGAATCGGGATACTGAGAAACGGCATCACTCCCTTTGCTGCTACGGTCGAAACCGATTCCCTCCTTATCTGCCTTATGATAATAAGAAGGTAACCAGTCCGGACGAGCACCGGGCACACTACACCACGGTTCAGGCCCATAATGGTGCCCCCATGCAAACTGATGATGCAGCCCCAACGGCATCATATAATTCACCACCGCCTCCCGGCTCTGCAACATCATCTCTTTGACCGGACGGACAAATGCCGGCTGGGAAGTAAACGTCTGCCGCAACCACTCATCCGCAATCCGGTCTGAAGTCAGCGACGGATTCCATGCCAACCGCCCGAAAGCATACCAGTTGGCCTGCGCAAAATGGTGTCCGCACCAATTCACATCCGTACCGATGTTTGCCACACCCGCAGCAGCTTTTAACCTATCCGGACGCACCTCGCCAAAAAACTCCTCCCATAAAGGAGCCAAATAAGCCAGATGATTGGAAAAGCCTAAATACTCCTGAGTAATTTGAAACTCCACCATCATGGGAGTCCGCTTCATGGCTGTGAACAAAGGGCTGTAAGGTTCGCGAGGCTGGAAATCTATCGGTCCGTTCTTTATCTGTACTATTACATTGTCATGAAACTGCCCGTCCAAAGGCATAAACTCCAAATAGGCCTGCTTGGCACGGTCACTGTCGGTAGGACTATAGACAAACGCCCTCCACATCACGATTCCTCCGTAGGGTTTCAACGCATCCGCCAGCATATTCGCTCCCTCGGCATGAGTACGCCGTATCCAACTTGCCCAACTGGATAGGAGATGCAAAATTAACCGATAAATAGACCTTTATACCATAAGGCCGGAAGACATCAGCCAATGCCTTGACTTTCTCCAGACTGGAGGTTGCCAGCACTTGGGGCGAGGCATTGACATTATTCAGCACCGTTCCATTAATACCCACAGAAGCATTGGCACGGGCGTATGCCTCGTAACGTGGTGACAAAGTTCCGGGAAGTTCTTCCCAATTCCACAAAGAACGACCGGCATAACCACGCTCCACCGTACCATCCGGATTATCCCAATGGTTCAAGATGCGAAGATCATACACAGGTTGTTCAGTAACCGACAGAGGTACTGTGACCTGCCCCGCCGCCTGCATACGCAACAGACAATAAACACCATAAAGTAATCCTGCCTCGGTGGATGAAAGAATACGGACCTGATGTTCCGAAGAAGTGATGGCAAACCCATCCCCCTGCCCTGTCCTCTTTTTCTCCAAAAGTACAGGCTCTCCCTTCCAGGCGTTTTTCAACTCAGCAATGGCAATGGCTATGGTGGGTGACACTTTTCCTTTATATATAACTTCCACTTCCGCACCTTCCGCCGGGCGCATCACCGGCAACCACAAGCGGCTGCCGTCTTCTTCTGCCGGACAGGCATTGTCCGGTCGTGTACCGGCTTGCAACATTCCTGCCGCCAAGCACCCGCACATCATTCCTATCCAAACTGTCAATCTGATGTTTTTCATTGTCCATTCAGTTTATTTCTCCGGCAAGGAGATTCGTCCATAAACAAATAACTATCCTCATAACCGCCATAATCCACCACAATCTTTTCAAATACGATGGCAGGCTCCACCGGTTTCAGAACCAATGTATAGGTTCCGTCCGCACGGTCGGGCAGGCTCAACTTCACCCGGGTCTTCACCACCCGACGGGCCACTGTGGGATACAGTACGCGATATACATTATCCGGATGCTCGTTCAACTCCGCATTGAAACAGACAGTCTGCTCCTCCCCTCCTTCAAAACCTACTGTGTAGCGATGACCTTCCCGTCTGAGGAAGGGCAGGGTGGATTTCACAATGACATACACATTTACCGTATCTACTTTTTGCGGTATTTTCATTTTATAAGAGAGCGAAGCTCCCTCAGCAGACTGTGTATAAGGCATCAAAGCCACTCCGCTCAGCGTACGTCCCATGTGCGGTATGACTGTCCAGGCAGTTTCCGGTGCCGCGGATGATGCAAAATAATGCTCCGCCTCCATGGAAACCACCCCTTTGTCACCGGCAAACAAATACCCTCCTACAGCCTGTTCCGGTTGCTCTATCCGGTAAACTTCCGGCAAACGGTCGGCAGGGAAATCATCGTTCCACGAAGTATAGCCTATATGTTTCTGCGTCATCATTCCGTTCCACTTGCCTCCCGACATTTCTTCGTTGTATTCCCTGCACAATTCCGCATCGCGCCTAAACGCCTTCTCCACCTTGTCGGCCCACTCATTCGCCTGCGGATTGTTCTCCTGGTACAATTTGTGATTCATGGCTTGTGCATAGTACATTTCATACAGATTGGCCATCGCCTGCACAGGAAAAAGAATCAGTTGGCGATAAGCATCCCTGTAAGCGGCCTCCAGTTTCAAATACTGCCGCAAGGCTTCCGCCTCCAGCTTCACATATTCATCGGCCACCTGCCTCCATTCCCCCGAAGCCAAGTGATAAGTATCCTTATCCAGCATCTCGGGAGTCACGCGTCCATTGTACT
>PPYE01358694.1_pt1 | contig 12828 bp, 8 predicted proteins | sample 1559881 | NCBI WGS metagenome assembly PPYE01 (sample SAMN08240022, study PRJNA423297) | Human gut metagenome, whole genome shotgun sequencing project.
TCCTGTTGCCCATACGCTACGTAATATGTATATTTATAAACAAGCAAGTTGATATTTATTCACTTGCGAAACTTCAGTTCTTTTCAAACAAGTCATTTCTCTTTTCATCTTTTCGCTGTTTTATTTATTTTGGCTGCAAAGGTAGTAAAAAACAACTAAGCCATGTGTTCTGCGATATATCGCGATTTCTTTAAGATACATTAGCAGACTTTAACAGAACTGTTTTGGTGTTCGCATGATTTAGCAGGATTACTCAAAAGGAATAAAACATTACAAAATAAAATGGAGGTGACGGTGACACCTACTTTTCAACTTTATTTTTATGCATTGGAGACACTACCCTCCAATTTGGATGTCTCCCTCTGATTATCAATCTTTTATATATTTTCGCGCGGTAAGTCATAAAAAAAAAAGAGTATATAAAAGTGTCACTTGTCACCGTTTTCTGCCAAGCCCTTTATTGGAGCCAGTTTGTTGGGTGACACCAGTGACACGAGTTTTCATTATTTTTGTGGAGGTGCCTGTCACCCCTGTCACCCAACGATATGCAGAAAATAGTGGACAAAATCATATTGCGTTCTTGTTTGTTTGCCTATTTGTTTGCATGTTTGTCTCATCAAAATGAGGAAAAAGTGCTCTTCTGACGTAATAAAATAGACGATGAAACGTTATACTTAAAAGAATAATAAATTGTGATAAATATGAAGACAATTAAATCTTTTGTTGGATTAGCATTCGTTCTGTTTGCATCCTTCTTTGTGGTATCCTGCAATGATGAAGTCGAAGAAACATTAGAGCAACAATGGGCTTCGGTATTGGATAATCATGGCTGCAACTACGACTATAGTGACGATGGAAAATGTTTTGGTGATGGTGGCGGTATCAGCAAAGAAAACTTTGACAAAGTGATTGTTGGTCATGGCTGGAAGCACTACGGCACATGGGAAATAGACAAGTATGGCAAAAGACTGCCTCTCGAATATTATCACAACATAATTGGTGTATCTCCAGATAATTACTATTTTGATAGCAACACTAAATTAACTATTTACTATCGTTCAAATACGGCTGGAAATGCTATAAAGAAGAGTGAAGTAGCATATACTTTCAATCGTAAATACAAAGGAACGTCACGCACAGTCCTATTGCTTGACAATAAAAAATACATTCAAATCACTGGCTGGACAAGGGGTGAGCAACCTACTTTCTGCATGGTTCACCCATTGGGAGTAAAATCCAATGGAGAAACCCTCTATGGCGTTTCCATCTATGTACAAATGACTGATACAGAATTGAAATCAATGCAGGAGAGTGTATCCTACTTATACCAAGCACAATGACAGAATTGTCATCCGCATTCCTCTCATTCCTCAGTTCAATACACCAGAAGATCAGAAACGCAGTCAACAAGCCTTAGAAGAATTGGGATTTCTATATATTTATTGCTATCGTGAGTATGTCATTACTAAGTCTGCAAGTACGATGGCGGATTCCTTCTCATCCTTTGGTGCATCCTTTGACTTCCATGCCACGATGAATCGAATTTTTGCGGTGGTTATCTTGTAGCCTTTCAATTCCCATTTCCCTATTTTTTCATTCATCTTGATGGAAAATTGGGCAATGTCTCTGCTTGTTGATGGAAGGCAAAGGCAATGGTCGTGGTAGGTTAATGGCATGCCACTTCTCAGGGAAAGGATAGTGTCCTTATGAGGCTTGGAAAAGCCAAGGTTTACATCCTTGTGTGAGAGTTGGAGCACTATTTCATTGGGTTCATCATAAGCCTGAGCGTCATAGAGATGTTGGGCAGTATGGAGAGTGTCGAAAAGATTGCCATTGGTGTGGATGGTAAGTGTCTGCTTGGCACGTGTCATGCCCACATAGTATCGGCGCAGTATCTCATCTGTAGGATGCTCAGGATGGGTAATGAGCATCAATACATGGTCGAACTCATGACCTTTTGCCTTGTGGATCGTGCTGACCACGATGTCCGATTCCGTGATGTCACAGAAGTCTTCTACTGATGATTCAAACACAAACTCCTTCAGATCGCTGTAGTACTTGGCACGATTGGTTTGCTCAAATATCTGAAGGCTGCGGTGCAGGTATTGCAATGCCAGGCTGGAGGCATACTTTTGGTATGTCTGATGCTTGGCTGTTTCCCAAATATCATCAGGAATGATAGGGGATTTCGTCTCTTTGAGACTTTGGTCTATTTTCTTCAAGAAGTATCTTACCTCTGCCAGATTCCAAAAGCGCAAGCCGTCCATTGATTGCACCAGCTTAGCCTTGATGCCATGGCTGTGAAGAAGAGCCAACATGATGACAGCCTCCTCATTGGTCTGTGTGAGGATACTGATGGTTTCGTTCTTCTTGTCGGAAGATCCATCGGTTGCTTTTTGATTGTTACTTGTCTGTAATCGTATTACATCTTCAAGAATAGGCTGATACATATAAACCCTTTTCTCCTGAATCTCGTATGGATGCTTCACAATTCTTACTTCTCCATCTTCTTGACTCATAGAGATGATAGGGGCGGATTTGATACGCTGTCGGATGTTACGGGCGAAATCGTTGGCAGCTTCTACGATATGGCGAAAACTGCGATAATTCTCGGTCATCTCGAAGAAACGGCTATGTTCTGTCTGGGTCAATTCATAGAGGTACAGAGAGTTGGAACCTCTAAACTCATAGATAATCTGGTCATCATCGCCTACAGCTATTACCCTCATCTCTTCGTTGGCTTTCATAAGAGCAGTGACAAGGGCATAGTCATCCTTGCTCATATCTTGTGCTTCGTCGATGACGAGTACGGTTTTGCTGATGCGATTGGGTTCTACTTCTCCATTCTTGATCATTTCTGCAGCTTGCTTTACCACATCTCCTGCCTCATCCAGATTGCCAACCCTGCCCAGCAGGTCGAAGCAATAAGAATGGAAGGTCTTGATTTCTACGAAATGGGCTGCATTGCCGATGAGTTGCATCAGTCGCTGCTTGAATTCGGTAGCGGCTGCACGCGAGAAAGTGAGCATCAGGAGTTGTTCGTGCTTTACATCTTCCAACAGCAGGAGAGAGGCAAGTTTATGTACGAGCACACGTGTCTTGCCGCTGCCAGGACCAGCAGCGACTACGATGCAGCGAGATTCATGGTCGTCGATGATTTCCTTCTGTCGCTTGGAGAGCATTCCGAAGAGTTTCCTATACTTCGAAGGTGTAACGTTGCGCTCTATCTCTGCCTCTCTGTTGCCCTTGAAGTACTTTGAGATGAAACGGTGGTAGTCCATCTGGAAATAATCCTGCACATATTGCAGGGCTGCATTATAATCTCTAACCATCAGGTTGGCATATTCGCCCACAATGTGTATCTGCTGAATCTTCTGCTTGTAGAATTCATTGAGCATCCGGTAATCTTCCTGTTTGTATCGCAGGCGAAGTTCCTTGGTGCGCTTAATTGCCATCGCATTGTAGAGAACCAAAAAACCTCCCTCCAGCTTCATGGCTCCTATCTTGGAGAGATAGAGCAAGGCTTCCTCCACGTCTTCCAACTGCAGGGAAGAAAAGTCGGAGAAAAGCGATTGGTGGTTGGATTTCAGATCGTTTAGAAGTTCGACTACTGAGAATTGGAGAGGTTTCTCTTCAGAATCGTTTTCCTTCACCAGGCTATATAGTCTTTCGATGATGAATCGGCAAACCTCAATTCTTCTTTCAAATCGCTTGATGATGGTCTCTATGTCTTTGTCTCTCGTTATGACGAGATTGTGAGATCCGTCTTCTTTCTTGTGCGTATATCCCTTCACTACTAAGAAGTATAGCAGTGTGCGGATTTGCTTTTCTGTCGAAGTATTGATGCCATCATGTACGGCATTATCATTGAGTTGCTTGTATGTGATTTGCAGCGATTCATCTGGAATATGTTCCAGAATATATTTTTCCAGTTTGGCAAAATTCTCCAGCATTTGCTGGGGCTTGCGTTGATTGTCGCTGATATCTTGCAGATAGGCAGAGATGTCACGGGTATCGGCAAGAATGCCTTCCTGGCGCATTCGCTCAACGGAAGATATGACATCTCGCTTGCTGAGTCCGAGGATGTCTGCGAGGTAATCAATGCGGGATTCTGCCTCGCTATCCTGTGCTTTGGCTATGTGCTTCTGGGTAATGAGCGACTTGATAATGCGTATGGCATTCTGCATTTCATCCTTAGAGAATAGGGGTGATTCGGTGAGGCGCAATCTTGCTTCGTCCATGTTCTTGACGGTGATTCGTGCGGAATGTTGTTGCCTCGCTCTATGTATCCGCTCTGTTCAAGGGCTGATAGGGCGGTGCGAACACGGGTTTCTATGTCGGATACAGAGTTGTCCCAGCCTGCTTGTCGAGCTATCTCAAGGGCAGAACAACTTACGTGTGGACGCTGCTTGGTAAGAACTTTGATGGCTTTCCATACCTGCTGTATCTCGCTGATGCTCAGCTTCGTCTGGTTGAGCAGTACGAAATGCTTGTCTAAATCCTCGTCACCATAGAGTACATAGCATTTTGCGTTTAGGTGTGGATCTCTTCCGGCACGTCCAGCTTCCTGTACATAGTTTTCCAGAGAGTCGGAGATGTCGTAGTGGATGACTAACCCCACATCGCTTTTATCGACGCCCATACCGAAGGCGGAGGTGGCCACGATGATTCTTACCTTGTCGCTCATGAAGGCCTCCTGATTGTGCACCTTCTCGTCTGCATCCATCTTGCCATTATAGGGCAGTGCGGATATGCCGTCACGTGTTAGCTTCTGGGCGAGTTCCCGGGTTCGCTTGGTGCGGGATACGTAAATGATGGTAGGGCAATCTGTCTTTTCCACGAGCGAGCGTAGGAGGTTGTATTTGTTGCCGTCACTATCTACGTGGATAACGGAATAGTGCAGATTGGTACGTGAGGCTGATGAGGCGAAGAGCTGGAGGTCTGTGCCCAGCCAATACTTGAAATAGTCGCAGATGTCTTGCACCACCTTCTGTTTTGCGGTGGCGGTAAAGCAAGATACGGGTATCAGGGTTCGGCCGTGATTCCTTTCCATTGCGTCCTTGCCAAACTTGTGCTCCTGATATTTCTTGATAAACTTGCCGATGTATAGGTAGTCCACACGGAAGTCTTGTCCCCATGCAGAGAAACAATGGGCTTCGTCTATGACGAATCTCACTACATGTCGAGCCATCAGTATGCGCTCGATGGTATTGGAGCGCAACATCTCAGGGGCTATATATAATAAGGTGGCATCTCCGCTCAGTACTCGTTCGATGGCCAAGGAGCGGGAGATAGGATCAAGGAGACCGTTGATGGTTACGGCATCGGTGAAACCTCGGTCTGCGAGATTATCTACCTGGTCTTTCATCAATGATTGCAGCGGCGAGATAACCACGGTGAGTCCATGTATGGTTCTTCCATCCATCAAGGCTGGTAACTGGAAGGTGAGCGACTTGCCGCCACCGGTAGGAAATATTGCCAATAATGATTTGCCGTCCACTGCCGCTTGCGATGCCTGTTCTTGGAGAGGTTCACCATCATAGGTGCGGAAAGCATCATAGCCAAAGAGTTGCTTCAGGTTGTAATGAATGTCGAGCATGTGGTTGCAATACTCGCAGCCATCGGCGCATTGGGTATGGCAGAGCACATAGATGAAATGTTCTACCTCGGGATAATTGTGGAGAACCCAACCTGGGGTCACGGATTGGTAATCGTCTGTGCCTATGAGAGCCAATGCGTATGCCAAGCCGCATGGTGACTGGGCAGCAAGTGCTGGAATGTCGGCATGGGCGCAAATATGATTCTTGTATTCAGAAAGAATTAATTCTGAAACATCTGTGGTCGTTTCATCTGTTTCGATAGTTCCCACATACATCAGAAATCCTCTGAATTCTTCTTCATGTTGGAGCAATAAGGTGAAGATTTTCCTCTTATTCTCAGATAATAGATTCCATGCTGCGATCTCATCCATCAAGAGTTCCTTGGCTTTCTCGCAGTCATTGACAGGATTGTTCATCTGCTCGCTCATCAGCTTGTCGTCTTTTACCAGGTGATGGTAAGGGCGTTTGGGGAAGAGGAGTGGGGAGAGATAGAGGGTATCTATCAGAATACCGTTGAGATGGAGATAGTGGGCATCATGGTGAATGAGGTTATGACCGCAAATATAATCAACCTTTCCTTCTTGTAGAAACTGATTCAGTGCAGTTTGGGATGCTTGATGAAAGGTGGCCCCGTCATCACGTAATGCTCCGATGTCGTGTATTTTATGGTCTTTCAGCCCCACTTCGGTATCCACGAAGGCAATATTCTTGCTTCTGGCATCTTTCTTCTTGATGCCAGAGTCCACAGTAAGATCGTTCTTCCTTCCAAAGAGGCGACTGAATATTGACATAATCTACGATGTTTACATTTTTCACCGCAAATTTACATTTAATATTTGATATATGCAAATTATGCGCCCTTTTTCTTCATCATCAAGCGCGACTTTTCTTTGGCCAGAACCTGCATATCCACTGCCACATCGTCTTCATCTACAATTTCTACGCCAGTCATTGTTTCTATCACGTCTTCCATAGAAACTACGCCACGGAGACAACCGTATTCATCCACAATAATAGAGATGTGTTCGCGCTTTTCCAGCATCTTTTCCCATATCTGATATAGAGATTCATCTTCATTGAAAGAAAGAATCGGGCGCACTAACTCTGATAATCTGGTCTGGAACTTGTCGTCTGAAACCTCCTTGAGCACCATGTCTTTCAGGATATAGCCCACGATGTAGTCTTTGTTATGATCATATACAGGGATGCGAGAGAAATTCCATTCCTTCTGTTCGTAAAACTCCTTGATGGTTTGATTCACATTGGCAGATTCTACCACAATGGATGGAGTCATTACTTCTTTGGCCTTTACTCCAGCCAGGCGAATACAGCTTTTGATGATCTTGCTTTCTGATTCACGGAAGATTCCTTCTGTGGTTCCTACATCCACCATGGCTGACACTTCCTCGCGGCTCATGGTGGCCTGGTGGTTCTTAGGAGTAAATATCTTCGTGATAAGTTCTGAGAGCAGCACCAATGGATAGGTGATGAAAATGAGCACCCTGATAATCTTGGTAGATGGCATGGCTAATGAGCGCCAATAGGATGCACCAATGGTTTTCGGGATGATTTCAGAAAGCACCAGAATCAGCAGGGTAAGAATAGCGGAAATGATACCGAAGTATTCTTCACCAAAGAGTTTGATAGACTCAGCACCTACACCGGCAGAACCGATGGTGTGGGCAATGGTATTGAGCGAAAGAATGGCACCCACAGGGCGATCTACGTTGTTCTTGTACTGTTTCATCAAAGAGGCTGTCTTGTTGCCTTGACTCTCCTTCATCGAGATAAACGACATTGGAGTTGATAATAACACAGCTTCCAGGACAGAGCATAAAAAGGATAGTGACAGAGCACCTAAAAAATATAAAATAATTAAACCCATGTAAATTTTAATTCGTTAATAATATGTTATCTGAAATGAGATAGATATTATTTCCGAAGATTACAATGAAGGATGTAATGGGGAACATTACATCTTTGGAGTTTATTTGATATATGTTTTGTTGTTGCAAATGTCATTACAATCATCATTGATTTCAATTTGTTGCAAATATAATGAAAATAATACGAAACTCCTCTTAATTTCTCGAAAATTAGATTGTTTTATATGATTTTTAGTAAATATTTGTTAGTCTTTCTAATAACATCTTTCATGGAGAAGAGGATGAGGGAGAGTCATAAATCTTGACACACTATCCGATGAGAAAGCATTTCCTCAAAGAAAGTATATTTATCAAATCTAACGATGCGCATTTATAAGGTCTAACGATGCGCTTCGTTAGGGTTTAATGATGCGCTTTATTAAGGTCTCATGATGCGCATCGTTAAGTGTTAATAAAGCGCTTCTTTAAGTTGCAAAGAAATGCTTCTTTATCTGTCTAAAAATTTCATTAAATTAGCTTTCATTTTTTCCGTTTCTGACCCACTTCTATTTTTCCCTGCCCACGGAAAAATTCTTGCGTGGGCAGGGAGAAAAAATTACCCAAGCAGATAGGGATAATCAAAAGAGTATTTGGGGGAAATGGGAGTATTATCGAAAAAAAGGGTGCGTCATAAATTCATGACACACCCTCTCGTTTTAATTATTTTCCCGATGCTTATGAAATATCATCCAGAAAACGGGTTAGCACGTTATGAGTGATTATTTCACCTCAATGTGCTTAACATCGTCTTTCTTTTCTTCCTTGGCTACCTTAGGTATCTCAATCTTTAAGACACCATCGCTGACCTCAGCAGAAATCTTCTCTTGATTGGCATTCTCTGGCAGAGCATAACTCTGAGAATAGTTGCTGTAAGAGAATTCACGACGCAAGTAATGCTCTTCCTTCTTTTCCTCCTTCTTCTCTTCCTTGTTCTCGATAGATACATTCAGATAACCATCCTTGTCAATGTTCATCTTGACCATATCTTTCTTCAAACCAGGAGCTGCAATCTCCATCGTATAAGCGTTTTCATCTTCCTTGACATTAACTGCAGGAGCGGTGGCGTTCATATGTGGCATCAAGCTTGTATCAAAGAAATTGTCATTAAACCAATTGTTCAACCAATTTGAAACACTGTTATTTCTACGAGCTAACAACATAATGAAAAACCTCCAAATTTTATTTTTCTCGTCCTCTCTTCGCCTCTCGGCTCTGTCGGGATTTCTAATTGTTTATTATATTTATCCTTTTAAAATAATGATTGCTTCGGCTTTCGAGGCTCAAGGATTTCAAGAAACCCTCAAATGTCATTGCTTAGGGTTCTTATCGTTCCCCTTGCCCTTTCGGCTTCCGCTTTCACTCTATATATGAGCAAGTTATGTGCCAATTCAATCTGTCTGTTTGGAGTGAACAGATATTGACAAAAATGGCAAATAACGCTGCAAAACTGACATCAAAATATAATTAATTTAAACTTAGCAGTCAGAAATGACATGAAAGTATAATTCATTTTCACGCTTCATACTTCAACGCTTCTTTTCTGCGTATTCGGCAAGAATCCGGCAATGATGCCGAGCAGTGGCAGGAAGGCACTCACCTGGAAGATGAACTCGATGCTCGTCTTGTCGGCTAACCAGCCGAAGAAAGCAGAGCCCAAACCTCCCAAGCCAAACATCAGTCCGAAGAAAATGCCTGCTATCAATCCTACTTTATCTGGCATCAGGTCGGTGGCATATACCACGATGGAAGAGAATGCCGAGGCGATGATCAAGCCAGAAAGGAAGGTACAGATGATAGTCCACGTGAAGTTGACGAAAGGCATGGCAATAGCAAAAGGTGCTGCTCCCAGAATAGAGAACCAGATGACATACTTTCTGCCAAACTTGTCACCCAGCATACCTCCTGCTACAGTACCTATGGCAAAGGCGGCAAGGAATACGAAGAGGCACAGTTGCGAGGTCTGTACCGACACGCCGAACTTATCCATCAGGAAGAAGGTGAAGTAACTCGTGATGCACGCCGTATAGAAATACTTGGAGAACACGAGCATAATGAGGATGAACAGTGCCCAATACTTCACCCTTTTAGATAAATGGGTGTTGAGAAGGGGTTGTTTCTGCGGATGGTTCACCACGTAAGCCAGTCGTGCCTTATACCAGACTCCCAATCTTACCATGATGATGGCGGCAAACAGGGCTGCAAGGGCAAACCAGGAGATGGCATGCTGGCCAAAAGGCAAAATGATGATGGCGGCAAGCAGCGGTCCTATCGCCGATCCACCATTGCCGCCCACCTGAAAGATGGATTGTGCCAGACTCTTCTTGCCTCCCGATGCCATCTGTGCCACTCTCGAAGCAGTGGGATGAAACACGGAAGATCCCAACCCTACGACGCTCACCGCCAGGAGAATCAGAAAATAATTTTCGGCGAAGGCCAGCAGGAGCAAGCCCACCAATGTGAAGCACATGCCGATGGAAAGAGCATAGGGACGGGGATGCTTGTCGGCATAAAGCCCTGTGAATGGTTGCAGGATAGAAGACGTCATCTGGAAGACCAGCGTGATGATACCTATCTGTGCAAACGAGAAGTCGAACTTATCCTTCACAATCGGATAGATGGAAGGGATAATCGACTGAATCATATCGTATTCTTTACATTTTTCTTATTATATCTTACCAATCGTCCTAAAGCAACACTTCATCTTCTGCCTGCTTTGGCTCTATACACATTATATAATAGATAGGCAGATAAGTTATTCCATCCTTCACCTTCACCTGCTGAGCATTGGATAAAACGAAGGCTTGCTGGATGTTATATTCCTTGACTTGCAGGAACTTATCCAAGGCACTATGCACCTGATAATCCTTACCAGACTTGATTTCTAACGGAAGAACAGAAAGGTGCTCCATGTCATCTATCAGATAATCTACTTCCCCCGTCTTCTTGTTGTCGTAATAATAAAGATTGAAGCCATGCGCCTTCAACTCCTGTGCTACCACCGTCTCATAAACGGAACCGAGATTAATACTTGCCACATCATCCATCACCGCCTTGATGTTGGTGCCAAAGAAAATGCCGGCCAGAATACCCACATCGTTCATATAAAGCTTCAGCAGATTCTTACCACTATTCTCTATCAGAGGGAAACTTGGCTTACTGATGGCCTTCACTTCCAAGGTAATGCCAGAAGAAATCAGATAATCAAATTCCTCTACATAATCACTCATTCGCTTTCCCTTCTTGTCCTCAATGTCCTTCACCACCACACGTTTTTTCTTGTTTTCCAAATTAGAAGGAACCATACTGTAGATGCGCTGAATCTTCAAGCGATTGTGCATCTCCTCATAACGTGCCGCATCCACTCCATAGAGATGATGGATTTCATTCTGAATGGTACGAATGGTTGTGATATTCTTGGTTGCTAAGAATTCATTGACAGCATCAGGCAATCCACCTACCAGGAGATATTTCTTGAACAAATCTAGAAGTTTGTTATGGATAGCTTCCGGCATCGACTCCCTTGCAGCAAACTTCTTGCGAATCGCATCAAGCACCAGTTGTCCGATTCCATTGGCTATCAGGAACTCTTCAAAGTCTAACGGATACATGTGACGGATAATGATACTGCCTAAAGGAATAGATGATGTTGTCTTAAGCGTAACACCCAGCAACGAACCACTGGCGATATAAGTAAACTTATTATCTTCACGCAGGAACTTAAGCAAAGTAAGCAAATGATCATAGGCTTGAATCTCATCTATAAATACCAAAGTGTTATTCTTTTCCTTCATCCTATCACCTGCCACCGTACTCAAAGCCAAATAGAAATCATCCACCGTCTTAGCGTCAGCAAAAGTCCGGTCTCCAAGCTTATCTGTTTCCATATTCACCTCAATATAGTTGGGAAAAAGCTTCTTTCCGATTTCTCGGATAATGTACGACTTTCCGATTTGGCGTGCACCATCTACAATCAGAATCTTGTCAGGCCCTGATTGTAAGTGACTTACGATATATTTTTCTATCTTTCTATACAGCATAATTACACTTTTCTTATGATTTTAACGGTGCAAATATACACTTTTCCTACGGAATAACCAAATAAAAAATACACTTTTCCTATGAATACGGGGATCGAAAACCACACTTTTCTGAAAGAAACAGTTTTTTTAAATAAAAATATGGATTTGTACACACACATCACCCCTTTTTTATTAAAGGAGATTTATGGCAAATTGATAAATATTCACAACATGCTCAATCCTTGTTTTTTTCAGGCTTGAGTATATTTTTTCTTATCTACGCAGAAAGACTGCATACCCATGTTGTAACTTTGCATCCAAAAACAAGAAATATGGATATTAGGAGGTCAAACGATGCTTACTTCATTAATGAATCGCTAGTACTGTTATAGTACTAGAGCTATGGGTACTCAGCATTGCAATTACCTCCATTTTTCATTACTTGAAGATAGTTTATGGCTGCGATAGATTTGAAGACAAAGGTATAACTTTTTATTTAGAAAATCACTTTTTCTCATTTATTTTTCATACTTTTGCAAAATAAATCGACAAACAACTTAATAATGAAGAATAAAGCATTTATCGGAGCCATTGCAGCCTCGCTCGTGTCAGGGCATGCAGCAATGGCACAAAACAAGGCTGTAAAGGCTACAGCCGACAGACCCAACATCATCTTCATCCTTGCAGATGATCTGGGATATGGCGACCTTTCCTGCTACGGCAGCAAGACTATCAAGACTCCCAACATTGACAAACTGGCTGCTACGGGTACACGATTCAACCAGAGCTATGCTGGTTCAGGAATCAGTTCACCATCAAGATGTGCGCTGATGACTGGTAAGAATACCGGAAACAGCCGTATCCGTGATAATATGTGTACTGCCGGAGGATTGACTGGTTTGAAAATCAACCCGAATGGCGATACGACCATCGTTCGCAGAACAAGTCTGCAACCACAGGATACAACCATCGCTACGGTATTGCACGCAGCCGGTTACAAAACCTGCCTTGTCAACAAATGGCATCTGGATGGGTATGATCCTAAATCATCACCTATCTATCGTGGCTTTGACGAGTTCCACGGATGGCTGATCAGTACGGTAGAATCAAATTCACCTTACTATTATCCATTCAACCGTTTCGACAATGATAAGCTCATCCATATCAAGGCAAATGAGCACGATAAGCACATCAAGCACAACACAGATATTTCGACCGATGATGCCATCAATTTCATCAAGCGAAACAAGAAGAATCCTTTCTTCCTCTATCTGGCTTTTGATG